>ONZZ01000566.1_pt1 | contig 30345 bp, 23 predicted proteins | sample 1671101 | NCBI WGS metagenome assembly ONZZ01 (sample SAMN06348122, study PRJEB24527) | human gut metagenome | biome: human gut; feature: ankylosing spondylitis patient; material: feces | host: Homo sapiens | place: China | collected 2015-10
GGCTCCCCGGCAAGGCGGGAGCCGGAAAGGGGGCGGGAACCATATGAAAAAACGAATCTCAGCACTGGTTTTGAGCAGCTGCCTGCTGGCGGGCTGCGCGGGCCAAGGGGCGGCTGCTACCGGCGAAACCGCAGCACCCAGCCAGGCCGTGCCCACCGCGGCACCCCAAAGCCTGACGGTGAACGGCCTGCTGGACACCAGCGCTGCTGTTGGCGCGCTGGAGCTGTATGCCCAGGCGCAGAATGTGACGCTGCAAAACAGCTTTGAGACCGAAACGGCGGACCTGGTCATTCTGGATGCCCCGCCGCAGGATGATGGAACCTGGAAGAATCTGGCGGAGAACGAGCTGCTGGCCGCCGCCGCGCAGCGTGCCGGACTGGATACGGAAAGCACCGTCACCGCCCTGCCGGTGGGCCAGAGCCTGTATGCCTATTGGGCGGATAACCGTGTGCTGACCGAGCTTTTGCAGAGCGATGCCGCGCTGGACGACCTGCGCGCTGCGACCTGGGAGGAATGGTTCGATTTCGTAACAGCTGTGACCCATTGGTGCGCGGAACCCGGCGCTGTGCAGGTAACGCTGAACGGCAATGCTTACACCCTGCCCGCTGAGCGGCGGGAGACACTGGCAAACCTGAACGGCGTGTTTGCCGCCCAGGAACCGGAGGTTAGCGGCAACAGCGGGGATGGCGGCGTGGCGGAAAATACCCCTGCGCTGTACACCACCGCCCTGCTGGCGGCGGGGGAGCCGCTGACCGAAGAAAACCTGACCGGTCCGCTGAACGCGCTGGAGCAGGAGCTGCGGCTGGAAGATGCCAACAGCGCCTGGCAGGCCGGCATTGCAGACCTATGGACCAGCAAGTATCTGTTCCAGCAGGGCAATGCCCTGTTCTACCGCGGCTACCTGGCCGACCTGATCAGTGACAGCGGCGCAGCGTTGAGCAGCGCCCAGAAAGACGCGCTGGTGTGGCTGCCCATCAAAAATAACCTGACCGAAGCCGACATTGCCAACCAGCGGTTCAACCTGGCCGGGCTGATGAATTACCCCATTTTGGCCAACCGTGCCTGGCTGGCTATCCCGGCGGATGCCGATGAGGAGAGCGCCCGCGCCGCAGCCGCCGCTATTTTGTGGCTGTACACCAGCAAGGCGGGGGAGAGCGCGTTGATCGACACCCTGGACCTGATCACCCCCTGGGGTACTGGCAGCAACCAGAACGCCGCCGCGGCCATGCAGGCGGCGCAGGTGACAGCCGGTATTCTGCCTGGCGCAGCGCTGGACAAAACCCAGGCCGCCGCATTGCAGCAGGCCCAGCGCGGGCTGTATTATGAAGCGGACGGCATTACCCTGCGGGATGGCCTGTGGGATGAAGATGCCGCCGCTGCCTGGCGCAGCGCCGTGATGGCCCACCGGTGATTCTGCCCACGCCTGCGGCGCGGCTGTAGCCGCCGCCGCTGCGCTTACCGGCTCAGCGATACTGTGGCCATTCAACAACGGATCGTAAGGGTCGAAATCGCCCGGGCGCACGGCGCTGGCGCCGGAGAACAGCACATCATCCTCTGCGGGACGCGCGGCGCTGGCGCCGGAAAACAGTACATCGTCGGCGGCAACAGGCGCCCCGCTGGCGCTGTATTGCACCACCTCTTCGCCGTCATCCATCCGTTTGCCGGAGAAAAGCGCAGCGTCGGTTTTACGCCCCATAGGGTTGGTAAACTTCTCGGCCAGACGCTTACGCCGCGCCAGCGCGCTGCGTAAGATACGGGCGCGACGCGATTCCTGCGGCCTGGCCGCCTCTTCGTCGTCGTACTCTTCCTCGTCGTCTTCGTATTCGCCTTCATCGACCCAGGTATCATCCCGACGGGTACGGTTGCTGGCAAAGGTGAGAACGGACAGGATGCCGCCGCCCAGCTTTTCCGCAATGCTGACCCACGACCAGCCGGTGAACAGCGTCAGCCCGGCCGCCCAGATACACAACAGGGCGATGGTGCCGCCGCTGCTGTGCAGTAGGGGTTGCAGCGTGGTGCTCAGCAGGCTGCCGATCACCCCGCCGGAGGCGAAGTACCAGATATCATCGGCGTTAATCGCCGCCAGACCACAGGAGGTCAGGATCAGGGCTAACGCACCGATGAGGCGAAGGGAAACGGCAAAATAATCAATGTATTCGTCGTTTTCCTGATGCCGCCAGGCAAACCAGCATCCGCCGATGATGATCACCGGGATGGTGTAGGCCATGACGCCAAAAATGAAAAAGAGGGTATCGGCAAGCCACGCGCCGGGGGCGCCGCCTAAATTATGAATAGGCTCATGCCATGCCGTTTGCGACCAGCTGGGGTCCGAGGGGTTAAAGCTCAGTAGTGCCGCCATCAGCCAGATGGCGAAGAGGGAGCAAAGGATGAGCATCGCCTCAAGGAGTCGGCGCCCGCTGCTGAGTTTGGTTAGTTTGACTTCTTTGTCTTCGGTGTATTCCTGGCTCAAGAAAGGCTCTCCAGGTATCAGGCTGTTTCCTGCCTGCTGCTAAAACGGACAACAGCGCCGGGTCTCCCCGGCACTGTTGCTGTATGGATTAACAGGAGTGTAATCAAACTACGTCGAGTTTGCACCTGTTCCGTGTTAGCGCGTCTTAATAACCAGACGATTACTTTGCTTGACTTCTTCCATTACCACGTAGGTACGGGTGTCGTTAACGCCCGGCAGGCGCAGCAAGGTCTCGCCCAGTAATTTACGATACGCTGACATATCCGGTACACGGGTTTTCAACAGATAGTCGAAATCACCGGAAACCAGATGACACTCTTGAATTTCTTCAAGTTTTTGTACTGCGGCGTTAAATTGCTCAAACACATCCGGTGCGCCACGATTCAGAGTAATCTCAACAAATACCAGAAGTGATGCATCCAGATAATGCGGGTTGAGCAGCGCCGTATAGCCCTGAATAAAACCCTGTCTTTCAAGACGACGCACACGCTCAAGGCAAGGCGTCGGAGAAAGTCCTACCCGTTTAGAAAGCTCGACGTTAGAAATTCGCCCATCTTTTTGCAATTCATTCAGGATGTTACGATCAATGCGGTCGAGATCTTTGCCAGGGCGCTTCTTGCTATCTACCATTATTATTGTCTCTCTGTATTCCTTCCCTACTCCTGTTCCGGCTCTGAGCCTTCACTGCCAGAGCCCATCCTGTTATCACCCGTACGACATTGGGTAACCCAGGGGTACGTGAGAAGCCCGTTGCCTGACGGCAGTCACCGACATCACGCATGGCGTCTGTCCACACCATGCGTAGATTTCGTTAACCCGGATAAAAATGGCATTTGCGTGCATGAAAATTCGCCGCACGCTAAATACTGCTTTTCTTCTTCCTTGAATGTTTTCGCAAAAGCACAGGTGATTGTCAAAGCAAAACATCGATTTTTAGTACAAGATGCCAGATATTCATCATCCGCCCTGGTTGATTCTCATTTTTTCGTCTTATAATTGTCCCGCCGACAGTAGAAATAGTTATATTCCTTGCCGGGAAAATCACCAATTCATTGGCAGCTTCTATTGCACACATCGTTAACAAAATCGCTGTGCTCTTTTTTTACGACAACAAATTCCCTACAATCCCAGCCCAATGTATGCCAATTATTATGGGGATCTCATGGGCACAGCCAAACACAGTAAACTGCTTATCCTTGGTTCTGGACCTGCGGGATACACCGCGGCGGTCTATGCCGCACGCGCCAACCTGCAGCCGGTGCTGATCACCGGGATGGAAAAAGGCGGTCAGCTGACCACCACGACGGAAGTGGAAAACTGGCCAGGCGATCCGAACGATCTCACCGGTCCGCTGCTGATGGAGCGCATGCACGAGCATGCCGCAAAATTTGAAACCGAGATCATTTTCGACCATATCAGCCGCGTCGATTTGCAAAACCGCCCGTTCCGTCTGACAGGCGACAGCGGCGAGTACACCTGTGACGCGCTGATCATCGCCACCGGCGCTTCCGCCCGTTACCTGGGCCTGCCTTCCGAAGAAGCCTTCAAAGGCCGCGGCGTTTCCGCGTGCGCTACCTGCGACGGATTCTTCTATCGCAACCAGAAAGTGGCGGTGATCGGCGGCGGCAACACCGCAGTGGAAGAGGCTCTGTATCTGTCGAATATCGCCTCTGAGGTACACCTGATCCACCGTCGCGATTCCTTCCGTGCGGAAAAAATCCTCATCAAACGCCTGATGGATAAAGTGGCAAGCGGCAACATCGTGCTGCATACCGATCGTACCCTCGAAGAGGTGACCGGCGACCAGATGGGCGTCAGCGGCCTGCGCCTGCGCGATACCAAAAACAGCGACAATGTCGAGTCCCTGGAAGTGGCTGGTTTATTTGTCGCCATCGGCCACAGCCCGAACACCGCCATCTTTGAGGGCCAGCTGGAGCTGGAGAACGGCTACATCAAAGTGCAGTCCGGTATCCACGGCAATGCGACCCAGACCAGCATCCCGGGCGTGTTCGCCGCCGGCGATGTCATGGACCATATCTATCGTCAGGCCATCACTTCTGCGGGCACCGGCTGCATGGCGGCGCTGGATGCGGAGCGTTACCTCGACGGTTTGGCTGACGCTTGCAAATAATCTTTACAAGTCAGTAACAAAGGTAAAGAAGGCGACGAAAAGTCGCCTTTATTTTTGCTGCGATGTAACATTGCCGTGCCCAATACTCCGATAACGACACCTGCAAAGCGCGCAATGAATAAAACCCGTCAACAAGAGTTAACCCGCTGGTTAAAACAGCAAAGCATTATCTCCCGTCGCTGGTTGATGATTTCCCGCCTGCTTGGCGTGGCGAGCGGTCTGCTGATCGTGGCGCAGGCCTGGTTCCTGGCGCGGATCCTGCACCGGATGGTAATGGAGAATATTCCAGCGACCGCCCTGCTGCTGCCGCTCACGCTGCTGGTGCTGATCTTTGTACTACGCGCCTGGGTGGTCTGGCTGCGTGAGCGGGTCGGCTTTCAGGCCGGGCAGCATATTCGCTATGAAATTCGCCGCCAGGTTCTTGACCGCCTCCAGCAGGCAGGCCCGGCGTGGATCCAGGGCAAACCGGCCGGCAGCTGGGCAACGCTTATTCTTGAGCAAATCGACGACATGCACGACTATTATGCCCGCTACCTGCCCCAGATGACGCTGGCGGCCTGCGTACCGCTGCTGATCGTTATTACTATTTTTCCGATTAACTGGGCCGCCGCGCTAATCCTTCTCGGCACCGCCCCGCTGATCCCGCTTTTCATGGCGCTGGTCGGGATGGGCGCCGCCGACGCCAACCGGCGTAACTTCCAGGCGCTGGCCCGCCTCAGCGGCCACTTCCTCGACCGCCTGCGCGGCATGGAAACCCTGCGTATTTTTCATCGCGGTCAGGCAGAAACCGATAATATTCGCGACGCCTCGCAGGATTTTCGCCAACGCACCATGGAAGTCCTGCGTCTGGCCTTCCTCTCCTCCGGGGTTCTGGAGTTTTTCACCTCCCTCTCCATTGCGCTGGTAGCGGTGTATTTTGGCTTTTCTTACCTTGGCGAGCTGAACTTCGGCCACTATGGCGCGGGCGTCACGCTGATGGCGGGATTCCTGACGCTGATCCTCGCCCCGGAATTTTTCCAGCCGTTACGTGACCTGGGTACCTTCTACCATGCCAAAGCTCAGGCCGTGGGCGCCGCAGACAGCCTGAAAACGTTTATGGAAACGCCGCTGACCCAGGTAGAGCGTGGCGAGAAAACGTTAAATGACAACGATCTGATTAGCGTGGAAGCGCGCGACCTGGTGATCAAATCTCCGGAAGGTAAAGTTCTGGCGGGGCCGCTTAATTTTGCGCTGCCCGCCGGCGCTCGCGTGGTGCTGGTCGGCCAGAGCGGATCCGGGAAAAGCTCTTTGCTGAATACACTGCTCGGCTTTCTGCCCTATGAGGGGTCGCTGATGGTCAACGGCGTAGAGCTGCGCGAGCTGGACGCTGAGCGCTGGCGCCGCCTGCTGAGCTGGGTAGGACAGAATCCGCAGTTGCCTGCCGCCACGCTGCGGGAAAACGTGCTGCTGGCGTGGCCCGAAGCTAGCGAAGCACAGCTTAGGCTGGCGCTGGACAAGGCCTGGGTCAGCGAGTTTATCGCCCTACTGCCGCAGGGGATCCATACCGCCGTAGGCGATCAGGCGGGGCGTCTGTCGGTAGGCCAGGCGCAGCGTATCGCGGTCGCCCGCGCGCTGTTGGTGCCTTGCCGCCTGCTGCTGCTGGATGAACCTGCCGCCAGCCTTGACGCCCATAGCGAACAGCGAGTCATGCAGGCCCTGACCCACGCCTCCAGTGAGCAAACCACGCTGCTGGTCACCCACCAGCTCGAGGGGCTGGCCGACTGGGACGACGTCTGGGTGATGCAGGACGGACAGATTATCGAACAAGGCGACTACGCCACGCTGGCCCGTGCTGGTGGGGTCTTCTCGGCGCTGCTGGCCCATCGTCAGGAGGAGATTTAAATGCGCGCACTTTTACCCTATCTGGCGCTCTATAAACGCCATAAATGGATGCTGCTGCTTGGCGTCGTGCTGGCCATTGTGACCCTGCTGGCCAGCATCGGCCTGCTGACGCTCTCCGGCTGGTTCCTCTCCGCCTCAGCGGTGGTGGGCGTCGCCGGGATCTACAGTTTTAACTATATGCTGCCTGCCGCGGGCGTTCGCGGCGCGGCAATTATCCGTACCGCCGGGCGCTACTTTGAGCGCCTGGTCAGCCACGACGCTACCTTTCGCGTGCTGCAGCACCTGCGCGTTTTCACCTTCAGCAAACTGCTCCCCCTCTCTCCGGCGGGGCTGGCGCGCTTTCGCCAGGGTGAGCTGCTCAACCGGGTGGTAGCCGACGTTGACACCCTGGATCATCTCTACCTGCGGGTCATTTCGCCGCTGGTCGGCGCGCTGGTGGTGATTGTGGTCGTCACCTGCGGATTAAGTCTGCTCGACGTCACCCTCGCGCTGACGCTCGGCGGTATCATGCTGGCGACCCTGCTGGTTATGCCGCCGCTGTTCTATCGCGCAGGTAAGCCAGCCGGCGAAAGTATGACGCAGCTGCGCGGCCAGTATCGCCAACAGCTCACCGCCTGGCTGCAGGGTCAGGCGGAGCTGATGGTATTTAACGCCAGCGACCGCTACCGCGCACAAATGGAAAAGACCGAGCTGAGCTGGCAGGATGCACAGCGGCGCCAGGCCGAGCTGACCGCGCTTTCGCAGGCGGTAATGCTGTTAATCGGTGGCATCGCCGTGGTGGCCATGCTCTGGCTGGCCTCAGACGGCGTCGGCGGCAATAGTCAGCCCGGGGCGCTGATCGCGCTATTCGTATTCTGCGCGCTGGCGGCTTTTGAAGCCCTGGCGCCGGTTACTGGCGCTTTCCAGCATTTAGGCCAGGTGATCGCCTCCGCGCGGCGGATCTCGCAGATTACCGACCAGCAGCCGGAGGTCACCTTTGTCGAAGATGAAGCCAGTCCGCCAGCGCAGGTGGCCCTAACGCTTCAGGAGGTCACCTTCCGCTATCCTCAGCAGCCCTCCCCTGCCCTGGAGAATATTTCCCTGCAGATTGCCGCCGGAGAGCACATCGCCATTCTTGGCCGGACCGGCTGCGGAAAATCGACGCTGTTGCAGTTGCTTACCCGCGCCTGGGACCCGTCACAGGGAGAGATTCTGCTCAACAATCAGCCGCTCTCCGGCCTCAGCGAAGCCACTCTGCGGCAGGCAATGAGCGTAGTGCCGCAGCGCGTGCACCTGTTCAGCGCCACCCTGCGCGACAACCTGCTGCTGGCGGCGCCTGAAGCGGATGACGCTCATCTCAGCGCTACCCTTGAGAAGGTGGGTCTCGAAAAACTGCTGCAAGATGGTGGTCTTAACGGCTGGCTGGGCGAAGGCGGGCGTCAGCTCTCCGGCGGCGAACTGCGCCGACTGGCCATTGCCCGCGCGCTGCTCCACGATGCGCCGCTGATGCTGCTCGATGAACCGACAGAAGGTCTGGATGCGGCCACCGAAAGCCAGATCCTGCATCTGTTGGCAGATGTCATGCGCGACAAAACCGTGCTGATGGTGACCCATCGCCTGCGGGGCCTGGCGGGTTTTAATCAGATAATAGTCATGGACAACGGCCAGATAATTGAGCAAGGTAGTCACGCGGAGCTGCTCGCTAAACAGGGCCGGTACTTCCAGTTTAAACAGCGTCTGTAGGCTATTCTATTATCTAATTTTTGCTGATGCGTATTGAGGTTAAAATGCGTCTGGTTCAGCTCTCCCGGCACTCTATCGCCTTCCCCTCTCCGGAAGGCGCCTTGCGAGAACCTAATGGCCTGCTGGCGCTCGGCGGCGATCTGAGCCCCGCGCGGCTGCTGATGGCCTATCAGCGTGGTATTTTTCCCTGGTTTTCCCCTGGCGACCCGATCCTCTGGTGGTCGCCCGACCCCCGGGCGGTACTTTGGCCAGAGCAATTCCATCTCAGCCGCAGCATGAAGCGCTTTCATCAGCGTTCGCCCTACCGGGTCACGCTCAACCACGCCTTTGGCGAAGTGATTGAGGGCTGCGCCAGCGATCGTGACGAAGGCACCTGGATAACCAGCAGTATCGTTCGCGCCTATCACCAGCTGCATGAGCTGGGTCATGCCCACTCCATTGAAGTCTGGCAGGAGAATACCCTGGTGGGAGGAATGTACGGCGTAGCGCAGGGAGCGCTGTTTTGCGGCGAATCGATGTTTAGCCGGGCGGAAAATGCCTCCAAAACCGCGCTGCTGGTATTTTACCAGGACTTTGCGCACAGCGGCGGTAAATTAATTGACTGTCAGGTACTGAACAACCATACCGCGTCATTAGGCGCAGTGGATATTCCCCGCCGCGATTATCTGGACTATCTGTCGGTATTACGCGGCTACCGACTGCCCGAGCGATTTTGGGTGCCGCGGGTGCTATTTCCTGGCGGATAATAAAATGTTTTCAGCACATTTTGCGTCAGGATGGTATAATTGCGCGGTAGAGTAGCTTCTGCCTGTTGCCCCGCCGCCGTTTGGGAATAATAAGAGTCAGATAACGCCCATCGTTCTGTCACTCCCCTTTACGTTTGCGCCTGTCACGCGGCATGGCCGTGTGTGTCCCGGGCAATGCGCCAAAACTACTTCGGCGATTCATACCCGTCATATTTCCGTAGCCGCTGCGCTGACTATGCGCCTTGCGGCAAGGTGAATGATTCAGGGTAGATACGTAAAACTTTACTTACATGATGAACTTCGGCATTATCTTGCCGGTTCAAAACTACGGTAGTGATACCCCAGAGGACTAGATGGCCAAAGAAGACAATATTGAAATGCAGGGCACCGTACTTGAAACGTTGCCTAACACTATGTTCCGCGTAGAACTGGAAAACGGTCACGTGGTAACCGCGCATATCTCCGGTAAAATGCGTAAAAACTACATCCGCATTCTGACGGGCGACAAAGTGACTGTTGAGCTGACCCCGTACGACCTGAGCAAAGGCCGCATTGTCTTCCGTAGTCGCTGATTGTTTTCGCCCTTAAGGCGTCAGATGCTGAAGGCCGGGATAATTCCCGGTCTTTTCATTTCTGCCGTCAGCAAAAAAAAACCGGCCCCTGGCCGGTTTTTTACATTGAAGATATCGCCTTAGTGGGCCGCTTCCGGTTTGTGCTTCGGCGCGCTCTGGAAGTCGTAAGTCAGCGTATTTTTGTCGCTGTCCAGAGAGACAGTGACCTGACCACCGTCGACCAGCGAGCCAAACAGCAGCTCGTTCGCCAGCGGTTTTTTCAGGTTGTCCTGAATGACGCGTCCCATTGGACGTGCCCCCATCGCCCGATCGTAGCCTTTCGTCGCCAGCCAGTCGCGCGCTTCCTGACTCACTTCCAGGGAGACGCCTTTCTGGTCCAGCTGGACCTGCAGCTCGACGATAAACTTGTCGACAACCTGATGGATCACCGTGGTAGACAAATGATCGAACCAGATGATGTTGTCGAGGCGGTTACGGAACTCCGGCGTAAAGATCTTTTTGATCTCATCCATCGCATCCGGACTGTTGTCCTGCTGAATAAGGCCAATCGATTTACGCTCGGTTTCCCGCACCCCGGCGTTGGTGGTCATCACCAGCACCACGTTGCGGAAGTCCGCTTTACGGCCGTTATTATCGGTCAGCGTCCCGTTATCCATCACCTGCAGCAGCAGGTTGAACACGTCCGGATGCGCTTTTTCGATCTCATCAAGCAGCAATACCGCGTGCGGATGTTTAATCACCGCATCGGTCAGCAGCCCGCCCTGATCGAAGCCGACGTAGCCCGGAGGCGCTCCGATCAAACGGCTGACGGTATGACGTTCCATATATTCGGACATGTCAAAGCGCAGCAGCTCAATACCCAACGCCTTCGCCAGCTGGACGGTCACTTCGGTTTTCCCGACCCCGGTCGGCCCGGCGAACAGGAACGATCCCACCGGCTTGTGCTCATGGCCCAGCCCGGCGCGCGCCATTTTAATAGCCTCGGTCAGCGCCTCGATGGCTTTATCCTGTCCAAAGACCAGCATTTTCAGACGGTCGCCCAGGTTTTTCAGCGTGTCGCGATCGCTGCGGGAGACGCTCTTCTCAGGGATCCGCGCAATGCGCGCCACCACTGATTCGATATCCGCCACGTTAACCGTTTTCTTACGCTTGCTGACCGGCATTAAGCGCGCCCGCGCGCCCGCTTCGTCAATGACGTCAATCGCCTTATCCGGCAGATGACGATCGTTAATGTATTTCACCGCCAGTTCAACCGCCGCACGCACCGCTTTGGCGGTATAACGCACATCATGGTGCGCTTCGTACTTCGGCTTCAGGCCGTTGATAATCTGGACCGTCTCTTCCACCGACGGTTCGGTAATATCGATCTTCTGGAAACGGCGGGCCAGCGCACGATCTTTTTCAAAGATGTTGCTGAACTCCTGGTAAGTGGTGGAGCCGATCACCCGGATCTTGCCGCTGGAAAGCAGCGGTTTGATCAGGTTAGCCGCATCGACCTGGCCGCCAGACGCCGCCCCCGCACCGATAATGGTGTGGATTTCATCAATAAACAGGATGCTGTTGGTATCCTGCTCCAGCTGTTTGAGCAACGCTTTGAAGCGTTTTTCAAAATCGCCACGATATTTGGTCCCTGCCAGCAAAGAGCCAATGTCGAGCGAGTAGATAGTGCAGTCGGCCATCACTTCCGGCACATCGCCCTGCACAATACGCCAGGCAAGGCCTTCGGCGATCGCGGTTTTACCGACGCCGGATTCCCCCACCAGCAGCGGGTTATTTTTCCGCCGACGGCACAGGACCTGAATCGCGCGCTCCAGCTCTTTTTCACGGCCGATCAGGGGATCAATGCCGCCGACGCGAGCAAGCTGATTGAGGTTGGTGGTGAAGTTTTCCATACGTTCCTCCCCGCCGGCTTGCTCTTCATTGCCAGGCTGGCTTCCGCTGTTATCGGAAGACTGGCTCGGCTCGTCTTTGCGTGTACCATGAGAAATGAAGTTCACCACATCAAGACGGCTCACTTCATGTTTACGCAGCAGGTAGGCGGCCTGCGACTCCTGCTCGCTGAAAATCGCCACCAGCACGTTGGCGCCGGTCACTTCGCTGCGGCCAGAAGATTGTACGTGGAAGACGGCGCGCTGCAGCACACGCTGGAAGCTTAGCGTCGGCTGGGTGTCGCGCTCTTCTTCCGTGGCTGGCAGAACGGGTGTGGTTTGTTCGATGAAGGCTTCAAGTTCCTGACGCAATGCCACCAGGTCCACTGAACACGCTTCCAGGGCCTCACGGGCCGAGGGGTTGCTTAGCAGAGCCAGCAGCAAGTGCTCGACGGTCATAAACTCATGACGGTGCTCGCGCGCTCTGGCGAAAGCCATATTTAAACTGAGTTCCAGTTCTTGATTGAGCATAGGCACCTCCCCCAATTTTCATGCCTGTATTCAGGCTTTTTCCAGCGTACACAGCAATGGATGCTCGTTCTCCCTCGCGTACTGATTCACCATAGCGACTTTGGTCTCCGCCACTTCCGCGGTAAACACGCCACAAATCGCCTTACCTTCATAGTGAACCGTGAGCATCAGTTGCGTTGCACGTTCAACATCATAAGAAAAGAATTTTTGTAACACGTCAATAACAAACTCCATCGGAGTGTAGTCATCATTGACCAATATCACTTTATACATAGATGGCGGTTTAATCGCATCACGAACTTCGTCGTCAACCAGGTGCTCGAAGTCCAGCCAATCTCTCTTACTCATCGTCAGTGTTCATCATCGGTTGCTGTTGCCAACAGGCGGAGGCCTGTCGATGACCAGAGGTTATGCTCATCACAAATCTACAATAGATCATAGATAACTATCATCTATCGCTTCTATCCGCGACGGCTGTCACATTCCCCGGCAATAGCGTTAACTGCTTCAAATTTTGACGCATTTTTCGCCGTTCCCCCTCCTCAATCGCTTGACGCGTTTTCGTATTTCTCTAAATTGTAGTGGCGAGAGTTGGCGAGCAATTGAACAACTCGTCACTCCACCACCGGTTCATTCCATCTTACTAATAAAGATTTACGAAGGATGTCGAAGTATGGAAATGGGTACTGTTAAGTGGTTCAACAATGCCAAAGGGTTCGGTTTTATCTGCCCTGAGGGCGGCGGCGAAGACATTTTCGCCCATTACTCCACCATCCAGATGGATGGTTACAGAACGCTAAAAGCCGGACAAGCCGTTCGGTTTGATGTTCACCAGGGGCCAAAAGGCAATCACGCCAGCGTGATCGTCCCTGTGGAAGCGGAAACGGCTGCATAACTCTTTTGCTTCATTGTGTACATCCTGCTAATAAAATGCCAGTCCTTCTGACTGGCATTTTTATTTCTCGCCCCGCCTATTCTCGCGCCAGGGCATCCACCGGATCGAGCCGCGCCGCGTTGCGCGCAGGCAGCCAACCAAACAGCACCCCGGTCAGCGTCGAACAGAGAAACGCCGTCAGCAGCGCCAGCGGAGAAAAACCAATCTCCCAGCCGGGGAGAAACAGCTGTAAAATAAAGGCGATCATCAGCGACAATGCTACGCCCAGCGCGCCACCGACCAGGCAAACCAGCACCGCTTCAATGAGAAACTGCTGCAGCACATCGCTGGCCCGGGCGCCAACCGCCATGCGGATGCCGATCTCCCGGGTTCGTTCGGTCACCGACACCAGCATAATATTCATTACGCCAATCCCGCCGACCACCAGGGCAATCACCGCCACCAATGTCAGGAACAGCTGTAAGGTATGTGTGGTCCTTTCGGCGGTTTTCAAGACGCTGTCCATATTCCAGGTGAATACATCTTTTTTACCATGCCGCAGCTCCAGCAGACGCAGCAGCTGTTTCTCTGCGGTTTCACTGTCGTAGCCTTCATGAACGCGCACAGTGATGGAGTTCAGCCACGACTGGCCCATTACTCTTCCCGCCATGGTGGTGTAGGGCAACCAGACGCGGAGAATTTTGCTGCTGCCGAACATCGACTGCTTTTCATCCGCAACGCCAATCACCGTGGCCGGCATATTGCCCACCAGAATCACCTCTCCCACCACTTTCGCTTTATTGGGAAACAGCTGCCGACGGGTATTGCTGTCGAGCACTACCACCTGTGCCCGACTGTTGAGCTGCAGTTCATTGAAGGTATTACCTTCGCTAAAGGTCATGCCGTAGACATTAAAATACTGCGGACCGACCCCCTCCGCGCTGGCGGCAACGTCAATATTGTTGGCGCGCAGGCGCAGGCTTTTTGAAACCGCCGGCGTGGCGGAGCGCACCCACGGCTGCTTCTGGATCGCCAGCAAATCGTCATACTTCAGCGCCTGCTGATAGCGCGGGTCGTCGTCGCCAAAATCCTTACCAGGATACACATCAATGGTATTGGTGCCGATGGCGCGAATATCCGCCAGCACCATCTGCTTGGCGGCATCCCCCACCACCACGATCGACACCACCGAGGCAATACCGATAATAATCCCGAGCATGGTCAGCAGGGTACGCATTTTATTCGCCGCCATCGCTCGCCAGGCCATCACCAGCGCTTCGCGAAAGCCGCTGGTAAACTGACGCCACGCCGAAGGCTCCGCCTGCGGACGGGCGCGCAGTCCGCCGCCCTGGCGGCTGGCGGGCGGGTTGCGGACGATCTCGCCATCGCGGATCTCGACGATCCGCTCCGCTTGAGCGGCGACCTGCGGATCGTGGGTCACAATGATGACCGTGTGCCCCTGCGCTTTTAGCTGGTGCAGGATCGCCATTACCTCCTCGCCGGAATGGCTGTCCAGCGCGCCGGTCGGTTCATCAGCGAGGATCACCTCCCCGCCATTCATCAGGGCGCGGGCGATACTGACCCGCTGCTGCTGACCGCCGGACAACTGTGACGGTTGATAGTCGGCGCGCTCGCCCAGCCCCAGCCGCACCCGCAGCTCATGCGCGCGCCAGGCGCGCGCGCCGTTCACTGCCGGCATACACCGCCGGCACTTCGACATTCTGCGCGGCGGTCAGATGGGACAGCAGATGGTAGCGTTGAAAGATAAAGCCAAAGTGTTCCCGCCGCAGACGGGCCAGCGCATCGCCATCCAGCTGCGCGATATCGGTTCCCGCCACCCGATAGGTGCCGCTGGTGGGTTTGTCGAGGCAGCCAAGGATATTCATCAGCGTCGATTTTCCCGAGCCGGAGGCCCCGACGATCGCCACCATCTCACCCGCATGGATGCTGAGGGTGATCCCCTTCAGGACCTCAACGCTGCCGTCGCCGGAAGGATAGCTGCGACGTATATCTCGCAGCTCAAGCAGCGCCGTCATTTTGCCGCCCCGCTCGCGCTCTCGCCGACGATCACTTCGTCGCCCTCTTCCAGACCTTGCACCACTGCGACGTCGGTATCATTGCGGGCGCCAATGATAACCTCACGCTCTTTGACCTCACCGGTGCGCAACAGTCGAACGTGGTAGCGGTTATCGCCTACCGCGTCGCCCAGGGCGCTCAGCGGGATAGTAATCACGTTCTTCACCTCAGCCAGCTGAATGTGCACCTGCGCGGTCATGTCGAGGCGCAGGATCCCCTGCGGGTTCGGTACCTCGAAGCGGGCATAATAGAAGATGGCGTCATTCACTTTTTCCGGCGTCGGCAGAATGTCTTTCAGTTTACCTTCATAACGGGTAAGCGGGTCGCCCAGCACGGTAAACCACGCCTTTTGCCCCGGTCTGAGGTGGATGACATCCGCCTCAGAGACCTGCGCTTTAACCAGCATGGTGCTGAGATCCGCCAGCGTCAGAATGTTAGGCGCCTGCTGGGCGGCGATCACTGTCTGTCCCTGCAGGGTGGTAATTTGCGTCACTTCGCCGGCCATCGGCGCCAGGATCCGCGTGTAATCGAGGTTGGTCTTCGCCGTATCGAGCGTCGCCTGGTTACGCTTTATTTGCGCTTCAATAGTGCCGATCTGCGCCTGTTTCACCGCCAAATCGGTGGCCGCGGTATCAAGGTCCTGCCGCGAGACCAGTTGGCGCTGCGCCAGCTGCTGCTGACGGGCCAGAGTCACTTGCGCCAGTTTGCTCTCCGCGCGCGCCTGATTGAGCTGGGCGCGCAGCTCCATGAGCGTCGCTTCCACCTCTTTAATCTGGTTTTGCGCCTGCTCCGGATCGATAACCCCCAGCAACTGATCCTTTTTAACCTTATCGCCAATATTGACGTGCAGCGTTTTCAGCTGTCCGCTGACCTGGGCGCCGACGTCAACTTTTCGCAGGGCATCCAGTTTGCCGGTGGCCAGCACGCTCTGCTGGAGATCCCCTTTGCGAACTACCAGCGTCTGGTAGTTCGGCAGCGGCGCATTGAGGATCCGCCATCCCCAGATAGCCAGCCCCAGCACAACGATCGCCAACAGCCACCAGACGGTCCTGCGTTTTCCCTTCACTTTCATATTCCGATTCCTGCTGTTTCCCTGCCGCTCCAGGCGGTGATTCTATCGAAACCCGTTGGCAACAGGACACCCATTTTTCGCGTCAATGAGGTTTTGTTTAGCTGCCGGAGAGCTTTGTGCCGCCGTAAATGACGACGGCGGTGAGATTAATCGGCACGACCGCGGGCTAGCCACAGCACCCGTGAGAACATTTTCTTCAGCAGCGTCGGCACAGCGTCCACGCCACGGCGGCCGGCCTCCATCGCCACCTCAATCGCCAGGTCCGGCTTGGATGAGCGATGGATGGCTTTGGTGATCACCCGCCGCATATTCATCGGGACATTATCCGGGATCTGCGCCACCCGATGATAAACGTCATCAAATCCCTGACGATACATAAAGTGTTCCATATCCAGCGCCGGCAGACTGGTCAGATGGTCGCGCTCCAGCTCGCGATCGTTATTGAGCAGACCTCGTACCGTCGCGGCATATTTTTTCCCCGCCTCATCGCCGTCCACCAGCACGTGCCACTGGATCCCCATCCGGCGGGCAAACTTGATCAATGGCTTCAGGCCGGACTGGGCGAATTCGATCACCTTAACCCCTTCAGCATCAAAATGATGACCGCACTGCCGGGCCAGTTCGTTGATAACCCAGGTTTCCGTCTCTCCCTCCACCAGCAGCCAGCAGCGGGCGAAAAGCGATGAGGCGCGATTGAAGCGGATGTGAAAAGCAATGCGCCGGCTCTCTTCGGCATTCATTCCGCCCGGCCCCAACCGCCACGCCGATACCCGCGTCGACTCACGCACCAGCCGGCAGACCTGCTCTACCGGCGTCAGGGACAGCAGCTCTCCGGAGTTGGTGGTGGTCACACGCTGCAGCGGCAACAAATTCAGCAGGTGCCAGGCGACGGAAAGCATGATCGGATGCAGACGGGTCTCGGGATCTTCAATCAACAGCAGCGGTCGCGCGTCGCGATCGAGGCGCACCGTCCCTTTCGCCTGCAGGAGGGTGGCAAACAGCCCCAGCAGGATCACCCGATGGCTGCGCCCGCCGGGCTTGTCGATCATCCGGTTGATAATATCCAGATAACGCCAACTGCGCTGTTCATCATGGGAGCGCCGCCGCATCAGGCGATGCCGCGTCTGAGCGCTGCTTTGCTCGGCAAAGTAATGCTCAAGCAGTTGCACCATGGCCGATAGCCCCTGACGGATCTGACCGTCCGATAAATTTTGCGGATGGCTGACCAGTTCGCGGGAGAGAAAATCCAGCTGACGGGCGGTGATCTCTATCTGCGGCGAGTGCGGTACCGTCCCGTTATGGATGCGGCGCATAAAGCGCGCATCGCGCAGGCGCAGCACCGGCATCAAACGCACCAGGTGTCGGGCCAGCTCATCAATCTCCTCCAGCACCAACGCTTCGCCTTCACCATCGATAAAGCTCCGCAGGGTCATCACGCTGTCATCTTCGGCGAGCTCGCCCTCCAGGCGATAGAACACCCGGTGATACCCGTCATCGCAAGGCACCCAGCAGCGCTGAAGCGGACGGAAACGCCGTACCCGATGGCAGCCTGGCTCCGTTTCGCGGAAGGTCAGGATAATATGCAAATGGTGTTCGCGCCCCTGGATGTCGCCCGGGGGAAACCAGAAATCATCGCGAACAAAGTGATAAAGATCGAACTCCGGCGACAAAAGCAGGGTCAGCGCATCAAGCAGACTGGACTTCCCCCACGCGTTCTCCCCGATCAAGACGTTATTTTGCTCCAGCATCAACGACAAACGATTGATACCGCGAAAACCGACGATTTCTACGCGCTCAAGAAGCATATCCCCTCCGCTACACCACCACTCTCCTTCAGTAATCAACAGTATAGCGAGGGCGGAGGCAAGATGACACTCTGCTTAATCGCATCCGTGGCTCATATTCAGCGGATTAAATATATTCATAAAATTACTCACTTATCGCCTATTACCGACTGTTGATTATTCATCAAGCAAAATAGTTTTATTTCAGGCGTTATGATCTACACTATTGATAATCTTTCATGGATAAAGGAAAGGCTAAACTGGCAAAAGGAATCCACTCACCTTGCCCTAAATCAAATAATATCAATATATTTAACTGGCTCCGGGATGGCGATTATCTCTAGAATAACGCCGCTTTATTTTTATCGTCATCCCTTATCACGATAAATAAAGACCGGCACGGTCCGCTCGTGCGCGTAAACAATTTAATTGAGGTGGTTATGTTCAGAAAATTAGCAGCCGAATGCTTCGGCACCTTCTGGCTTGTATTTGGCGGCTGCGGTAGCGCCGTGCTCGCCGCGGCTTTCCCCGAGCTGGGTATTGGTTTTGCCGGCGTCGCGCTGGCATTTGGCTTAACGGTATTAACCATGGCGTTTGCGGTCGGCCATATTTCCGGGGGGCATTTCAACCCGGCGGTCACCTTAGGCCTGTGGGCCGGCGGCCGTTTTCCGGCAAAAGAGGTCATTGGCTATATTATCGCTCAGGTGGTCGGCGGAATTATTGCCGCGGCGGTGCTGTACGTGGTTGCCAGCGGTAAAGCCGGCTTTGATGCCGCCGCCAGCGGCTTCGCCTCCAACGGCTATGGCGAACACTCCCCGGGCGGCTTCTCCATGCTGTCGGCTATCGTCATTGAAATTGTCCTGACCTGCGGCTTCCTGCTGGTTATTCATGGCGCGACCGATAAACACGCGCCGGCGGGCTTTGCCCCCATCGCCATCGGCCTGGCGCTGACCCTCATCCATTTGATCAGCATTCCAGTCACCAACACCTCGGTCAACCCGGCGCGCAGCACCGCGGTGGCAATTTTCCAGGGCGGCTGGGCGCTGCAGCAGCTGTGGCTGTTCTGGGTCATGCCAATCGTCGGCGGGATCCTCGGCGGCGTGCTGTATCGCACCCTGCTGGAAAAACGCGATTAACGCTTTTCAAAGCCCGGGTCTCCGGGCTTTTTCTTTCTGGCGACAGCTTTACTCGGCCCGGTGATTTGGGTAGTGTCATGGGCGCTATTCTCATCATGCAAGGGCTGCATCGTTCATGTTTTCGGGACTCTTTATTATTCTGTTGCCGCTGGTCGTCGGCTATTTACTGCCTCTTCGTCACTCCTCCGCGCTAAAGCTGATAAACCGCATGCTCAGCTGGATTGTCTATGTAATCCTTTTTTTTATGGGTATCAGCCTGGCGTTCCTCGACAATCTGGCCAGCAACCTGCTGGCAATATTGCATTACGCCGCGGTGAGCGTGGTTATCATTTTACTGTGTAATATCGCCGCCCTGCTGTGGCTGGAAAGTAAAATGCCATGGCGCAGTCAGCATCGTCAGGAGAAATTACCCTCGCGCCTGGCCATGGCCCTGGAATCGCTGCAGCTGTGCGGTGTGGTCGTGCTCGGTTTTCTGCTCGGTCTGACCAGACTGCCTTTTTTACAGCACGCGACAGAAGCCAGCGAATATACGTTGATTTTTCTCCTGTTCCTCGTCGGTATCCAATTACGCAATAATGGAATGAGTCTGCGACAAATAGTCCTTAACCGCCGGGGAATGATCGTCGCCGTGGTGGTTACGGCCAGTTCATTACTCGGCGGGATACTTAACGCCTTTATTCTCGGTCTGCCGTTAAAGACCGGTCTGGCAATGGCCAGCGGTTTCGGCTGGTATTCGCTCTCCGGTATTTTACTCACCGAATCCTTTGGCCCGGTCATCGGTAGCGCGGCGTTCTTTAACGATCTCTGTCGCGAGCTGCTGGCCATCATGTTAATTCCGGGCCTTATTCGCCGCAGCCGCTCCACGGCGCTGGGGCTGTGCGGCGCCACCTCGATGGACTTCACCTTACCGGTACTGCAGCGTTCCGGCGGCGTCGAAATCGTCCCTGCCGCCATCGTGCACGGTTTTCTGCTTAGTTTGCTGGTCCCGATCCTGATCGCCTTTTTTACCGCCTGAGCACCCGCTGGCGGCAGCCCTCCTGCCGCCAAATTTGCGCTAAATCAATCTCCCTTTAAGTTGTCTTAGAAATACCTTTTCACCCGTTGCCGCGCGGCATAACCTTAAACATGTATATCAAATATAACTTTAAAGGTGTGACCATGTTTTGTGTGCAATGTGAACAAACCATTCGTACCCCAGCCGGCAACGGCTGCTCTTACGCGCAGGGGATGTGCGGTAAAACAGCGGAAACCTCGGACCTGCAGGATCTGCTGATTGCGTCACTGCAAGGCCTGTCCGCCTGGGCGCTTAAAGCGCGCGAATATGGCATTATCGATCATCAGGTCGACAGCTTTGCCCCCCGCGCCTTCTTCTCCACCCTGACTAACGTTAACTTCGATTCCCCGCGCATCGTCGGCTACGCCCGCCAGGCAATTGCCTTGCGTGAGGCGCTGAAAGCGCAATGCCTGGCGATCGATGCCAGCGCCGCGGTCGACAGCCCGGTCGCCGACCTGCAGCTGGTCAGCGACGATCTGGGCGACCTGCAGCGTCAGGCGGCGGACTATACCCCGAATAAAGATAAAGCCGCCATCGGCGAGAATATTCTAGGTCTGCGCCTGCTGTGCCTGTACGGTCTGAAGGGTGCGGCGGCCTATATGGAGCACGCCCACGTGCTCGGCCAGTACGACAACGCTATCTATGCCCAGTACCATAAAATCATGGCATGGCTGGGCACCTGGCCTGCGGATATGAATGCGCTGCTCGAATGTTCGATGGAAATCGGCCAGATGAACTTCAAAGTGATGAGCATCCTCGACGCCGGTGAAACGACCAAATACGGCCATCCGACGCCGACTCAGGTCAACGTTAAAGCCACCGAAGGGAAGTGCATCCTGATCTCCGGCCACGATCTGAAGGATCTGTATAACCTGCTGGAGCAGACGGAAGGCACCGGCGTCAACGTCTATACTCATGGCGAAATGCTGCCGGCTCACGGCTATCCGGAGCTGCGTAAATTCAAACATCTGATTGGCAACTACGGCAGCGGCTGGCAAAACCAGCAGGTGGAGTTCGCCCGCTTCCCGGGCCCCATCGTGATGACCTCTAACTGCATCATCGACCCGACCGTCGGCGCCTACGACGATCGCATCTGGACTCGCAGCATCGTCGGCTGGCCGGGTGTGAACCATCTGGAAGGCGAAGACTTCTCCCCGGTCATTGCCCAGGCGCAGCAGATGGCGGGCTTCCCGTACAGCGAAATCCCGCATCTGATCACCGTCGGCTTTGGCCGTCAGACCCTGCTTGGCGCGGCGGATACGCTGATCGATCTGGTCAGTCGTGAAAAACTGCGCCATATCTTCCTCGTCGGCGGCTGCGACGGCGCCCGCGGGGAGCGTAACTACTTCACCGATTTCGCCACCAGCGTGCCGGATGACTGCCTGATCCTGACCCTGGCCTGTGGTAAATACCGCTTCAACAAACTGGACTTTGGCGATATCGAAGGGCTGCCGCGCCTGGTCGACGCCGGGCAGTGTAATGACGCTTACTCGGCGATTATTCTGGCGGTCACGCTGGCGGAGAAACTGGGCTGTGGCGTCAACGATCTGCCGCTGTCGCTGGTGCTCTCCTGGTTCGAACAGAAAGCGATCGTCATACTGCTGACGCTGCTGTCGCTGGGTGTGAAAAACATCGTCACCGGTCCGACGGCGCCTGGTTTCTTCACCCCGGATCTGCTGGCGGTCCTCAATGAGAAGTTTGGTCTGCGTTCCGTGACCACCGTGGAACAAGATATGCAGCAGCTGCTGAGCGCTTAAGGAGTCCCTGATGACTATGCCAACCTCCCAGTGCCCGTGGCGGATGCAGGTTCACCACATTCACCAGGAAACCCCGGACGTGTGGACCCTTTCGCTGCTGTGCCACGATTACTATCCGTACCGCGCTGGCCAGTACGCTCTGGTTAGCGTGCGTAACTCGGCGGAAACGCTGCGCGCCTATACCCTCTCCTCGACGCCGGGGGTCAGCGAATACATTACGCTGACCGTTCGCCGTATTGACGAGGGTACGGGTTCGCAGTGGTTGACCCGCGAGGTCAAACGCGGTGATTACCTTTGGCTGTCCGATGCGATGGGCGAGTTTACCTGCGACGATAAAGCGGAAGATAAATTCCTGCTGCTGGCCGCCGGTTGCGGCGTGACACCGATCATGGCGATGCGCCGCTGGCTGGCTAAGCATCGACCGCAGGCCGACGTACAGGTGATTTATAACGTGCGTTCGCCGGAAGATGTAATCTTTGCCGAAGAGTGGCGCAACTACCCGGTCACCCTGGTAGCGGAGCACAACGCGACGCACGGTTTTGTCGCCGGCCGTCTGACCCGGGAGCTGCTGCAGAGCGTGCCGGATTTAGCCAGCCGCACCGTGATGACCTGCGGCCCGGCGCCTTATATGGAGAAGGTCGAGCAGGATGTTGCCGCCCTGGGCGTCACCCGCTTCTTTAAGGAAAAATTCTTCACCCCGGTGGCTGAGGCCGCCACCAGCGGGCTGAAATTTACTAAACTGCAGCCGGCGCGCGAGTTTTACGCGCCGGTGGGCACTACGCTGCTCGACGCGCTGGAGAGCAATAAAGTGCCGGTGACCGTCGCCTGCCGCGCCGGCGTCTGCGGCTGCTGCAAAACCAAAGTGGTTTCCGGGAAGTACAGCGTCACCAGCACCATGACGCTGACCGACGCCGAAATTGCCGACGGCTATGTGCTGGCCTGCTCCTGTCATCCGCAGAGCGATCTGGTTCTCGCCTGAGGTCAAAATCCCCGGTGGCGCTACCGCTTACCGGGGCTACAGCGCTGTGCGATTTGGTAGCCCGGAGAAGGCGCAATGCGCCGCCTCCGGGAAAATCCCTGGCGACAATAAACAAACGCTCAGGCGACATGAGATAAACGCTTTCCCGGACTGAAAAAATTGCAAATCGCCAACAGTATCGACTTTACGCCCCAGGACGAATGAGGCATTTTTACCGCCAGGCCGACTGACCGGCCAGCGAATAACGCCCCGCGCCGAGTAGCGCAATCGCCAGTGCGCCAACAAAGAAATAGACCAGATTCTCAATGGCCCACGCTCCCACCGCATCAAGCGCAAACGTCTTATCTAAGCCGACCATCAGCCACGCCACCACCATGGTGAACGCCAGCACCAACGCCGCCGGGCGGGTCAGGACGCCGAGAATTAACAAGCAGGGAGCGACCACTTCCCCCACCAGCACACCGTAGGCGATAAACCCGGGCAATCCCTGCGCCGCCAGCATCCCGCTAATGCCATCCACACCATCTATCAGCTTATGGATTCCATGGAAAAGCATTAAGCCGCCGACGGCAAGTCGTAACAAGAGTTTACCGGCGTCATCATGCGACAGCCTGCGATTTACTGTGTTTAACAATCCTTTAACCATTTGATGTGCATCCTGTTTTACATCCTGTGTACTTCCTGAGTATGCGCAGCCGGAGAGGAATAAAACCAGCAAAAAATCAGGGGTAATCGGTTACATTGCGGTCAGTTTCATCTAAGCTTGAAGGCGTTATCAAAAAAAGGAGATGGAGATCATGAAGCAGACCGTGGCGGCATACATTGCCAAAACGCTGGAACAGGCCGGCGTGAAACGTATCTGGGGCGTCACCGGAGATTCCCTCAATGGATTGAGCGATAGCCTTAACCGCATGGGCACCATCGACTGGATGCCCACCCGGCACGAAGAGGTCGCCGCTTTCGCCGCTGGCGCGGAAGCGCAGCTGACCGGCGAGCTGGCGGTCTGCGCCGGCTCCTGCGGACCGGGCAACCTGCATCTGATTAACGGTTTGTTTGACTGTCATCGCAACCATGTCCCGGTGCTGGCCATCGCCGCCCACATCCCATCCAGCGAAATCGGCAGCGGCTATTTTCAGGAAACCCATCCTCAGGAGCTGTTCCGCGAGTGCAGCCATTACTGCGAACTGGTCTCCACGCCGGAACAGATCCCGCAGGTGCTGGCAGTGGCGATGCGTAAGGCAGTGATTAACCGCGGCGTCTCGGTGGTGGTGCTACCCGGCGATGTGGCACTGAAGGCCGCCCCGGAAAGCGCCAGCAGCCACTGGTATCATGCGCCGCTGCCGACGGTCACCCCGGCGGAAGAAGAGCTGCGCAAGCTGGCGCAGCTTATTCGCTACTCCAGCAATATCGCGCTCATGTGCGGCAGCGGTTGCGCCGGCGCCCACCAGGAACTGGTGGAGTTCGCAGCCAAAATTAAAGCCCCCATCGTCCACGCCCTGCGCGGCAAAGAGCACGTGGAGTACGACAACCCGTACGATGTGGGCATGACCGGGCTGATTGGCTTCTCTTCTGGCTTCCACACCATGATGAACGCCGATACCCTGATCCTGCTGGGCACCCAGTTCCCCTATCGCGCCTTCTACCCAACCGACGCGAAAATTATCCAGATCGACATCAACCCCGGCAGCATCGGCGCACACAGTAAGGTCGACATGGCGCTGGTGGGCGATATTAAATCGACGCTGAAGGCGCTGCTGCCGCTGCTGGAAGAGAAAACCGATCGCCACTTCCTCGATAAGGCGCTGGAGCACTATCGCGACGCGCGAAAAGGGCTCGACGATCTGGCTAAACCCAGCGATAAAGCCATTCACCCGCAATATCTGGCGCAGCAGATCAGTCATTTTGCCGATGAAGATGCCATTTTCACCTGCGATGTCGGTACCCCGACCGTCTGGGCGGCACGCTATCTCAAAATGAATGGTAAACGCCGCCTGCTGGGCTCGTTCAACCACGGCTCAATGGCTAACGCCATGCCGCAGGCTATCGGCGCCAAGGCCACTGCGCCGGAGCGGCAGGTAGTGGCCATGTGCGGCGACGGCGGGTTCAGCATGCTGATGGGCGATTTTCTGTCGCTGGCGCAGATGAAGCTGCCGGTGAAGATTGTCATCTTTAACAACAGCGTGCTGGGCTTCGTGGCGATGGAAATGAAGGCCGGGGGCTATCTCACCGACGGTACGGAGCTCCACGATACCAACTTCGCCCGCATCGCCGAGGCCTGCGGTATCAAAGGTATACGCGTTGAAAAAGCCTCCGAGGTGGATGAAGCGCTGCAGACCGCCTTCCGCACCGACGGTCCGGTGCTGGTCGACGTCGTCGTCGCCAAAGAGGAACTGGCGATCCCGCCGCAGATCAAGCTGGAGCAGGCCAAAGGCTTTAGCCTGTATATGCTGCGGGCGATCATCAGCGGGCGCGGCGATGAGGTCATCGAACTGGCGAAAACCAACTGGCTCAGGTAAAACAGAAGCAATACGTTGAACCAGACCAAGGAAAAGCCGTGATCGATTTACGCAGTGATACCGTTACCCGTCCCGGGCGCGCCATGCTGGAGGCCATGATGGCCGCCCCGGTCGGGGACGATGTGTATGGCGACGACCCTACCGTCAATGAACTGCAGCGCTATGCCGCCGACCTGGCCGGCAAAGAAGCGGCGCTATTTCTACCCACCGGCACCCAGGCCAACCTCGTTGGCCTGCTCAGCCATTGCCAGCGCGGCGAAGAGTATATCGTCGGCCAGGGGGCGCATAACTATCTGTACGAAGCCGGCGGCGCGGCGGTCCTCGGCAGTATTCAGCCGCAGCCGATCGACGCCGCGGCGGATGGTTCGCTGCCTCTGGATAAAGTGGCAGCGAAAATCAAACCCGACGATATCCATTTTGCCCCCACCCGCCTGCTGAGCCTGGAAAACACCCATAACGGTAAGGTGCTGCCGCGCGACTATCTGCAGGAAGCCTGGGCGTTTACCCGCCAGCGCAATCTGGCGCTGCACGTCGACGGCGCACGCATCTTTAACGCCGTGGTGGCCTACGGCTGCGAGTTACGCGATATCGCCCAATACTGCGACTCCTTCACCATCTGCCTGTCAAAGGGGCTTGGCGCTCCGGTAGGCTCGTTGCTGCTCGGCAGCGAGGCGTACATTCGCCGCGCCGTCCGCTGGCGGAAAATGGTCGGCGGCGGGATGCGCCAGGCGGGCATCCTGGCCGCCGCCGGGCTGTACGCGCTGAAAAATAACGTGCAGCGCCTGCAGGAGGATCATGACAACGCCGCGTGGATGGCAGAGCAGCTGCGCGCTATCGGCGCCGACGTCACCCGTCACGATACCAACATGCTGTTCGTTCGCGTCGGCGAAGAGCAGGCCCCGGCGCTCGGCAAGTTTATGCAGGCGCAGGGGGTATTGATTAACGCCTCGCCTGTTGTCCGTCTGGTCACTCACCTGGATGTCAACCGTCAGCAGCTGAGCGAGGTGGTCGCCCACTGGCAGGCTTTTTTACAACGCTAAGGAGTCAGGCGTGTCGCAATCAGTTCTGGTGCTCGGCGCCAGCGGTTATATTGGCCAGCATTTGGTGCGCGCATTAAGCGCGCGGGGCTATCCGGTGCTGGCGGCGGCACGCCATATCGACCGATTGCAAAAACTCGCTTTGCCCGGCGTTACCTGCCGGTCAGTCGATCTCAATCAACCGCAGGACCTGCCTGCGCTACTCACCGGTATCGATACCCTTTATTATCTGGTCCACGGCATGGGCGAAGGCGGTGATTTTATCGCCCATGAGCGGCGGGTGGCGACGTATGTGCGCGATGCCCTGCGTCAGTCATCAGTGCGCCAGGTGATATTTCTCAGTTCGCTGCAGGCCCCGGCGCAGGAGCAGTCCGACCATCTGCGCGCTCGTCAGATTACCGGCGATCTCCTGCGTGAGTCGGGCGTGCCGGTGACCGAGCTGCGGGCCGGGATTATCGTCGGAGCCGGCTCCGCCGCCTTCGAGGTGATGCGCGACATGGTTTATAACCTGCCGGTGCTAACCCCTCCGCGCTGGGTACGTTCGCGTACTACCCCTGTCGCACTGGAAAACCTGCTCGTTGACCTGGTTGAGCTGCTGAATCATCCTTCCGATGCGCACCGCGTCTTCGAAGCCGCCGGTCCGGAGGTGTTAAGCTATCAGCAGCAGTTCATTCGCTTTATGGCCGTCAGCGGTAAACATCGCCCGCTCATTCCCATTCCCCTGCCGACGCGCTGGATCTCGGTGTGGTTCCTCAATGTCATCACCTCGGTGCCGCCGACCATCGCCAAGGCGCTGATTCAGGGGCTGAAGCACGATCTAATCGCTGACGATCGGGCGCTGCGGGCGCTGATCCCGCAAACGCTGATCCCCTTCGATCAGGCGGTTCGCCGCACGCTGAAAGAAGAAGAGCAGTTAGTAAACTCCAGCGACTGGGGCTACGACGCTCAGGCTTTCGCCCGCTGGCGACCGGAGTACGGCTACTATCCGAAGCAGGCAGGTTGCACCGTCGCCACTCAGGCAAGCCGCCAGGCCCTGTGGCAGGTCGTTAACCAAATCGGCGGTGAAGAGGGGTATTTTTTCGGCAATCTGCTGTGGAAAACCCGCGGCGCGATGGATCTGCTGGTCGGCCACCGGCTGGCCAAAGGGCGGCCGCAGCGCGCTTATCTGCAAACCGGCGATACGGTCGACAGCTGGAAGGTAATTATCGTGGAGGAAGAAAAACAGCTCACCCTGCTATTCGGTATGAAAGCGCCCGGGCTGGGCCGATTAAGCTTTACCATTAACGATAAAGGCGATCGTCGTGAACTGGACGTGCGCGCCTGGTGGCACCCGCACGGTATGCCAGGCCTGATCTACTGGCTGCTGATGATCCCGGCGCACCTGTTTATTTTCCGCGGTATGGCGCAACGCATCGCCCGGCTGGCCGAACAAATCTCAGGCAGAGTCGAAGGATAAGCGTTATTCTTTCATGATTCTCATTGCATAGTCGGGAGAATCACGGAAAAATGCGCACGAAATTCTTTTCTGGGACAGTAGAGTGATATGAAGGTACTGGTTACCGGTGCGACCAGCGGATTAGGCCGCAACGCAGTGGAATATCTGCGCAACAAGGGCATCAGCGTGCGAGCGACCGGGCGCAACGAAGCGATGGGCAAGCTTCTGAGCAAAATGGGGGCGGAATTCATCCCGGCAGATTTAACCGAGCTGGTCTCTTCGCAGGCTAAAGTGATGCTCGCCGGTATCGATACCCTATGGCACTGCTCCAGCTTTACCTCGCCATGGGGCACTCAGCAGGCTTTCGATCTCGCTAACGTCCGCGCCACCCGTCGTCTGGGCGAATGGTCAGTGGCATGGGGAGTGCGCAATTTCGTCCATATCTCTTCGCCATCGCTCTATTTTGATTATCACCATCATCGTGATATCCAGGAAGATTTCCGTCCACACCGCTTCGCCAACGAGTTTGCCCGCAGCAAGGCGGCCAGCGAGGAGGTGATCAACCTGCTGGCGCAGGCTAACCCGCATACCCATTTTACCATTCTGCGGCCGCAGAGCCTGTTTGGGCCGCACGACAAAGTCTTTATCCCCCGGCTGGCGCAAATGATGCAGCATTATGGCAGCGTCCTGCTCCCGCGCGGCGGCAGCGCGCTGGTCGACATGACCTATTATGAAAACGCCGTACATGCGATGTGGCTGGCGAGCCAGCCGGCCTGCGATCATCTTCCCTCCGCCCGCGCGTGGAATATCAGCAACGGCGAACCGCGCACCTTGCGGAGCATCGTGCAGAAATTGATCGACGAGCTCGGTATCAAATGCCGGATCCGCTCAGTTCCCTATCCGATGCTGGATATTATCGCCCGCAGCATGGAGCGCTTTGGCGATAAAACCGCCAAAGAACCCGCGTTTACCCACTACGGCGTCTCCAAGCTTAACTTTGATTTTACGCTCGATATCACCCGCGCGCAGGACGAGCTGGGCTATCAGCCGGTGGTGACGCTTGACGACGGCATCGTGCGCACCGCCGCCTGGCTTCGCGACCACGGTAAACTACACCGCTAACCCTGGCCATATTTTTCTAACAGCGCCTCGGCTATCGCTTCGGTTTGCGCATCCGCTACCCCATCCCAGCGCTGCGGACGAAAGTGCATCTGGAAGGCGATAATCACCCGCTTCTTCTGCGCGGGGGTCATCTCCGGCGTCACCTGATAGCCATAGCGCGAGAGCAAATCCAGTACGATTTCGGGGTCCACTGGCTCGCTGGCCGGCCGCCCGTTGAGATAAAAGGCCACCCGCTGCTCGTCAGGCCAGGCGCCGATCCCCTGCTGCGCCAGCTGTTGCCAGGGGAATAACGGCCCCGGATCGTCTTTGCGCTGCGGGGCGATATCCGCATGGGCGACCACATTCTGCGGCGCGATGTGGTAGCGGGCGATGATATCGCGCGCCAGCGGGATCAGAGCCGCAATCTGTTCCGGATGAAAGGGGGTAAAACTTTTGACGCCCGCCGTCTTCTGCCAGCCGCGGTTCTCCAGCTCAATGCCAATGGAGGTATCGTTAATGCGCGTACTGCCGCGCCAATAGCTTACCCCGGCGTGCCAGGCTAAATCCTCTTCCGGCACCAGCTGCCAGATCCGCGGTTTATGCTGATAACGCGGGGGCTGTTCAGGAATTAAATAGTGGGAGCTGACCTCTTTATCGGTCAACGTGGCCAGCGAGACATCAAAATTGTCAGCCGTATAGTGGATCACTAACACCTTTATTCGCGGATAGGCAGCCTGCGCCGGATGACGGGTGTCCAGCTGGTATCCGTCGCGATCGATAATGCCCTTTTCCCCAGCGCAGCCGGTTAGCAGCAGCGCCAGCAGCACGATCCGCATCATCCGTTTCATCCCTTCTCCCTTGCCCGGCAGCGTCTCCGGGTTAATAAGACCATTGATTACGTCCTTTATTTTTCGCCTGATACAGCGCACTGTCCGCCCGGGCGATCAGCGTCTCTATCGGGACCGTGCCATCGGAGGCGACGATCCCGATACTCACGGTGACCTCCGACGCCACCGCCGAAGCGGCGTGCGGTAGGCCTGCCTCGCGGATCTTCTGCTGAATGCGCTCGGCAATAGCGGTGGCATGCGCTAAGGACACCCCGGGCAACACGACGACAAACTCTTCGCCGCCGTAGCGAGCCACCAGATCGCCCTCCGCCCGGACCGCCATTTTAAGCACCTGCGCGACAGAAGATAAGCACTCATCACCAGCCTGATGGCCATAGCGATCGTTATAGCGCTTAAAATAATCGACATCGATCATCATCAGCGCCAGCGGCGTTTTTTGCTGCCAGATCGCCGCCAGGTAAGCATTGAGCGCCCGACGGTTAGCGGTTCCGGTTAAGGCATCCTGGTTGGCGATACTTTCCAGCCGCTGAATAAGCTGCATATTCTCCTGGTGGGTATCCCAGGCTTCATCATACCAGCGCTGCAAAATACGCCGGCCATACAGCAAAATCGCGGTAAAAATGGCCCACAAGGTTAAAAAGCGAACGTCAACATCATAGTGAATCTGCACCCCCGCCAGCAAAGCGGTTACCCATAGCGGTAGGGAAGGTGCGAACAAGTTCCTGATATGAGATCATCATATTCATCCGGAGCGC
>ONZZ01000577.1_pt1 | contig 29772 bp, 20 predicted proteins | sample 1671101 | NCBI WGS metagenome assembly ONZZ01 (sample SAMN06348122, study PRJEB24527) | human gut metagenome | biome: human gut; feature: ankylosing spondylitis patient; material: feces | host: Homo sapiens | place: China | collected 2015-10
GTAGAAAAATCCATCGCAAGTAGCACAGGCCGACACTCCCATGCCTGCATATTTAACCTCATCTGGGAGTCCTAAATATTTGGCCGAAGCACCAGTAGAGATGATTAAGGCATCGGCTTCTATAATTTTTTCACCGTCTATGGTTATACGATATGGTTTTTGAGAAAAATCGACAGCAGTGGCAATTCCTCGGCGAATGTTTGCCCCGAATCGTTCGGCTTGTTTTTTCAAATCTTCCATCATATCGAATCCTGATATACCTTCGGGGTATCCCGGGAAATTTTCTACATCGCTGGTCGTTGTTAGTTGTCCGCCCGGTTGCATGCCTTCATATAGAACTGGTGATAGGTTTGCTCGTGAAGCATAAATAGCTGCCGTATAACCGGCCGGTCCTGAGCCTATAATTAGACAACGTATGCGTTCGTTTTGTTCCATAATTTCTATTTATTTGTGTTATTAGCGTAAATCGATAAGTTCTGCTTTTGGATATTGCTTTTTGTTAAAAACAAATGTCGAGTCTGGAAAGTTTTGGTCGGTAGCATATTTTGATAAGTTGATTATGCTATATGTCCGATCGCTATAATAGAGCTTAAAAGAGCTTGGATTCCACGTAGTTGTATTGATAATAATTATAATGTGGTCTATATTTGTTCCTTTCTTCTTTGGTGTAAGTTCTGCTATACTTTCTTTGGAACTTTTTGACTTTAATGTTTTAATGTAGAAGTCTTTTTTGTAGTTATTGATGAGTATGTAGGGATTGACTGTTGCGATTTCTTCGGTCGTTGGTTCGGTTAGGTTTACTTCCTCTGTTGCCTTTACGTATGCCCATTGTTGTAAACCATCGTACCATACAGTCATAGATGTTGTATTCTAGTAAAATTTGTTCTCAGATAGTTTTATAGTTCCGTTTTGTTTTTCTACGGGTTCGTTCAGTGCATTAAAAACGGTCAGTGTAAAAGTAGCCGATATACCGTTCGATTGTTGGAATTTACCAACGACTTTATCTAATGCCTGTGTACCGTTTTGTGCATGTAGAGGTTTCATGCTTAATAGTAGAAAAAGTACAGAGCAGTATAGTAGAATGCGATTTGTTTTCATTTCATTAATTCTAATTTGTTTTCGAGAGCCATAATATCCACAATCAGTACTTGTCGAGGTTTACCCCCTTCGCTTGGGCCTACGATACCGGCAGCTTCCAGTTGATCCATCAGTCGTCCCGCTCTATTGTATCCGATGGAGTAGCGTCTTTGTAAAGACGATGTGGAGGCCTGCCCTGAAACGACGATCATTTTAGCGGCTTCCTCGAATAGGGGGTCTCGGTTGATTACATCGTTTCCATTGCTCCCTGCGTCACTGTCGGGATTTTTATATTCTGGAAGTTCATATGGTTCGGGGTATCCTTGTTGTTTGCTGATATACTCACAAATTCGTTTTACTTCGGGAGTATCGATAAACGCACATTGAATACGTTTCAAATCACCACCTTCGGTAAATAACATATCACCTCGTCCGATGAGCTGGTTTGCTCCGGGAGCATCGAGTATAGTCCGTGAATCGACCATTTGCATGACTCTGAAAGCGATACGTGCCGGGAAATTTGCCTTAATGTTACCGGTGATAACGGTCGTTGAAGGACGTTGTGTAGCTATGATCATGTGAATACCGACAGCTCTCGCTTTTTGTGCTATTCGAGCGATGGGCATTTCGACGTCTCTGCCTGCCATCATAATTAAATCAGCGAACTCATCGATAATCACCACGATATAGGGCATGAATTTGTGTCCGTTATTCGGATTCAGTTTTCTATGGATAAACTCTTCGTTATACTCTTTGATTGTTCTCACATTTGCTTTGGCGAGTAGGGCATATCGATTATCCATTTCGATACAGAGAGAATTTAAAGTGGCGATAACCTTGTCGCTGTCGGTAATTACGGACTTTTCTGCGTCGGGTAATTTAGCCATAAAATGTCTTTCTATAACCGAATAGATACTGAATTCGACCATTTTGGGATCGACTAATACGAATTTTAATTGAGCCGGGTGTTTTTTATAAAGTAAAGATGTGATAATGGCATTCAGCCCGACGGATTTTCCTTGTCCGGTAGCACCAGCCACCAATATGTGAGGCATTTTACAAAGATCTGCTATGCAGACTTCGTTCGTAATACTTTTTCCTAACGCAAGGGGAAGTTCATATTTACATTCTTGAAATTTTTTGGAAGCTAAAACAGAATACATAGAGACCATTTTAGGATCTTTGTTCGGTACTTCGATACCGACGGTTCCTTTGCCGGGAATAGGGGCTATAATGCGAATCCCTAACGCCGATAGGCTGAGGGCAATATCGTTTTCCAAACTTTTTATCCGGGCTATTCTTACTCCGGGTGCTGGTTTTATTTCATAAAGAGTAACGGTAGGACCCACAGTCGCCGTAATGGAACTGATTTCTATATTGTAATTTTTGAGGGTTTCGGTGATCAGTTTTTTGTTGGCAGACTGTTCTTCCATATTGATCTCCACCTCGCTGTTTTCCCGTTTGTCCAGTAAATCGAATGTCGGTCTTTTATAATGCGAGAGGTCTTTCGTAGGATCATAATCTTCCATAGGAGCTTGTGTAGCTAATACTTCGGTCTCAGCCGTCTCGATGACAAAGTCGGGGTCACCGGTCTCGATGGTAACTCGTTTAGTCTCCTCTTCGATAGGAAGAATATTTTCTTGTATATCTTCGAGTGTAGGGATTTCTTCGGTAGGGTCATCGGGATATTCGGGCAATGTATTTACAATATCGTTTTCCGATGAGGGTATGTTTTCAGTGTTTTGGGTTTCGTTAGATTCCGTTTCCTTATTGTCATTTTCGTTATCTGTTTCTGGATTATCCGTCCTGTTTTTTATTGCTTGGATCGCCTTCCCTGTGAGGTTGACGGACGATACTCGTCGAATATATTCAATGGTTTTATAACTTAGATGGACGAGCAATATAATAACGAGAGCTATAATGAACAGAGCCGTTCCCCATGGTCCTATCCATGCATTGAGCCATAAAGTCGCATAATACCCGTGATATCCCCCTAAATATAGGAAGGAGTTGTTATAACTGTGCATGAAAATGAATCCGAAAAAGAGAGACAAAACTATTATCGACAAGGCACAGCTAATCGTAAATCGTATCATTCGAGTATGGGCGACTTTCATGAATCGACGGCCTACGACATATAACCATAGAGAAACGATGAAAGCAGATATACCCATCCAACGATTTATCATGAGGTTGGATAAGTATGCCCCGAATGCACCCGTCCAATTTTGAATCTCGTTTCCAATGGAAGAAAGTTCTCCTACCGATAGATTCTCAACTTTACTTTGGTCGATGCTTCCTGTAAAAAAGAATGAGATGAAAGAGATAGTCAAATAGAGGGAGAATATGACTAAAATGACACCTAAAATGAAATTTACACGTTCATTTTTAAATATGTTTTTACGTATTTCTCTTTCATTCTGAGCTGTATCGTTTCCCTCTTCGGGTTGGGCTTGTTTTATTTTATTTTCTTCTAAGTCTGTTGTAGGCATATTATGAGAATACTTCGCTTTGGATTTTAGATTAGATACAAATGTACAAAAAATACTTATTCTCAACAATATTATGAGTTTTTCCAAAAGTAAGATGTGAATAAAATGAGGACTGTAAACAGTTCAAGCCGGCCGATGAGCATGATGATTGACAAAGTCCATTTTCCTAAATCGGGGATAAAAGCATAGTTACCTGCCGGACCGGTTGAACCGGCCCCGGGACCGATATTGCTGAGGCAGGAAAGTGTCGAACCGAATGCTTCTTCCATAGACAGCCCCAATGCCGATAGGATAATAGACCCTGCTATAAGTACCATGACATATACTAAGATAAATGCTAATATTTTGGATACTATTTCGTGAGATATGGCTTTCCCATTTACGCGTACAGGTAATATAGCATTGGGGTGTATGACTCTGTAAAGTTCATTTTTTGTATTTTTGGCGAGGACCACCAGCCTGTCTATTTTTGCTCCTCCACAAGTGGAGCCGGCACAAGCTCCGAAAAACATGAGTAGTAAAAATATAGTTGTAAAAAATGGGCCCCAAGCAACATAGTCATCTCCGGTGTATCCGGTTGACGTAACAATTGTTACAACCAAGAATAGCGATCTTCGAAAAGTATCTTCGAAGGAGCCGTTTTGGTCGGTTATGTATAGTCCTGTAATGACTAATAAAGTGGCGCCTAATACAATTGCCGTGTACCATTTGGTTTCTTCATTGTGTAATAGTTTTTTGAAATCTCCGGTTACGGCTCTATACACCAAAGCAAAATTTATACCTGCAATAAATGTGAATATAGTCATGACATATTCTGTGTAAGAGGAGTTCCAAAAATTTATCCCGGCTTGTTTGGTCGAAAATCCACCTGTTGCCATGACGCAAAATGCTTGACAGATAGCATCGAAAAGATTCATGGGACCCAACCACAATAGGAGACAGAGAATAATGGTGAGTATGATATATACACTCCATAATTTTTTTGCTGTTTCTCCGATTTTAGGTTTCAATTTTTCGGTTGTTATACCGGTTACTTCGGAATTAAATAAAAGTAATCCACCCTGATGGTTGAGCATGGGCAGTATGGCGATTGTTAACAAGATGATACCCATTCCTCCGATAAAATGCATGAAACTGCGCCAAAAGAGAATACCATGTGGAAGAACGTCTACGTTTTCTATAATGGAAGCTCCTGTCGTTGTTAGACCGGATACCGTTTCGAAAATAGCGTCTGTAATACTCAAATGATTGGGCATTAAGCAAAATGGGAGCATCCCGAAAGCCGAGAAGAAAAGCCATATAGAAGTTACCAGTAAATAACTTTCACGCTTTCCTACGTCGTTACGGGAATTTCTAAAAATGTAGAATAATATACCACCAACGATTGCAGTTATTGATGCCGATTTAATAAAGGCCGGCGCATCTCCTTCTCCATAAATAAGAGCTACGACAAACGGAACGAGCATGAATATAGATTCCATGCATAGTAATATTCCGATGAATTTCAGTATGACATGAAAGTTAATTTTGGGCATGATATTCCTAATTGAAAAGCTTCTCTATTTTATGTAATGCTGTGTCGAGACAGAAAATAACGACGTGATCATTCGGTTGTATCCATGTGTTTCCGGTTACGACCATGCCGTGTCCATTACGAACCAATCCACCGATTGTTAAATCGGACGGGAGTTTTAGGTCTTTTACTGCGGCTTTGGTAATTTTAGAATTTTCTTTTGCAACCAATTCTACGACTTCGGCGTCGGATAATGCGAGACATTTAGCATTTGAGGAGTCTTCGTCGAGCAACAATTGGAAGATACGGCTGGCCGCTAGTAATTTTTTATTGATGATATTTCCTATATTTAGCCGTTCGGCAGTAGAAATGAACTGGATATTTTCGACTTCTGCAATAGTCTTTTTTACCCCTAATTCTTTGGCGGTTAAACAAGCTAATATATTTGTTTCGGAACTATCGGTTAATGCTATAAATGCATCCATGTCACGGATTCCTTCTTCTTTCAAAAGATCCACATTGCGTCCGTCTCCTTGAATAATGATTATATCGTTCATGTATTCGGCTAATTTATAACTCTTTTGCTTGTCGCATTCGATGAGTTTTATTGCCATATTATCAGGCGCGTAACTCGATATGCGTATAGCGATACGGCTGCCTCCCATGATCATTATTTTGTGAATTTCTGCTTCTGTTTCACCTGAGAGTTTTTGAATTTCTTGTATATGATTAGGAGTCGTGGTAAAGTATGCGATGTCTCCTATTTTTATTTCGTCGTTTCCTCTTGGAATAATAGTTTCATGTATACGTTTGATGGCCGCGATGTGAAATTGGCTTTCGGCTGTTGTAAGTTCATAGAGTTTTTTATTCAGAATTTTAGCGTTGTCGTGTAATTTTACACTTAGTACGATTAATTCTCCATTACAAAGTTCAAACCAGTTGCGTGTCCAGGTGTGTTTTAATGCGGTTATTACTTCTTCTGCGGCCAGTTTTTCGGGATATATCAGTTCATTTACTCCCAGATTTTCAAAGAAGGCTTTATTTTCAGGCAAAAGGTATTCGTAGTTGTCCACTCTTGCCAGAGTTTTTTTTGCGCCTAGTTTCGATGCCATTGTACATGCCATGATATTACGAGACTCGAAGGGCATGACAGCAATAAATAAATCGGCTTTATATACTTGGGCTTGTTTTAATGTTTGGAATGCAGTAGGGTTTCCGATGACAGTCATTAAATTATAATTGGCATCGAGTTCTCGTAGTTTTTCTTCATCATTGTCGATTAGAATAATATCCTGTTCTTCTCGGGATAACAGTTTTGCTAAATGTGTTCCAACCTCTCCGGCTCCAGCAATGATTATTTTCATAATTATTAGTTCTCTTTTATTTCTATGATTTACCAATTACCAATAATTACCGAGTAAATATTTTCTTCATCTATACCACATAGTTGGTGTAGTTCTTTAACTGTCCCCTGTGCTATGAATTTATCGGGGATTCCTATTCGTTTTATATGGGGTGTATATCCATTGTCGGACATGAATTCTAATACAGCACTTCCGAAGCCTCCTGTTATGCATCCATCTTCTACGGTTATGATTCGTTTGTATTTTTGGGCTACTTCGTGAAGAATTTCTTCGTCAATGGGTTTGACAAAAATCATATCGTAGAGAGCTGCTTTTACACCTGTCTTTCGGGCCCGCTCTACGGCTTGTCGTGCCGCGACACCCGCAGTCCCGATACTCAGTACGGCTATCTCATTTCCGTCGTAGAGCTTGCGACCTTTCCCGATAGGAATTTCGTGCATAGGGCATTCCCAATCGACATGACTTCCGCAACCGCGAGGATAGCGAATGGCAAACGGCCCGCGGTCGGATAGTTGTGCTGTGTACATGAGATGTCGCAGATAATGTTCGTCCATAGGTGCAGCAATAGTCATATTGGGTATGCAACGCAAATAGCACATATCGAATGCACCGTGATGGGTAACCCCGTCTTCTCCCACGAGTCCAGCGCGGTCGATACAAAATGTTACCGGTAAGTTTTGTATGGCGACATCGTGAATGACTTCGTCGAATCCTCTTTGGAGAAAAGTCGAATAGATGCTGCAAAATGGTTGTAATCCTTCTTTGGCCAAACCAGCGGCAAAGGTGACGGCATGTTCTTCGGAGATACCGACATCAAAAGACCTTTCGGGAAATTTCTCCATCATAAAACAGGTGGAACTTCCCGTTGGCATTGCAGGTGTGATAACTGTTATTTTATCGTTTTTTTTAGCCAATTCGACAAGCGTGAGTCCGAATACATCTTGAAATTTGGGAGGTTTTTGCTCTTCTGTTACGGTAATTCTATCGCCCGTTTCTGGATTAAAACAGCCCGGAGCGTGCCAAATAGTCGGTTCTTTTTCGGCCGGAGCATATCCTTTCCCTTTGATCGTACGTAGGTGAAGTATTTTCGGACCGGTCATATCTTTTATATCGTTGAGTTTATTGACGATATTAACCACATTGTGCCCGTCTATGGGACCGAAATATCGTATATTTAAACCTTCGAAAATGTTTTGCTGCTTGGTTAGCAATGCTTTTAGGCTATTGTTGAAACGTAAAATGGCCCCCCTGTGTTCATCGTCTATCAGATTTAGCTTACGTAGGGTACGATAAGCATCGTATCTGAGTTTATTATAGCTTTTCGATGTAGTGATGTTTACTAGATATTCGTTTAGCCCTCCGACATTATGGTCGATTGCCATATCGTTGTCGTTCAGTATGATGAGCAAGTTATTAGGACTGATGGAGGCGTTATTCAATCCTTCAAAGGCTAATCCTCCGGCAATGGATGCATCTCCGATGACAGCAATGACTTTTCTTTCTTTTTGTTCGTGTTTCAGTTGTGTAGCAATGGCCATGCCTAATGCTGCTGATATGGAATTAGATGCATGCCCGGCGATGAAAGCGTCGTATTCGCTTTCGGCCGGGTTTGGAAATCCACTCAATCCGTTGAGTTTACGACAAGTATAAAATCTGTCTCGTCTTTCAGTTAAAATCTTATGCCCGTAGGCTTGATGTCCCACGTCCCAAACTATGCGGTCGTATGGAGTGTCGAATACATAGTGTAAGGCCACGGTCAATTCCACGGCCCCCATGCTAGACCCAAAATGTCCCGGATTATGGGCGAGAGTATTGATAATGAAATGCCTGATTTCATCACACACTTGGGGTAGCTCGCTAACCTGTAATTTTCGTAAATCGGCGGGTGTGTTTATTTGTTTCAGTAGTTCTGTATTGTCGGGGTTCATTTTTAGTCTCTTTTACGTAAATACAATGGTACTATTTACCTTTACTCTCTTGCTTCCATCGTTTGTAGAGTGGAACGAATACAATGATTCCCGAAGCAATGATAGCGAACAGAGCTTGCCCGTCGATGCCTCTTCCCCTAATTAGAAGAACGCATAAGAATACCCATAATAAGGCTATGCATGAAATACGGAACGTATTATATTTTCTCATGTTAATCCATAGGTTTGTTAGTGCGCTTATATATACGCCTAAGTTAACCTACAAATATAAATATTCTTTTGCAATCCATGAAAATATTGTATCAATTTCATTTTATAAAGTTGGTGAGGCAGGGCGTGCGTGAAATGAAAAAGGCTTGCGTTAAGCAAGCCTTTTTCATGATTTTGAGCTATTCTATGTTTTTTCTCACTTGGGTGAGGTATTCTTTCATTTTTATGGAATCTTTACGCTCGATAATATCGAGGAGAGACGATAACTGTTTCTGTATTCCCCGCACTTGGTCGGGAGTATTGGGATTGAAAAGAATTTCGGTTAGCAGGTAGTCGTCTTCCGAAAGTAGCCCCCTTGCTATGTCCATATGTTTTTTGAATGTCGTGCCGGGAGCCTCTTGATGTTTCATAATCGAGGCGAACACCAACGTCGAAGTGAATGGAACCGAGAGCGAATAAGCTATGGTTTCGTCATGCTCTTTAAAACTGTATTCGAATATATTCAATCTCAGTCGCTGGTAAATATCCTTGAAAAAGATTTTGCCCATGTGGTCGCCTTCGGTAATGATAATTGTATTTTGCGTACTTAGGTCGCTCAAATTAGCGAATGTCGGTCCGAACATAGGGTGTGTCGATACGAATGGGTGTCGGGCTTGGGCGTAAAATTCGGGTAATCCGGTCTTGACCGAAGCAATATCCGATAGGATTGTGTGAGCCGGTAAATAGGGGAGAACGGTTTGAAACGCTTCTATCGTATATTTTACGGTTGCCGCATTGATGACTAAGTCGGGCGTAAAATCTTGTATTTCTTCTGGCCGGGTCATTCGCAAAGTGTTGAATGCGAATCTCAGTCGATGAGGGTCTATGTCGTATAGGGCGATTTCATGGTCGAAACTGAGTACATCGGCAAAGAAAGAGCCCATTTTTCCGGCTCCGAGAATTACTATTTTCATTGTTTTTATTTATTAATAATATCCATTTGTTGATGTACCGATTCTTCGTGAATGGCTTGCATCACTTCTTTCATGAATTCTCCGCTCATTCCCAACTCAACGGCTTGTGCCATGCGTTTTTGTAGGATTTCGTCATAGCGGTTAGTTTGCAGCACGGGCATACTGTGCTCTTTTTTATATTGCCCGATTTCTCTGGATATGCGCATGCGTTTGGCTAACAGTTCGAGCAGTTGATTGTCGAGGTTGTCTATTTGGTGACGTAGTTCCGATAGGTTTTCTGTCGTCTGTGTGGTCTCTCGTATTACCAACATGTTGAGTATATAGTCCAGAGCGTCGGGGGTCACTTGCTGATTTTTATCGCTCCATGCACAATCGGGGTCGCAATGGGATTCAACGATTAGTCCGTCGAATCCCAGATCCATCGCTTGTTGGCTCAATGGAGCTACAAGTTCGCGTTTACCGCCGATGTGGCTAGGGTCGCAAAAAATAGGAAGATTGGGGAGACGGCGACGTAGTTCGATGGGAATGTGCCATTGAGGCATATTGCGGTACAACTGTTTGTCGTAGCTGCTAAAACCCCGGTGTATGACTGCCAGTCGGTGGAGACCAGCGTTATAAATGCGTTCGACGGCTCCTATCCATAGTTCTAAGTCGGGATTTACCGGATTCTTGATGAGTACCGGAATGTCTACACCTTTCAGTGCGTTGGCTATTTCTTGAACCGCAAAGGGATTGGCGGTCGTGCGTGCTCCGATCCATAAAATGTCGATACCATGTTTTAATGCTTCGAATACGTGCCGTTCAGTGGCAACCTCTGTTGCCGTGTACATACCGGTTTCTTCTTTGACGTGTTTTAACCAAGCAAGGCCTTCTACGCCTATACCTTCGAATCCGCCCGGTTTGGTACGAGGCTTCCATATACCTGCACGAAATATTTTAATGCCGCGCTCGGCGAGGCTTTTCGCTGTGGTCATTACTTGCTCTTCGGTTTCGGCGCTACATGGGCCGGCTATGATAATAGGGCGTTTAGAGTCTATTCCGGGAAGTAAAATTGATTGTAAATCTTCCATAATGGTATTGTTATTTATTTTATTTGATTTTTTTCTATACGGTGTAACGCTTCTTGCATCTTTTTTTCGGGGGCGCAAAGCGAAATGCGAATATATCTGTTCCCTCGACTTCCGAAAATGAATCCCGGAGTAATGAAGACGTGCGCGTTGTATAATATTTCGTCGGCTAACGATTCGGCATCTGTTGCACTATCGGGAATTTTTCCCCATACGAACAATCCTGCTTGTGAAGGATCATAACTGCAACCGAGAGCTTTCATGATTTTTTCTGCGATATCACGTCGGTTACGGTACACTTCGTTTAATTGGTCATACCATTCTTGGCCGCATGACAATGCTTTTGTCGCAGCCATTTGTAGCGGACGGAACATTCCTGAATCGATATTACTTTTCACTTTCAAAATCCATTCGATAAATTGAGGGTTGGAAGCAAGCATACCGATTCGCCAACCGGACATGTTGTGAGATTTGCTTAAAGAATTCATTTCGATACAAATGTCCTTAGACCCGGGGACAGCTAGTATACTCATCGGATTGTCGTTGAGAATGAAACTGTACGGGTTGTCGTTCACGATGATTATGTTGTGACGCTTCCCGAAATCCACCAGCTTGGTAAACAATTCCATAGATGCTTTGGCTCCCGTAGGCATATTGGGATAGTTGACCCACATTAACTTTATACGATCGAGCGGTAACGACTCTAATTGCTTGAAGTCGGGTTGCCAATGGTTATTTTCGTCGAGGTCGTAGGTGAAAATTTCAGCTTCGGCCAGTCGGCTGACGGAACTGTATGTGGGGTATCCCGGGTTGGGAACCAATACCCCGTCTCCGGCATTGAGAAATGCCAGACTGATGTGCAATATACCCTCTTTGGACCCTATAAGGGGTTGTATTTCTTTTTGAGGATCGAGTGTTACATTGTACCATCTGTTATACCAATCGGCGAAGGCTCGGCGTAGTTCGGGTATGCCTATGTAAGGTTGGTATCCGTGAACATCAGACTTCCGGCTCTCCGTACACAGGGTTTCAATCGTTTCGGGGTGGGGCGGCCTGTCAGGCCCGCCTATGCCCAGACTGATAATATCCAAACCGCGGGCATTTAGTTCGGCTATTTCTTTCAACTTTTTTGAGAAGTAGTATTCGCTTATGTTATTTACCCGATTAGCGGGTCTGATATTAAAGGGGTTGATTGAATTCTGCATATTCTCCGAGTATTTTAAAGTCTTTTGTTAGAGGTCTTATTGCTTCGAGGGATTGTTTGTATCGAGTAAAATTATCGAATGTAAGGTCTATATAAAATCGGTATTCCCATTCTTTCCCGATAATGGGCATGGATTGTATTTTGGATAAGTTGATGTCATAGAAAGAAAGTATGGTGAGTACTTTTGATAAACTGCCTTGTGTATGTGGTAAACTGAAAACAAGTGAAGCTTTGTTTATGCGTTTGCCTGCTATTAAAATTTCACGGTGAAAAGGATCGGCAAGAATTAGAAAACGAGTGAAATTTCGTTTTTTGGTTTCGATACCTTCTGCCAAGATATTCATGTTGTAAATTTCGGCAGCCAGTTTGCCGCAAATGGCGGCATGGCCCGAAAGATGACGGTGCGAAATTTCTTGGGCACTACCGGCCGTATCGTCTTTTTCTACAACTTTCATTTTAGGGTGAGCTTGTAAAAAATCACCGCATTGCATTAATGCCATGGGGTGAGAGTTCACTTCGAGGATATCGTCCATAGTTTCTCCCGGTAGTGCGGCCAGTACGTGAGAAATACGTAATTTATATTCTCCTATGATACTTAATTCACTTTTTCGTAATAGTTCGTGATTCTGTAAAATGCTGCCTGCAATGGTGTTTTCAATGGCAATGATACCCAATAAAGAACGGTCGTTATTCATGCGGTCGAACATTTCGGGAAATGTCGAGCAGGGAACCGTTTCTATTTCTTCTTCCCCGAAATAAGATCGGGCGGCGGCCTCGTGGTAGCAACCGGCTATGCCTTGTATGGTGACTTTTTTATTCATAAGCAAGATAAATAAAAAATCCCGTTCGTATTGAACGGGATTTTATCATAAGTTTCTTAATTGTTTTCTATTTCTTTTTTTTGCATAAAACCCCGTTTCTATTTTTCTCCAAAATAAAAATAAAAGTAAAAGTAATATGCAAAATCAAAATTCTTCATTGCCTGTCAAATATGAGTTTGATGTTGCAAATGTAATGAAATCATTTTTGAATCCAAACAAATAGTTATATATTTTTGAATAAAACGAGATTTTTTTTATCGCATCGTTTTGTATATGGTATTTGAAACTTGCTTTGTATGTGACGAATAGGAGAAAATTTTGCATAACGGCGATGTCTACGGATTTTTTCGCTATCTTTGTCGTGAATGTAAAGGTAAGTTGAGCCGGGCGTGACTAAATAAATTGGTTTCCATCTTCGGTTACACTATCTTTGAAGTACAAATAATTATGTATTTATGGAAACTTCGGAATTAACACTTTTTTCTGCAATGTGTGAGTCTTTTTGTACGGCAGTGGAGAAGGCGCGTGCAGAGGCGATGTCCTTGACCGATATGTATGTGCAGGTGAAATACGATGAACAGTTGTTTTCGGTATTTGATGATACTGAAAATATATTGGTGCAATCGGTAATTGATGGATTGGACGAGTGGCGAGATTCCAGTGGAGAACGTTCGGATGCTGTGATAATTGCTTTTCTGAGGAAGGTGTTGAGTCATGAAGATGTGAATCTTGCTTTACATTCGCTGGATATTATACCACCTTTTTCTGTCGTGTTGGTAGATAATGAGATGGAGCCTGTCGCCGATTTGATTACATTGGACGATGAGAATATCTATTTGCACGATGATTTTTGGGAAAAAATGGATAAAGAGCTTGACGATTTTTTTGAACAATTGATGTCCGATACGAAATAAGGTGGGGTATTGGGGTTCAAAGGAGGCTGCTCTTGCAGAGTGGAAAGTCTTTTCACGATATAGGTAGAAAGAAAAAAATTAATAATAATTTGATTATCGAAAGATAAGCACTAATTTTGCGCTCTCAAATTTGCACGCTTTTTGTGGAAAGTTGAGAATAAATTTGTGAGTCTAATTTAATAAAATCATAAGAATGAACGTTTCGCATCAAAACACTGACAACCTGAATGCCGTGATTTCGATTGAAATTTCAAAGGCTGACTATCAGGAAAAAGTAGACAAATCTCTTCGTGCTTATGGGCAAAAAGCGAATATTCCCGGATTCAGAAAAGGGAAAGTTCCTTTTAGTATGCTCATGAAGATGTTTGGAAAATCGGTTCGAGTTGAAGAAATTAATCGTTTGGTTTCCGAGTCTCTGTACAATTATATTCGTGATAATAAGCTCAATATCTTGGGCGAGCCGATGACCGCAGAAGATATGACTGTCGATTTGGATACACAAGACGATTTCACGTTCCGTTTTGATGTGGCATTAGCCCCCGAATTGAATGTAAAGGTCGATAAAAAAATAAAAGTACCTTACTATACGATTACTGTCGATGATGACATGGTAAAACGTCAGAATGAATCCTTTTTGTCACGTTTCGGTAAACAGATTTCGGTAGATGAGTCTACCGATGAAAGAGACCTTATCAAAGGTTCGATGGTAGAAATGGTAAAAAAAGGGACTCCGGTAGAAGGGGGAATTACGGTCGAAAGTACCATCGTTTCTCCTGCATATTTCAAGAATGACAAGGAAAAAGCTAAATTTGCCGGCGTGAAGAAGGGTGACAAAGTGATGTTCAATCCTTCGAAAAGTTGTGATGCTTCGGTCGCAGAACTGGCCTCTATGTTGAATATCGATAAGGAAAAAGCTGCCAATGTGACATCGAATTTCGAGATGACAGTGACAGATATCACACATTTGCAACCTGCCGAATTGAATCAAGAATTATTTGACAATGTATTCGGTAAAGATGTTGTAAAAACAGAAGAGGAATATTTTGCTAAACTTCGTGAAATGATAGCGCATCAATTGGTTCCTGAAAGCGATTATAAATTTTCGATTGATGCACGTGCTGCGATAGAAAAGGCAGTAGGTGAGTTTGATTTGCCCGATGCATTTTTGAAACGTTGGTTGTTGGCTACCGATAAAAATCGTAAAGCTGAAAATATCGATGAGGATTTTGCGAAGATGGTTCCCGATTTGAAATGGCAGTTGATTAAAGAACAAATCGTAAAACAATTCGATATTCATGTCGATGATGCCGATTTGTTGGCTTTGGCAAAACGGGTAGCGGCAAGTCAGTTCGCACAATATGGTATGACAGGTGTTCCCGATGATGTTCTCGAACGTTATGCTAGGGAAATGTTATCGAGCAAAGAGTCTCGTTCGCGTCTTATTGACCAAGCTACGGAGCAGAAGATTCAAACTGCCATTAAGGAGTCTGTAACGCTTACGGACAAAGAAGTGACGATGGATAAATTCCAGAAAATGTTTGAAGTTGCCGAGTAATAAAATCGATATAATTATCGATAGCCCCGAGACGTAATGGCTTCGGGGCTTTTCATTGTTTGAAATCTTCCAATATAGTTAATTGATGCTTGTAGTTCGGTTGATGTATTATTTTTTGTGAAGATATTGGCAAAAAAGACCGGGCAGCAGAATTTTATTTGGGGTATAATTGTTTTTATTTATATCTTTGACTAAAAATAGGGATTAAAAAAACAATCTAAAAACGATATAATTATGACTAATGATTTTAGAAAATATGCGGTAAAACATTTGGGTATGAATGGACTTGCCCTTGATCAATATGCGCAGTTTACCAGTAGCTATCTTTCCCCTTCTATTATGGAGGAGCGCCAACTGAATGTAACCCAGATGGACGTGTTTTCGCGTTTAATGATGGACCGTATAATCTTTTTGGGAACTCCTATCGATGATTATACATCGAATGTTATAGAAGCACAGTTGCTTTATCTCGATTCTGCCGACCCGGGTAAAGATATATCTATTTATTTCAATACTCCCGGAGGGTCGGTATATGCCGGGTTGGGTATCTACGATACCATGCAGTTCATAAGCAGTGATATTTCTACGATCTGTACAGGTATGGCCGCCTCGATGGGCGCTGTATTGTTGGTTGCAGGGACAAAGGGAAAACGTTTTGCTTTGAAACATTCCCGGGTTATGATACATCAACCGATGGGAGGCGCACAAGGTCAGGCTTCGGATATAGAGATTACGGCAAGGGAGATACAGAAACTTAAAAAAGAACTCTATACCATTATAGCCGATCATTCGGGAAACTCGTATGAGCGTGTGGAGAAAGATTCCGATCGTGATTATTGGATGACTGCTCTTGAAGCCAAAGAATACGGTATGATTGACGACGTATTGGTAAAATCTATGAAATAATATTCTAGGAATGGCTAAGGGCGAAAAGTGTAGTTTTTGCGGAAGAGGAGAAAATGAGGTAAGATTATTAATGCCGGGGCGTGACGGTTGCATTTGCGACGAGTGTGCCGAGCAAGCCTATCTCCTTTCCGAAGAATATTTGCATAAAAAGAAAAAAGCGAGTTCCAAATGGACCGTATCCCGAGAGGATTTACCTAAACCGGAAGAGATAAAAACATTTCTCGATCAGTATGTTATCGGGCAGGACGATGCCAAGCGTTATTTGTCGGTTTCGGTCTATAACCATTATAAACGTGTTTTGCAGGTAGCCGATAATGATGATGTTGAGATTGAGAAATCGAATATTATTATGGTCGGCCCTACCGGAACCGGAAAGACCTTATTGGCGAAGACGATTGCTCGTTTATTGAAAGTTCCGTTTACGATTGTCGATGCTACTGTCTTGACCGAGGCCGGTTATGTGGGCGAGGATATCGAAAGCATTTTGACCCGTTTGCTGCAAGTTGCCGATTATGATGTCGAGGCGGCTGAGCGAGGTATTGTGTTTATCGACGAGATCGACAAAATTGCTCGTAAAAGCGATAATCCTTCGATTACCCGTGATGTCAGCGGTGAGGGCGTACAGCAAGGTTTGTTGAAATTATTGGAGGGTTCTATCGTAAATGTTCCGCCGCAAGGCGGGCGTAAACACCCCGAGCAGAAAATGATACCAGTGAATACAAAGAATATTTTGTATATTTGTGGCGGGGCTTTTGACGGAATAGAACGTAAAATCGCCATGAGGTTGAACACCCATGTCGTAGGTTATAATGGAGGTGGTAGCAATGGTCGTATAGATCGGGAAAATCTGTTACAGTATATTGCGCCCCAAGATTTGAAATCGTTTGGTCTTATTCCTGAAATTATAGGACGATTGCCCATTTTAACCTATTTGCAACCTTTGGACAAGGCCGCGCTACGGAGAATTCTGGTAGAGCCTAAGAATTCGATTATCAAACAATATATCAAACTTTTCGAAATGGACGGAGTGAAACTTTCGTTTGATGAGGATATGCTTGATTATGTTGTCGAAAAGGCCGTAGAGTTCAAGTTGGGAGCCCGAGGATTGCGCTCTATTGTCGAAACGATTATGATGGATGCTATGTATGAAACGCCTTCTTCGACAAAAAAGAAATTGCATATAACACGTAGCTATGCAGAAAAGAAGTTAGAAAAAGCAAAACTATTGGCAGTATAAGAAAAAACAGCAAGAAAAAATTTGGTAATTAAGAGGAGTTGTTTATAAATTTGTTTGACCGATAAAGGTCGGCGAATATACATAACGAGAAAGAGAGTAACCGTATGGCAAAAGAAGTAAATTTGACTGAGGAACTGAAAAGGAATTTCGGATTCGATACATTTAAGGGAAATCAGGAAGCGATTATCAGAAATTTGCTTGCCGGGAATGATACATTTGTATTGATGCCTACCGGAGGAGGGAAGTCGCTTTGTTATCAATTGCCGTCGTTGATTCTTGACGGTACTGCGATAGTTATTTCGCCTTTGATTGCATTGATGAAGAATCAGGTCGATGCTATGCGGAATTTCAGTGCCGAAGATGGTGTCGCTCATTTCATAAACTCCTCTTTGAACAAAACTGCGATAGACCAAGTAAAAACCGATATTTTATCGGGGAAAACCAAATTGTTATATGTTGCTCCTGAATCCTTGACGAAGGAAGAAAATATTGATTTTCTTAAACAGGTGAATGTGTCGTTTTATGCGGTAGATGAAGCCCATTGTATTTCGGAATGGGGACATGATTTCCGTCCTGAATATCGACGTATCCGACCTATTATTAATGAGATTGGTGTACGTCCTGTAATAGCTCTTACCGCGACTGCGACTCCGAAAGTCCAGCATGATATACAGAAGAATCTGGGCATGTTGGAAGCTACTGTATTTAAGTCGTCGTTTAATCGTCCTAATCTTTATTATGAGGTTCGCCCGAAAACAGCGAATATCGATAAAGACATTATTAAATATATAAAATCGCAGGAGGGTAAATCGGGTATAATCTATTGTTTGAGTCGAAAGAAAGTAGAAGAACTGGCAGAATTGTTACAGGTAAACGGAATTCGTGCGCTGCCATATCATGCCGGAATGGACTCTGCGACTAGGACTCAGAATCAAGATGCATTCTTGTTGGAGAAAATAGATGTTATCGTTGCCACGATAGCCTTTGGTATGGGGATTGATAAGCCCGATGTCAGGTATGTCATACATTACGATATACCCAAAAGTCTGGAAGGCTATTATCAAGAGACGGGACGAGCCGGTCGAGATGGAGGAGAAGGTCAGTGTATAACTTTTTATATCAATAAAGATTTACAGAAACTCGAAAAATTCATGCAGGGAAAACCCATTGCCGAGCAAGAGATTGGTAAACAGCTTTTGTTAGAAACTGCTGCTTATGCCGAATCTTCTCTTTGTCGTCGCAAGATTTTACTGCATTATTTTGGAGAAGAGTATGAGGAAGATAATTGTGGAAATTGTGATAATTGCCTAAATCCTAAAAAGCAAGTGGAAGCAAAAGATCAACTTTGTGCGGTTCTTGAAACTATTATTGCACTGAAAGAAAAATTTAAAGCCGAATATGTGATAGATGTCTTGTTAGGTAAAGAAACGAGCCAAATACTTTCGTATCAACATGAAGATTTAGAGGTGTTTGGAAGCGGACAGGGTGAAGATGAGCGCACGTGGAACGCCGTCATTCGACAAGCATTGATAGCCGGCTACATAGGTAAAGATATTGAGAATTATGGACTATTGAAGGTAACGAAGGCTGGGCATGCGTTTTTGAAGAATCCGGTTTCGTTTAAGATTGTCAAAGATGTCGATTTTGACGAGGTGGAGGAAGAAGTGCCCATGAAAGGTGGAGCTTCTTGTGCGGTCGATCCCGAGTTATATTCTATTTTGAAAGATTTGCGAAAGAAAATCGCTAAACGATTGGAACTTCCTCCGTATGTGATTTTTCAAGACCCTTCATTAGAAGCTATGGCGACAACCTATCCGATTACAATTGAGGAGTTACAAAATATTCCGGGGGTAGGAGCAGGTAAAGCGAAACGTTACGGAGAAGAATTCGTTAAAGTCATCAAAGCTCATGTGGAAGAAAATGAAATTGAGCGTCCCGAAGATTTAAGGGTGCGTACGGTTGCCAATAAGTCGAAATTGAAAGTATCCATTATTCAGGCCATCGACAGGAAAATTGCACTTGATGAATTGGCCGAGTCGAAGGGCCTTGAATTTGGAGAGTTGCTCGATGAGATAGAGGCGATTGTTTATTCGGGAACGAAAATCAATATCGACTATTTCTTGCAAGAAGTAATGGATGATGACCATATTTATGACATATTTGAATATTTCAAAGAAGCGTATCGACGATATTTTTGACTACTTCAAGGAGAGTGAAAGCGATAATCTCGAAGATGCCATTGAGGAGTTTGGTATGGAGTATAGCGAAGAAGAAATTCGTTTGATACGTATCAAGTTCCTTTCAGAGATGGGAAATTAAAAGCCGAGAAATAATAGTAAAAAAGCGACATTCCGATAATCGGTTGTCGCTTTTTTATTTTAGCTTTTGGGGTGATAAATAAATAATTTAAAAATCTTCATGTATAGATAATAGCTTGCCGAAAAATAATTATCTTTGCATGCAATAAAATTCTAATGAACCCCATTATGTCATTTGTTGCAGAAAAAGTGGTGATGGACGGATTAACTTTTGACGATGTTTTGTTAATCCCCGCTTACTCCGAAGTCCTTCCTCGTAATGTCGAGTTGTCGACGCAGTTTTCACGCAATATCCGATTAAATATTCCATTAGTTTCGGCAGCCATGGATACGGTAACCGAGGCGCAATTGGCTATTGCTATCGCTCGTGAAGGAGGAATTGGAGTCATTCATAAAAATATGAGTATCGAGGCTCAGGCCCGTCAAGTTCATGCTGTTAAACGAGCTGAGAATGGAATGATTTATGACCCTGTGACAATCAAGTGTGGGTCGACGGTGCGCGAAGCGTTGTCTATGATGAGTGAATACCATATAGGAGGGATTCCCGTAGTGGACGATAAAAATCTTTTGGTGGGTATTGTAACGAATCGGGACTTGCGTTTTGAACGCGATTTGGAAAGATTGGTAGACGAGGTAATGACCAAAGACAATTTAGTGACGACTTCACAATCCACCGATTTGCAACAGGCTGCGGATATTCTTCAAAGGCACAAGATAGAGAAGCTCCCGGTTGTCGATAAAGACGGCCATTTGGTAGGGTTGGTTACTTATAAGGATATAACGAAAGCCAAAGATAAACCGTTTGCTTGTAAAGATAAATTAGGTCGGCTGCGTGTGGCTGCGGGGGTCGGTGTTACGGCCGATTCGATGACTCGTGTGGATGCGTTGGTAGAAGCCGGAGTCGATGCTGTCGTTATAGATACGGCGCATGGACATTCTAAGGGCGTAATCGGTGTATTGAAAGATATAAAAGCAAAATATCCCGATATCGATGTCGTTGTGGGAAATATTGCGACGGGTGAAGCTGCTAAATTTTTGGTGGAAGCCGGAGCCGACGGAGTGAAAGTAGGTATAGGTCCCGGTTCCATTTGTACGACCCGGGTGATTGCCGGTGTCGGGGTTCCTCAATTATCTGCCGTTTATGACGTGGCGAAAGCATTGAAAGGAACAGGTGTGCCATTGATTGCCGATGGTGGAATTCGTTATTCGGGTGATATTGTAAAAGCATTGGCTGCTGGGGCTTACTCGGTTATGTTGGGCGGTATGCTGGCTGGTGTTGAAGAATCGCCGGGAGAAACGATCATATTCAATGGACGTAAGTATAAGTCATATCGGGGTATGGGATCTCTCGAAGCGATGGAGAAAGGTTCGAAAGACCGTTATTTCCAAGCTAATGAGACTGATACTAAAAAATTGGTTCCCGAGGGAATTGCGGCTCGTGTTCCCTTTAAAGGATCTTTATATGAAGTGGTTTATCAGATGGTCGGCGGTTTGCGTGCCGGAATGGGATATTGTGGAGCTAAGGATATAGAGGCTTTACATGATGCTAAGTTTACTCGTATTACCAATGCTGGTGTAGCCGAAAGTCACCCTCATGATGTGTCGATAACCAGCGAGGCTCCGAATTATAGTAGAGGATAACTTTTCCGATAAGGAAGGTGGATTTTTATTTTTGGGAAGAATACACTATTTTAGTGATTACGATATAATTTTCTTATATTTGAAGCGTTAAAATAGTGTATTATTTTTGTTGATAACTCGGGACTATCAAGTCTCAATAAAATGTAGTGCATAACACAATGAAAAACAAATGGCTCTTAGCGGCTTTGCTTGCCGGAAATTCTTGGTTTGGAGGGTGGGCTACCGATGTCGACCCTGTTATTATGAGAGTGAATAATAAAGATATTCACAAATCGGAATTTGAGTATATCTATAATAAGAACAGCCAGCAACAAATCGATCATAAATCTCTCGATGAATACGTTACACTATTTAAGAACTACAAGTTGAAAGTTGCCGAGGCCGAAGCTATGGGGATTGATACGACTTCGGCATTTAAAAATGAATTGGCGGGGTATAGAGAAGAGTTGGCTAAACCCTATTTGATCGATGCTTCTGTTGATGACCGTTTGGCACATGAGGCTTATGACCGAATGAAAGAAGATGTGGAGGCAAGCCATATTCTCATAGGATTGAATGCTCGGATTCCTGAGGACCGAGCCGAGGCAAAGAAAAAAGCCGAATCGGTATTGGCTAAAATCAAGGCGGGTGAAGACTTTGGAATGTTGGCAGAGAAATTCAGTGAAGACGGATCGAGGCAGAATAAGGGATATTTAGGATTTATTAGAGGCGGACGTACGGTTTATCCTTTTGAAAAGGCTGCTTTCGCATTACAAGCGGGAGAAGTTTCCGATATAGTGGAAACCCAGTTCGGATATCACATTATAAAAGTACATAGTCGTCGTCCCAATCCGGGAGAGTTTCTATTTTCCCATATCATGATATTGGTGCCTCGTGGTGCTTCTGATGAAGTAAAAGCGCAGAAAGAATCCGAGATACGAGCCATTTATGAAGAATTGAAGTCGGGAGCCGATTTTGCTACGATGGCAAAGGAGCGGTCGGAGGATAAGGCTTCTGCCGTACGAGGTGGAGAATTACCGTGGGTGAGTAGTGGACAATTCGTAAAAGAGTTCGAGGATGCTGCATTTGCTCTTAAAAATAAAGGAGATATTACAGAGCCTGTATTATCTCCCTATGGTTGGCATATCATTAAGTTAATGGACCGGCGGGATATTAAGCCATTTGAACAAATGCGCTCGGAGATTACGCGAATGATGGCACGAGACGAAAGAGGTAGCATGGCTCGTAATGCGATGGTGGCTAAATTGAAAAATGATTATGGCTTTTCTTTGGAAGAATCGCAGCAGGCGAAGTTGATGAAATTGGCTGGCGATTTAGGTAAAGTCGATTCTTCTTATATAGCGGCTATTCATAATGACCAAAGTGTTTTATTCTCATTTGAGAACCATTCATATACAGTGGCCGATTTTGCCTCGTTTTTGTCCAAAGGCCGTGATGTGACGGTCAATGCACCCGATTATGTTTCGACTATGATTGGTTATATGGCCGATATGGAAATATTAGATTTCGAGAAGGCTCATTTGGAAGATAAGTATCCCGATTTTCGCAATTTGATGAATGAATATCGAGACGGCATGTTGCTGTTTGAAATTAGCAATAGGGAAGTTTGGGAAAAAGCATCGAAAGATACCGAGGGCTTGCAGAAGTTTTTCAAGAAAAATAGGAAAAAATACAAATGGGATAAACCTCATTATAAAGGATTTTTGATTCAATGCTGTGATGCGGCTACCGCCGATGGCATAAAGAACCGGATTAAAGAACTCGATGACGATTCTGTAATCGTCGTGTTGAATCGAGAGTTCAATACCGACTCTTTAACAAGAGTAAAAGTGGAACGAGGTTTGTTTGTTGAGGGAGATAATGAAAAAATTGACGAATTGGTATTTAAGGGAGCTCCGGTGAAAGCCGATGAGAAGTTGCCGATAGCTTTTGTGTCTGGTAAACTATTGAAGAAAATGCCGGAAGCGTATACCGATGTGAGAGGACAAGTGACGGCCGATTACCAAACTTACCTTGAAAAAGTTTGGGTGAAGAAACTCAATAAAAAATATCCGGTAGAAATCTATGAAGATGTCCTAAAAACAGTTAATAGGCCGTAGTTGCCATTATTTAGTTGTAATTTAGCGGATATTTATGTAGGTAATATAGATGTATAAAGTCTCGATAATAGTATTATGCGCAGCATTTTCGGCATGCCTTTTTACGGCATGCCGAAGTGGGTTACAGAGCGATGAAAATTCATTGGTACAAGTGGGCGATGAAATACTATCGCGTCAAGAGCTTGCCGATGCCATGCCAGAGGGACTTTCGCGCGCTGATAGTACCGATTTTGCCGACAAGTATATCCGTCGATGGATTTGTGATGTATTATTATATCGAATGGCACAAAAGAATATTCCCGATATAGAACGTATTGATGCATTGGTTGAGAAATACCGACGAGATTTAGTCATATTCGAATATCGTAAGAGATTGGTTAATGAACGGGTGACGAAGTCTTTTGATGAACAAGAAATGCTGGATTATTATGAGCGAAACTCAGAAATGTTTCGTTTGCATGAAGCCATCTTGAAAGGGTTGTTTCTTAAAGTACCGGAGAATACGCCCAATCTTGGACAGTTGAAAAAATGGTATTGTTCTACAAATCCCGATGGAGTAGAAAAGATCGAGAAATATGCTTTGAAAAATGCGGTGATCTATGACTACTTTTATGACAAGTGGATACTGTTTGAAGAAATCGTCAATAATATTCCATACGAGTTTGGAGATGCTGAATCCTTTTTAAAGACACATCATAAGTTGGAATTTAATAAAAACGGATATTGGTATTTACTGAATATTACAGAATATCGTTTGCCGGGAGAAGAAATGCCTTATGATTTTGCTCGGGCTCAAATTCAGGAAATTTTGACAAATAGCAATCGGTTGAACTTTGATCGGGAGCTGGAAGAAAATCTGTATCGGGATGCCGAGAAGTCGGGTGATATAAAGTGGTTGTATAAAGGTGAGAAATCTATTGAAAAAGAGAGTATAAAATAATTGAATTATGTGTAAAGTTACTGATTGGCTTTTATTTTTCTTTATGGCGGTGTCTTTGCCGGCTTTTTCCGATGACAATGTTATCGATGAGGTTGTATGGATAATAGGAGATGAAGCTATTTATAAGTCTGAGGTTGAAGAGCAATATCGACAAATGCAATACGACGGACAACGTATTGATGGCGATCCTTATTGTGTAATACCCGAACAGCTTGCCGTGCAGAAACTTTTTCTGCATCAGGCGAAACTGGATACGATTACAGTTCCTGATGCTACTGTTTTTCAACAAGTAGAGGCTCGTATCAATTATCTGATCGCTAATATCGGGTCGAAGGAAAAAATGGAAGAATACTTTAAAAAGCCGGTAACCGAAATTCGTGAAGAGTTGGCGAATGTTATTCGTGATCAGGGAACCGTACAGGAAGTACAACGAAATTTGGTAAAAGATGTAAAAACCACACCGGCCGAGGTGCGTAAGTTTTATAATCAATTGCCGGCCGACAGTATTCCTTATATTCCCATGCAGGTAGAAGTCCAAATTATTACTTTGAATCCTAAGGTTCCGCAGCAGGAAATAGATAATGTGAAAGCTCGATTGCGTGATTTCAGCGAACAAGTAAATAAAGGCGAGCGGGATTTCTCTACTCTTGCGGTTCTTTATTCCGAAGATCGGGGATCTGCCATGATGGGGGGAGAAATGGGCTTCGTGAGCAAAAGCAATTTGGTGCCGGAGTTTGCCAATGTCGCGTTTAACTTGAATGACCCGAAGAAGGTTTCTAAAATTGTGGAGACCGAATATGGTTACCATATTATACAGTTGATAGAGAAGAGAGGCGACCGTATAAATGTTCGGCATATATTACTTCGTCCGCACGTTTCCGAGAAAGATATATCTGATGCTTTGGTTCGTCTCGATTCGTTGAGGGTAGATTTGATAGATAAGAAAATATCGTTCGATGAAATAACCCAATATGTTTCGCAAGACAAGGATACTCGCAATAACAAGGGACTTATGGTAAACCCTCAAACCGGAAATTCTAAGTTCGAAATGGGACAATTGCCCCAAGATGTGGCTAAGGTGGTTGCCGATTTGAAGGTGGGCGAAATTTCGAAACCGTTTGTCATGACCGACGAACGTAAAAATAAAGAGGTGGTTGCAATCGTAAAGCTGAAAAACAGAATAGATGGACATAAAGCCAATATGTCTGATGATTATCAAACCTTAAAAGCTATTGTAGAGGAAAAGAAGAAGACCGATATATTGAATGAGTGGTTGGCTAAGAAGCAGAGCGAGACATATATCCGCATAAAAGAAGGTTGGCGAAACTGCGAATTTAAGTATGACGGTTGGATAAAGAAATAAGATCGACTCCAATGGGGCATCAAAAAAGAATAAGAGATGAAAAGAGAAGGCATAAAATACTGGTTGGTATTTTATGCCTGCTTACTCTTGGTATGTGGGCGGCATCGGGCACTCCCGAAAAAAAACTTCCTAAACAGGACGATCCCGATAAAGTGTACTTGGTGAATAGTGACGAACTTACTTTCGATAAGGAGCAGAGTGCCGATTATCGAGTATTGAGGGGAAATGTTGTCTTTCGGAAAGATAGTATGTATATGTACTGCGACAGTGCATATTTTTATGAAAAAGACAACTCACTCGATGCATTTAGTAATGTTCGCATGGAGCAGGGCGATACTCTGTTTATTTATGGAGATGTGTTATATTATCGTGGAGATGAGCAGATAGCTCGACTGCGGAATAATGTGCGCATGGAAAACAGAGATGTAACTTTGTTTACCGATAGTTTGAATTATGAGATGATTCCGAATATCGGCTATTATTTCGATGGGGGCAAATTGGTTGATTCTCAGAATGAATTGACTTCTGTATATGGTCAATATTCCCCCGATACCAAACAGTCGGTCTTCAATTTCGATGTGCAGTTGGTGAATGAAAAATATACATTATATTCCGATACGCTCGAATATAATACGCAGACTAAGATTGCCGATATTGTGGGTCCTTCGACTATTGTGTCGGATAGTAATATCATTTATTCGTCGGCGGGTTGGTATAATACCGAAACTGATAAATCGATGCTTTTGGATCGTTCTTTGGTTACGTCGAAAGGACAGAGCCTTACGGGGGATACGATTTTTTACGATAGGAGATCGGGATTCGGCGAAGTGTTCGGTAATATGGTGCTCAACGACTCCATTCGTTCGGTGATTATGGAAGGACAATATGGTTTTTACAATGAAAGAACCGAGTATTCGTTTGCGACAGATTCGGCACGCTTGTTGGAGTTTTCGCGAGGCGATACGTTGTATTTGCATGCCGATACTCTTAAATCTCACTTGGTATTGCCCGATTCCACCCGTCTTTTGCAGGCCTATCATGGTGTGAGATTTTTTAGGATAGATGCGCAGGGAGTTTGTGATTCTATGGAGTTTACGTCGGTAGATTCGCTTCTTCACATGTATAAACTCCCTATCATTTGGAATGAAAATTATCAGATAACCGGAGATACGATTCGTATACACATGAATGACAGTACGGTCGATTGGGCCTTGATTCCTGGGTCTGCTTTTGCTGCACAGCATAAAGATTCTGTTTTTTATGATCAAGTTTCCGGTAAGGAGTTGAAAGCATGGTTTGAGCAAGGGCAGTTGCGTCAAATAGATGTAAATGGCAATGCTCAAACGATTTTCTATCCTCAGGAACGGGATTCGACATTGACAGGGCTGAATAAAGCCGAAAGCGGATTTTTGAGAATGTACTTGAAAAATCAGCAGATGGAGAAGATAATTATTTGGCCTCAACCGCAGGGAAGCATGACTCCGTTGGACTTGATAAAGCCCGAGCAGCTATATTTACCGGCCTATAAATGGTATAGTGATTTGAGGCCGGTAAGCCCCGAAGACATATTTCGAAAACCAGAAGTGAAAATAGAAGTTGTTGAAGAGAAAAAACATCGCTTCAATCATTAAGATTTGGTCGAATTATGAGTGATATCATACATTTATTGCCCGATTCTGTGGCTAATCAAATTGCAGCTGGAGAAGTGATACAACGTCCGGCCTCGGTAATTAAAGAATTGGTGGAGAATGCTGTCGATGCGGGAGCTACGTCTATTCAGATTATTTTGAAAGATGCAGGACGTACTCTTATTCAGGTGATAGACGACGGCAAAGGAATGTCTCCGACCGATGCCCGGTTAGCCTTCGAACGCCATTCGACTTCTAAAATTCGTTCGGCCGACGATTTATTCTCGCTACGTACGATGGGGTTTCGAGGAGAAGCGTTGGCTTCTATCGCCGCTATTTCTCAGGTAGAGCTTCGTACGCGCAGAGTCGACGATGAGGTAGGCACTTGTATACGTATGTCGGCTTCCCAATGTGAAGGGCAGGAGGCGATTTCTACTCCTGTGGGGAGTAATTTTGCGGTAAAAAATATCTTTTTTAATGTGCCAGCACGACGTAAATTTCTTAAATCCAATCAGGTGGAATTGAGCAATATACTCAATGAGTTTGAGCGTATGGCATTGATTAATACTCAAATTAGTTTTATTCTCGTCCATAATGACTCGGAATTGTATAATTTGCCGGCTACCAATTTGAGGCAGCGTATTGTTGCACTTTTTGGTAAGAGTCTTAATCAGCAGTTACTTTCTTTGGGAACGGAAACGTCTTTGGTGAAGATTTCGGGTTATGTGGGGCGTCCCGAAGCTGCTCGCAAAAGAGGAGCATTACAATATTTTTTTGTAAATGGCCGGTATATGCGCCACCCATATTTTCATAAAGCGGTGACGATTTGTTACGAACATTTGATACCGGTCGGTGAAATGCCCAATTACTTTATCAATCTTACGGTCGATCCCGAGACGATTGATGTGAATATCCACCCGACTAAGACCGAAATAAAATTTGAGAACGAGCAGCCCATCTGGCAAATTCTTTCTGCCTCTGTAAAGGAAGCATTGGGAAAATTCAGTACGGCTCCCTCTATCGATTTCGATATGGAAGATGCACCGGAAATTCCAACATCGAAGCCGGGTACACATGTTCTTCCCCCTACGGTTCATGTGGATACGACGTATAACCCTTTTCGAGTAGGAGGTGGCGGTTCTTCTGTGAAGAGACCGAACTATGATTGGCAGCAGCTTTATAGCAGCTTTAACAATACAAAAGAAGGTTCGACCGTTCAGCCCGATTCAGACAACGATTTTCCGTCTAAATTGGATTTCTCTGATGGATATGTTTCTAATTTTTCTAGTGAAGGGGAACAATCGGTTTTTCCTGAGTTCGAGTCGAAACTGAATCAAAGCGGTAGGACTGTGTTGCAGTTGAAAGGGAAATACATTATGACTTCTTCGGCTGAGGGGTTAATGGTGATAGATCAACATCGGGCTCATGGCATAATTTTGTTTGAGCGTTTTATGGCGGGAATATCCTCTCGCGAAATGGCTTCGCAACGTATTTTGTTCCCCGAAATCATGCAATTGACGGTCTCTCAATCAGAAACTTTACATGGAATCTGGGAAGAATTGATAGCACTTGGATTCGATTTAGCCGATATGGGGCAGAATAGCTATTCTATCAATGCGATACCGGCCGGTATAGAAGGGATAGATGTACGAGACCTTATTGGGCAAATGCTTGTAACTGCTTCGGAGAAAGAACATGATGCAAAGGCCTCGTTGCAAAAGCGTATGGCTTGGACTTTGGCCGAGACTGCTGCTGTACCGGTGGGACAGTCTCTTTCTCAGGAAGAAATGTCGTCTATGGTCAATGATTTGTTATCTTTGAAAACACCGGCTTATACGCCCGAAGGCAAATCAGTTTTTATTATCATCTCGTATGACGAGTTGCAGAAACGGTTTAATTGATTGAGTTATGTTGATTTTGTTGTCTCCGGCAAAAACGATGGTAGGGAGTAGTAGAACTACTGTCCCTTTTGTTACCGTTCCGTTATATAAAAGTGAGGCCGAGCATATAGCGATGGAAATGGCTGGTTATTCGGTCGAAGAACTGTCGGGTATGCTGGGGATAAATCGTAATTTGGCCTTGCAGACGAAAGAGAGATATAATGTATTTCATTCGCCCGATGTGCATGGATTACCGGCTCTTTTGGCCTATACCGGTATTGTCTTTCGTTACATTTCGCCAGCCGATTTTACCGAGGCCGATTTTGAATATGCTCAGAATCATTTGCGTATGGCATCGGCTTGTTACGGACTGACTCGGCCGCTCGATGTAATAAAACCCTACCGCATGGAATATGCTGTTGAATTGCCTTCGATGGGTATTCCTGTTTCGGAATATTGGAAGCCGCTTTTAACCGATAAATTGATTGACGATACAAAAGCGGCTGGTGGAATATTGGTCAATTTGGCGAGCCGTGAAATCCAGCAATCGTTCGATTGGTCTCGAATAAATAAAAGGGTACGAGTAATCACTCCCGAATTTAAAGTATATAAAGGCGACGGGTTTAAGACAATCGTGATATACGCGAAAATGAAGAGAGGGG
>ONZZ01000581.1_pt1 | contig 29647 bp, 30 predicted proteins | sample 1671101 | NCBI WGS metagenome assembly ONZZ01 (sample SAMN06348122, study PRJEB24527) | human gut metagenome | biome: human gut; feature: ankylosing spondylitis patient; material: feces | host: Homo sapiens | place: China | collected 2015-10
TGTCCAGGTAGGCTCCCGGGTATAGGGCTCTTCCAGCGCCGTACCGTCCACATAGACCACGCCGGCGTCAAAGTCGATGTCTACCGTCTGGCCCTCCGTGGCGATCACCCGCTTGACGATGGGCTCGCCGCCGGCAAAGCTCCCCTTTTGGATGATCACAATGTCGCCGTACTCATAGTCCCCGCTCAAAAGAGACGTGGTCACCAGCAGCCGGTCCCCGTCCTGAAGGGTAGGGACCATGGAGTGTCCATCCACGCCGATCAGCCGGATGCCGAAGGTGAACGCCAGCACCCCCGTCAGCACAGAGCACACCAGCGCCTGTACCCATTCATAGAGGTCCCGGCCCTCTTTTTCCGCAGTCTGCTTGTCCTGTTCGCTCATGCTCGTTCTCCTCAGTTCAAAATTCCCACGCGGCTCCAGTCCCGCTGCTCCGTGTCCGCCGTGGGGCCCGGCACCGCCAGCAGCAGCGCCCGGCCCAGCACACAGCGGGTATCCACCGGCCCCAGCTCCGGATCCCGGCTGTCATCGCTGTCGTTGCGGTTGTCGCCCATAACAAAGACGCAGCCCTCCGGCACGGTGACAGGGAACTCCAGCCCCTCCTCCAGATAGGTGGGCTGGCGGATGTAGTCCTCCTCCAGCAGCTGCCCATCCACATAGACGGCACCAGCGGTAAAGTCGATGTCCACCGTCTGGCCCTCTGTGGCGATCACCCGCTTCACGATGGGCTCCCCGTCCTTGAAGCTCTCCTTCCGGATGATGACGATGTCCCCGGCCTCAAATCCACCGCACAGGTGGGCGTTCATCACCAGCAGGCAGTCCTGATGCTGGAGCGTCTCCCGCATGGAGGGGCCGGACACCAGCACCACCCGCGCCGCAAAGGTGAACAGCAGCACCGTTGCTGTCACGGCGCACACCAGCACCTGCACCCACTCGTACAGCCCGCGGAGGGAAAGCGCGTCCCTGTTGAGCCGTTTTCCTCCCCGCACGTGACCGCCTCCTCCAGCACCGCAGTTTTTCACAATAACGTATGCTAGTATATCAAAGAACCGTCAAAATCACAAGATGCCGGGGAAATTTTGTGTGACAAGAAAAAAGAGAGGCTTTCGCCTCTCTTTCGTCTTGGATCACAGCTTTTCCTTGACCTTGGCGCCCTTGCCCACGCGGCCGCGCAGATAGTACAGCTTGGCACGCCGCACAGCACCATTGCGCACCACCTCGATGGTGTCGATGGAGGGAGAGTGAACGGGGAAAATCTTCTCCACGCCGACGCCGTAAGAAATGCGGCGAACGGTGATGGTCTCCTCGATGCCGCCGTGCTTCTTGGCGATGACGGTACCCTCGAACACCTGAACACGCTCGCGGGCGCCTTCCTTGACCTTCACGTGGACACGGACAGTATCGCCCACTTCCACCTGAGGCACGTCGTTCTGCAGCTGCTTTTCATTCAGTGCTTTGATGAGATCCATGGATTTTTCCTCCTAAATTATAGGCGTTCATGCCGTCATTTCCGTGGCGTCCCATCTTTTTGGGGACACCGGCGACAGAGGACCGCCCTTTTCATGCCATGATAGAATATCACAGATGTCCGCCAAATGCAAGCATTATTTCCTGTTTTGACAAAAAAAGTATCGAAATAGGCTCCAACAAGCCCATTTCCCCTTGTTCATCCATGTACGCCAGCATGGTACGGTCGAAAATCACGCATCCTCCTGCAAAAGATCCCGCAGCTCATACAGCCGCAGCCGGGCGGATGCGTCCGTGGGGTCTTGGGCCAGAGGTTCCATGACGGCGATGATCTCCGGCAGATGGGCCTTGGCTCCATCCGGGTGCAGCAGCTGCCCGTAAACGGCGCTGCATACGGCATCGCTCCCCTGCTCCGGCAAAAGGGCGCAGGCCTGCTGGAAGGTTCGGAAAGCAGCCACGCCGCCCCAGTAATCGCCATCATCCCCGTGGACCTGATAGTCCGAAAAGCGGGTACAGGTCTCCGCCGCTCCGGAGCGGGCCAGCGTCACAAGGTCTGAATGGTCCCGCCGTGCTCCTTGCCACAGGAGACAGAACACCATGGTGGCCAATGTCGTCAGGGTCAGCAAAATCAAGGGCCGTCGCTTCATCAGGGCATCCTCTTTTGTTTCTCTGTCCCCATTGTACCAAAAAGTACCGGAGCCGTCCATCAAAACGTCCACTGATGCGTCCGTTATATGTCCGCAATCCGTCCATTTTTACGGGCAAAATCACGCCCGGAGGGAAAAAGCATCCCTCCGGGTGGTACGGTTTTTCTACCGGAAAATTTCCCCTGCCTCGTCCAGCAGCTCCCGGCGGCGGACCCGAACAAAGTCCGGGGACAGGTCCGGCCGGTAGCGGGCGATAGCCTTTTCCAGCAGCTGAGGGTTCAGGCCGGGGTTCTGCGCCCGGACCGTTACCGCCGCCCGAAGAAGATTCTTCTCCTCCGCAAAGGCGATGCTCCGGATCATGGGGGCGATATCCACCTCCGCCAGCTGCTTGCGCTTGGTGCGCTTTTCGATCAGCAGCTCCGGGCGGTGAAACAGCTCCATAAGCGCCTCTGCGGCGCCCTCCGGTACACCGTGGTCATACTCCAGCTCCATGTCCGCCCGCAGATACGCCAGCTCCCGCACCGGACGCTTGGCCTCGTAGCAATCCAGCACCCGCAGCCCCTCCGGCAGGCCCTCGTTGAGCTTTTCGGCAATGCCGCTGCCGTCGGTATCCTGCGTCACCTCGAAGTCCAGCAGCTCGCAGTCGCTGGACTGGGCCACCGGCAGGGGCAGCACAATGGAGATGATGGGATGGGGGTGGAAGCCCTGAGAGTGCTTGATCTCCAACTCCGTCCGGGGGAAGGCCCGCTGCACCGTCCGCAGCAGATCCAGATGGGAGATATAGGCCGCCGTCCCCTCCTTCACGAATAGAAGCCGCAGCTTAGACATCGCACTTCCCCCCTACCAGTCGATTGGCGCCGCAGCCGTTGCAGTGGGTGCGGCAATCCGGGGTGGTGACCCCGGCAAAGGCACGCTCCCGCTCCCGGCGGAGGTATGCCGTGGTGACGCCGCTGGAGATCATGTCCCAGGGCATCTTTTCATCCAGCGAACGGGTGCGGTTGGCGTAGAAGTGGGGATCCAGCCCGCACTCCTCAAAGGCCTCCAGCCAGCGGTCCAGCGAGAAATACTCCTCCCATGCATCCAGCTTGGAGCCCTTGCGCCACGCCGTCTCCAGCACCTTGCACATCCGGCGGTCGCCACGGGCCAGCACAGCCTCCAGAAAGCTGGTGTCGGAGTCGTGCCAGTTATAGGTGACGGTTTTGGTCTTGATGGCCTCCCGCAGCAAGGCCACCCGCCGCTCATACTCCTCCTTGGAGATCTGCGGCTCCCACTGAAAGGCCGTATGGGGCTTGGGAACGAACCACGAGGTGGAGACGGTGATGCGGACGCCCCGGTTTTTATTGCTGGCGCTCTCCCGCCATGTATGCATGACACGGGCCGCCAGATCGGCAATGCCCAGCACGTCCTCATCGGTCTCCGTGGGCAGGCCCAGCATGAAGTACAGCTTCACGGCGTTGTAGCCCCCGGCAAAGGCCGTGCGGCAGGACTGAAGCAGGTCCTCCTGAGTGACATTTTTGTTGATGACATCCCGCAGCCGCTGGGTACCGGCCTCCGGGGCGAAGGTCAGGCCGCTCTTGCGGCCCTTGGCCAGCCGCTCCATCAGGTTCATGGAGAAGTTGTCCGCCCGCAGACTGGGCAGGGACAGATTCACATGGCGCTGCTGACAGAAATCCTCCAGCTGGTCGCACAGCTGGGTCAGGGGCGGGTAGTCGCTGGTGGAGAGGCTGGACAGCGTCACCTCCTGATACCCGGAGCCGTCGCAGCTCTCCACGGCATACTGGGCGCACAGGGCCTCGCTGCGGTTGCGGACCGGACGGTACACATACCCCGCCTGACAGAACCGGCAGCCCCGGATACATCCTCGGAACAGCTCCAGCATCACCCGGTCCTGCACGATCTCCGTGGAGGGGACGATGGTCTGGGTAGGGAAAAAGGACTTGTCCATATCGTGGACGATACGCTTCGTGACCACCGTCGGAGCGCCCTCCAGCGGCGTGATCTCCGCCACGGTGCCGTCGTCATGATACGTCACCTCGTACAGGCTGGGGACGTAGATACCCGGCAGCTGGGCCGCCGCACGGAGAAACTGCATCTTGCTCCAGCCCTCCCGGCGGGCCTTGCGGTGCAGCTCCACCAACTCCACGGTGATGTCCTCCCCCTCCCCCAGACTCACCAGATCGATGAAGTCGGCAATGGGCTCGGCATTATACATGGCGGTACCGCCGGCGATGACCAGCGGCGTCAGACCGGTGCGCTCTGCGCTATGGATGGGGATGCCCGCCAGATCCAGCATATTCAGAATGGCAGGAAAGGCCATTTCATAGCCCACGGAAAAGGCCACGATATCAAAGTCCGTGATAGGCTCCCCGGACTCCAGGGCAAACAGGGGCATCCCGGCCCGGCGCATCTCCTCCTCCATGTCCCCCCAAGGGGCAAAGACCCGCTGGCACCATACACCGTCCATGTTGTTCATGACGCCGTAGAGGATCCGCATCCCCAGATTGGACATTCCGATCTCGTAGGTGTCCGGGAAGCAGAAGGCAATGCGGGTATCCACCTGCGCCGGGTCCTTTTTCACAGCGTTATATTCCCCGCCCACATAGCGGGCAGGCTTCTGCACTCGCGGCAGAATACGTTCCAATCGTTTATCCACAGTATATCTCCTGTATTCTTTGGTTTAACATCTTATTTTACCCGGTTTATCCCCCTTTGGCAAGCTTTATTTCCCGTAGATTCCATCCGGTCAGCCCCACGGCCCCCACCAGCAGAAAGGGGCTGCCGCCCTGCCGCCAGATGAACCATCCGCCACCCAGCAGCAGCGCCAGTGACACCGCAAGGCTCACCACCGACAGCACCCGCTGGGCGGTATAGGGTTCTGTCAGCCACGCCAGCGCCAGCCACAGGATACGGCCGCCATCCAGCGGCAGGGCAGGCAGCAGGTTGAAGGCCCCCAGCACCAGCTGCGCCCCGGCAAAGAGATACAGCGGCTCCCACCACCGGCCCAGAAGGCCCATGGCCGCCGCCAGCAGCAGATTGCTCACCGGTCCTGCGGCGGCGGTCAGCAGCTCGCCGCCGTAGGAGATGCGGCGGTCATCCACCTGCATCTCGGCGCCGAACACGGTGATATGCAGTCTTTGGATCCGGCCTCCTACCCTTCGCAGCACCAACCAGTGGCCCAGCTCATGGCACACCGCCGCCGACAGGATAGCCCCCAGCAGCAGTGGGGAGGCCAGCCACACGAAGGCCGCCAACAGCAGCGGCACCCCCGGCGAGATCCGCAGGCGCTCAGCCAATGCCATAGTAGGCGGGATCCAGATAGACGGTGTCCTTCTGGATGGCGAAGTGGAGGTGCGGGCCAGTGGCGTTGCCGGTCTCCCCCACCTCGGCAATGGGATCGCCCAGCGCCACCTGCTGGCCGGAGGAGGCAGTAATGCGGCTGCAATGGGCATACAGGGTGGTAAAGGCCCCAGCGTGGGACACGGTCACATAGTTGCCCAGTTGGCTGCTGTCCCCCACCGCCGTGACGGTGCCGTCTGCGAAGCTGGTGATGACGGTCCCGGCGTCGGCGGCGATGTCCGTGCCGTAGTGGAAGGCGTTCTCCCGCCATCCGAAGCCGTCGGTGACGGTCCCCTGCAACGGGGCGGCGTAGGCAAAGCCCAGCACCTGCTGGGTCAGGCACACATCCTCCGGGGTGTTCTCCGCCGTGTAGGTGGCTGCGGCGGGCTGCGCCTGCCGGGGGCCGAACACAGCCGTGTAGGCGTCGTCCAGTGCTCCGGTCAGAGAGCCGTCAAAGGCGTGACCTACGGCCGAAAAGGCCGCCGTAAAATCTGTGTCGCCGCCCATCAGTGTCAAGAGTCTCTGACGGTAAGGCTCCAGCGTGTCCGGGGCCGTCAGCTTTATGGCCACCACCCCCAGCAGCAGCGCTCCCGCCGTTCCGTAGACAGAGGTGAGGATGAAGGGCAGAATGCCGAATTGCGGGCCGGTGGTGGCGTTGGTAGGCGCCCACACCTTGCCGAAGAGGAATTTGGTCAGTCCGATCTCCCGGATAGCCGGCAGACCGGAGATCACCAGATACACGCTGATGCACAGCACGAAGCCCACCGCCACGATGCCGCACAGCAGGAAGATCAGGTGGATGGCCTGCTCCATGGCCCTGCGGGTGCGGAGGCTTTTGCCTGCTGTCCGCTTCATAGAGTTCTCCTTTCCCGATGACGGGGAAGCCCCCCCCCCCGCCGCAGCAGGTGAGGGTCCCCCGATTTGTTTTACTTGGCGGTAGGCACGGCGCCCGCATTCTGAATGAGGGAGGCAGCGTCCTTGGAGGTGGCGAAGTCGAAGAAGGCCTGCGCCGCCGGGGACAGGGCCGTGCCGTCCTTGGTCACCAGCACGAAGGGCCGCTGAATGGCGTAGCTGCCGTCCAGCACAGCGGCCTCGGTGCAGGCCACACCGCCTACGGTGACGGCCTTCACGGTGTCCTTGCTCTCCACAGCGGAGAGGGAGGCATAGCCGATGGCGTTGGGGTTGCCGGCCACGGCCTCGATGACGCCGCCGGTAGAGGTCAGCTCCTGATCCAGCTTGCAGGAATCCTTGGTTCCGGTGATGGACTCGAAGCCGTCACGGGTACCGCTGCCGGACTCACGGCCGATGCAGGAGATGGCGCCGGGGTCGCCGCCCACCTCACTCCAATCGGTGATCTCACCGGTGAAGATCTTGGCGATCTGCTCCACGGTCAGGTCCGTGACCTTGCTCTGGGCATTGACAATGACGGCGATGCCGTCCAGTGCGATGACCGTCTCGGTCAGGCCGTCGGCCTTCTCCTCGTCCTTCAGGCTGCGGGAGGCCAGACCGATGTCCGCCGTGCCGTTCTTCACGGCCTCGATGCCGGAGCCGGAGCCGGTGGGATCGTAGGTGACGGTGACGTTCTTGTGGTCCGTCATGAACTGCTCCCGCAAAGCGCCGATGACCTTGTCCATGGAGGTGGAGCCGTTGGTGGCCACGGAACCGCTGAGCTCGGTGGTCTGATTATTATTAGGGGTGCTGTTGTCGTTGGTGCTGCCGCTGTTTTTGCTGCCGCAGCCGGCCAGAAGGGCCATGACCATAACGGCGGCCAGCAGGATACTGATGATCTTTTTCATATGAAGATCTCCTTTCGTTTTTCATGTTTGGACTTGCTTTCTTGCTACAGTCCCCATGATAAAGGGGCGGTGTAAAGGGCAAAAGTCTCCTCGTGTAAAATCTGCGTAAAGAAGCAGCCGGGGGATTTTTTCAACAAAAAGAAGGAGCGCCGGAAAAGGCAAAGGCTTTTCCGGCGCTCCTTCCAACGAAAGGACACCTAATGGTATATAGTTTATGATATCTCAGGCCCGGCGCACGGCGGGGACGGCATGACGGGGCAGCAGGGTGATGCCCTTCTTCTCCGCCAGCTGCCACAGCTGCGGTACCAGCAGGCTCAGCAGGATCAGGGCGATGCCGCACATTCCCATGACGCTGATGATGTGCTCCCGCAGCACGGCGGCACCCAGCAGGGTGGCGCAGGCGGGGCTCAGAGCGCAGAACAAGCCTGCACGCTGGGCGGTGGTGTGGCTCTGTGCCACAGGCTGGAGGGTGAAGCCGAAGCCGGTGCAGATGACGGCAAGGCCGGCGATCATCAGCCACTGGGTACCGGACTGGGGCAGGTGGGGTGCCTCGAACACGAAGGAGGACACCAGCGCCAGCAGGCCCAGCGTACCCACCTGAACGATGCCCAGGGTCAGGGGATCGTCCTCGTGGGAGAAGCGGTCGGTGGTGATGATGGCTGCGGCGTACAGCACGGCGGCCATGACCGCCAGCACCATACCGGGGGTGAAGCCGCCGGACTGGCCGGTCAGCAGTGCCACGCCGCCGATGGCCACCAGTGCGCTGACGGCGGTGGCGGCCTTGGGCAGCTTATGCCGCAGCACGGCCTCCGTCATGGGCACCAGAATGATGGCGGTATTCTCCAGCAGGGAGACAGTGGAGGAGGGGGTGCTCTTGAGCCCCGTCAGCTCCGTGGAGAGCATCAGGAAGAACAGAGCGCCCATGATGGCGCCACGCACCAGCGTATGGCGCTTGATGTGGCGCAGGCGCTTGAAAAACACCACCGCCAGCAGCACAAAGGCCATCAAAAACCGGGCCGCCAGCAGGTTGAAGATCCCCATGCCGTTCATGGCGATCTTGCTGAACAGAAGGGACGTAGCCCGTGCTGCGATAACTGCCGCCAAAAGGATCTCCGCTTTTTTCTGAGTCATGATGCCTGTTCCTCCGAAGGTTTCTGTCCGTTCTTAATCGGGGGTTTCTCTCCTACCCTTGACAGAGTATAGCACTTGGTGTATCCTTGCGTAAAGCGATACTATTTCAAATTTTGTTTGACAATCAGTCAAAGAAGGAGCGAAATTTCATGGACACCGAAAAATGCCGGGTTTTGCTCAACGTGCTCCACGAGGGGAGCCTGTCCGCCGCCGCCGAGGCACTGGGCTACACCCCCTCCGGCATCAGCCGGTTGGTGGACAGTCTGGAGCGGGAGACGGGCTTTCCCCTGCTGCACCGGGGGCGGGGCGGGGTATCCGCCACACGGGCCTGTCAGGAGCTGCTGCCGCTGATGCGGCGAATGGCGGAGCTGGACGAGCAGTACCAGCAGCTGGCCCACCGGATCCAGGGGCTGGATGTGGGCCGGGTGGTGGCCGGCACCAATTACGCCGCCTTCTACCCGTGGCTGTCGGAGGTCATTGCCGGGTTCCATCACGCTTATCCCGGCATCCGGGTGGAGCTGCGGGAGGGCAGCTCTACCCAACTGGGGGAGCTGGTGGATCACCGGCGGGCGGACTTCTGTCTCATCAGCCAGCGGCCGGGGCGGCACGAATGGGTGCCGCTGAAGGACGACCAGCTGATGGCCATTCTCCCCCCTACCCACCCGCTGGTGGAGGCGGACCGCTTCCCCGTGGAGCGGCTGCGGCAGGAGCCCTTCATCGAGTTTCTGCCGGGTCAGGAGACAGATAACTCCCGGATGCTCCAGCAGCTGCAGATCCGGCCTAAGGTCCGCTTCGCAACCAGCGACAGCCGGGCCGCCATTGCCATGGTGCGGGCGGGTCTGGGCATCACCTTATTAAACGATATTCTCACCGCCGATCTGGCGGACGGGGTGGCGGTGCTGCCGCTGGACCCGCCCCAGTCGGTACATCTGGGCATCGCCCTGCCGGAGGAGGAGCACGTCTCCCCCGCCGCCAAGCGGTTCATCACCTATGCTCTGGACCGGCTGCCGGAGCTGGATGTCCTATAGGTACTTCGATACCAGACAGGGCGTCCAAAAGTGACAAAAATGTTAGTCAGTTATACAAACCATCCATTTTTGTGTGGATTTTCTGTGAAAAGCCTGAAAATTCCCTTCTTTCAGGGAATTTTCAGGCTCTTTTGCCGCCGGTCTGCGGCAGACGTTGATTTTTCTTAGTACAGCCGGACGGACATTCCTCATAAACCGACTGCTTCTCCCGTTGACATTCCCGCCGGAACGTGGTATAGTACCGCTTACGCCCAGAGAAGGGCGGTATATACCTCGGTAAAAAGGTTCCCTAAAAAACCTATTATTCACAAAAATTTCACATTTTTCAGGGATCATTTGTTTTGGTATGTGCATGGAGGGAAGGGAAGCCGTCCATGTACCTGTCTGGATGAAAAAAGGAGTAAAACAATTCTATGTGGGATCTGTCTTTCAGCGCACTGAATCAGGACAGCGGCTTTTGGCCCCGTCTGCAGCGCCGCTGCTATGGGGGCTTCCGCCGTCTGTCCGGCCTAAGCCAGCGGTTTTGGCTCAGCCGTGCCTATTTTCCGTTTTTGCTGTGGGTGACGCTGGGCTTCGCCGCTCTGCGTCAGCCGGTCTATGGGGCCATGGCCCTGCTGGGGATCTGTATTTGGTTGCTGGTGTTCTGCCGGGATCTGCTGGCGTCGGTGACGCCGTTCCTGCTGGTATTTCTGCTGTCGACCCAGCGATATGAGAGTCTGGGGGATTTCCTCCCCTGCGCCGTGCTGGCGGCGCCGTTCTTTGCGGCGCTGATCTGGCACCTGATGGTCTGGCCCGTCACCTTCCGGGTGGGACGCAGCGCCACGGGGCTGCTGCTGGTGTCGGCGGCCACCCTGTTGGGGGGCTGCGGGATCCTGTCCATGCATCAGCTGCTTCAGCCGCTGAGCTTGTACTACGTCGGGTGTCTCGGCGGCGGGATGCTGGTTTTCTATGTGCTGCTGCGGTCCTGCCTGACTTATTCCAAGGGCTACGACCTGCACCGGCGGTTCGCCGCCATCTTCTGCGTGCTGGGTGTGTGCATGGCGTGTCTGGTGATGCTGGATTACGCCGTGCGGTGGCAGGAATTTCTGCAGGTACATACTACCCTCTATCTCAAGTACCGCAACTTTGCCACGGCGCTGCTGCTGACTACCCTGCCCATGTCCTTTTATCTGTCGCTGAAAAAGCCCGCCCATCTGCTGGGGGTGGCGGTGCAGGCGGCAGGGCTGGCCCTTACCGGCAGCCGCAGCGCTCTGCTGTTCGGTGTGGCGCTGCTGGGACTGGGCTTCGTATATCTGGTGCGGTGGGGTCTCATTCCCCGGAAGGCCGTGCTGCCTCTGTGCGTGGCCGGTGCGGTGCTGGCGGTGCTGGTGGGCCCGGAGCTGCTGTCGCTGATGATGGACAGCCGCATGGAGGACGGTCATCTGTTCCATCAGGGGGACTCCGTCCGGGTGCAGCTGTTCCTGCGGGGCATCACGGACTTCCTGCACAACCCCGTGTTTGGCATCGGCCTCATCAGCCAGCGCAACAGCGACCTCTTCACCGGCGTGGAGGGGAGCATGGTGTTCTACCACAACAGCATCGCCCAGATCATGGGCAGCATGGGTCTGGTGGGCATTGCCGCCTACGGCGTGCTGATGCGGGATCGTATCGCCCTGCTGCGGGCCGGAAAAACGCCCTTTGTCCGGGCGCTGGCTCTGAGCTATCTGGGGATGCTGCTGATCTCCCTGACCAACCCCGGCGAGTTCTGCCCCTTCCCCAATGCGGCGCTGATGGTGATGGTCTTTACTCTGGCAGAGGAGGCCACCGGCGACGTGGCCGTCCCCGTAGGAGAGATGCTGGGGTTTCGGCCTGCACGGCGGATATATCTGCCCCAGAAATAACGCTTTTCTTTCCCGGAACCGGACTTCCCCCGGTTCCGGGAATTTTTTTGGCACGGGACGAAGCAAGCTGCATAGGATAGGAAAAAAGGAGGTCTTTGCCTATGCAGTCAGCACAACCAACACCTGTGGACGTTTTCCTCAGGACCCACCCGGACCGGGGCGGCCTGCGCGTGCAGGTCACCTGCGGCGGCGGGCGCTTCCCCGTGGCCGGGGCGCAGGTAGTCATCAGCCGGGCCTTCGGCACGGAGGAGCACATATTTTACCGGGGCGTCACCGACGGCTCCGGTATCCTATCCGGCATCCGCCTGCCCGCCCCGCCCTTTGCCTGGTCTCAAGCCTCGGACACCGCCGCCCTCAGCGGGCTGGACTATCAGGTGTCGGTACAGCATCCCATGTTCCAGCCGGTGGCTGGCCGGACGGCGACGGTATTCGACGGAGTGGAGACCATCCTGCCGGTGATGCTGGAGCCAGTGGTGTGAGAAAGGAGCGTGCATGATGCCCTATCCCTATCCCGTGGTGCCGGAGACCATCACGGTGCATCTGGGGGCGCCGGGGGAGTCCGCCCGGAACGTGGTGGTACCCTTCGCCCAGTACATCAAGAACGTGGCCTCCCACGAAATTTATCCTACCTGGCCGGAGAGTGCCATCCGAGCCAACATTCTGGCCCAGATCTCCTACGCCCTGAACCGGGTGTACACGGAGTATTACCGGGCCAGAGGGTACGACTTCGACATCACCTCCACCACCCGGTACGATCAGGCCTATGTGGAGGACGGCGACATATTCGAGAACATCAGCCGCATCGTGGACGATATTTTCAACAACTACATCGTGCGGCAGGGCAGTGTAGAGCCGCTGTTCGCCCAGTTCTGCGACGGGGTGCGTACCCGGTGCGGTGGCCTGTCCCAATGGGGCAGCGTGGATCTGGCGGAGGAGGGCATGACACCCTACGAAATTTTGCAGTACTACTACGGTGGCGACATCAATCTGGTGATGAATGCGCCGGTAGGCGGGAACGTGGCCTCCTATCCGGGGCGGCCCCTGCGGCGGGGCGACGCCGGCAACGACGTGCAGACCCTGAAGCGGCAGCTCAACCGCATCGGGAAGAACTACCCCGCCATCCCGGCGCTGGACGACAGCTTCGTCTTTGACGAGGACATGGAGGAGGCGGTGCGGGTCTTTCAGCAGATCTTCAATCTGGCGCAGGACGGCATCGTGGGCAAGGCCACATGGTACAAGATCAAGCAGATCTACAACGGCGTCAAGCAGCTGTCGGAGCTCAGCAGCGAGGGACTCACCATCCCCGAGGTGCAGCGGCGGTACGCCGAGGAGCTGCGGCTGGGAGACAGCGGCATCGACGTGCGGACGGTGCGGTTCTATCTGGCGTTTCTGGGGTACTTTCTGCCGGAACTGCCCATGATCTCTCTGTCCGACGACTTCGATCAGGAGCTGCTGGATGCGGTATACACCTTCCAGCGGGTCTACGGTCTGCCAGTGGACGGCGTGGTGGACCGGGAGACGTGGAACGCCCTGCAAACGGCCTATCAGAAGGTACTGGCGGAACTGCCGGAGGATTACCGGCAATTCGCCGGGGAGGTCTATCCGGGGCGGTTTCTGGTGCGGGGCGACCGGGGCGAACAGGTGGCCCTGATGCAGGAGCGGCTCAACCAGATCAGTCGGGAGGACGAGACTCTGCCCAGTCTGGTGGTGGACGGTATCTTCGGCCCCGCCACTCAGCAGGCGGTGCTGACCCTCCAGCGGCAGCTGGGCTTCGACCCCACCGGGGCCGTGGGGCCGGTGCTGTGGGCGCAGATCATTACGCTGGGCGAGGAGTACTGAAAAATGGGAGGAAGGGGCAAAGGCCCTTCCTCCCATTTTTCTATGTGTTCTCCGCCGGATAGAGGAGGGATGCCTGAAAGCCGTTTTCCCCCAATGCCATGATATCCCCACCCACGATGACGTCGCCGCAGAGATAGAGGTTCACCTGCACATCTCCGGTGCGGCCGGGGTAATTGGTGACGGTGTAGGTGCAGCGGGTGACGGTCTGACCGTCGTAGTCCGCCAAGGGCAGGCCCGCCTCCTGCTGGAGGGCCAGATAGTCCTCCTGCCCCGCCAGCGACAGCTGCACCGTCAGGGTGCGCACCGGCTGCTCCTCCGTCTGCCAGCCCTGCTGCTCCAGCCATGCCCGGCGGGCGGCATCGTCCTTGGCGGTCACCGGGGTCTGGGAGGGACGGGCGGTACAGGCGGTCAGCAGCATCAGCAGCAGGCACAGCCCCGCAAGACAGCGCTTCACAGGCACGCAGCTCCTTTCGTTTTTTCCATCGCTTTGTCCTCAGCTTATTCCGTTTCCCGGTGGGATATGCTATAATGAGAAAAACTGCGGCAGGAGGGCTGGTTATGGAGCGCTTGGACAAGATCATCGCCGGAACGGGCAAATACTCCCGGCGGGAGGTAAAGGAGCTGGTGCGGCAGGGCCGGGTGATAGTGGACGGACGGTTGGCCTCCTCCCCAGAGGAAAAGGTGGACGCCGACGCCGCCTGCCTGCTGGTGGACGGTCAGTCACTGGACTGCCGCCGGTACACCTATCTCATGCTCCACAAGCCCGCCGGGGTCCTGTCGGCACGAGTGGACGGACGGCAGCAGACGGTGCTGGACCTGCTGCCGCCGGAGCTGCGCAAACGGGATCTATCCCCAGTGGGGCGGCTGGATAAGGACACGGAGGGACTGCTGCTGCTGACCAACCACGGGGAGCTGACCCATCGGCTGCTGAGCCCCCGCTATCACGTGGACAAGGTGTACTACGCCCGTGTGGAGGGCGTGCTGACGGCGGCGGACACGGCGGCCTTCGCCGGCGGGATGGTGCTGGCCGACGGGCTGGAGTGCCTGCCGGCGGGGCTGGAACTCCTCTCGCCGCAGGAGGCGCTGGTGACGCTGCGGGAGGGGAAATTCCATCAGGTGAAGCGGATGCTGGCCGCCCGGGGGAAGCCGGTGGTCTATCTGAAGCGCCTGTCCATGGGGCCCATCGCCCTGGACCCGGCGCTGGCGCCGGGGGAGTGGCGGCCGCTGACAGGGGAGGAGAAGGCGCTGCTGCGGCGGGGAACAGCGGGAGATCCAGGTTTTTCGGCGTTTTGAACAAAAAATTATGCAAAACCTCTTGCCAAAACCGGGGGGGAACCGTTATAATAGGCGTAGTGTACAAGTAACACATGGGAGGGATCAATGTGTCCAGCAGGATGTTCCAGGGAGTCGTACTCCAGATGAAGGACGGCATCGACCGGGTGGTGGGTGTCATTGACGCGGACGGCATCGTCGTGGCATGCAGTGAGCTCACCAGTATCGGTGAGCATTGGTCCGGCGCGGTGGCGGCCATCAATGCCGCCGATAACGGGATCACCCGGTATGAGGGGAAGACCTTCAAGCCGCTGGCCGGCTGGGGCGCTCAGTTCGATTACGCCGCTTTTGTCCAGGGGGAGGACCCGGAGAGCGCGGCCCTGTGCGCCATGGCGGTGGTGGCCTTCAACGGAGCCAAGACCTCTTATGAGGAGAAGCACGACAAAGCCACCTTTGTGAAAAACATCATCTCGGACAATATCCTGCTGGGGGACATCTATACCCAGGCTAAGGAGCTGCACTTTGTCTCTGAGGTGCCCCGGGCAGCTTTCCTGGTGCGCCAGCTGGGGCAGGCGGATGTGAGCACCATCGATGTGATCCAGAACCTGTTCCCGGACAAGCAGACAGACTTTGTCATCTCCATCAATGAGACAGACGTGGCCCTGATCAAGCAGCTGCCCGAGGGGGCGGATGCCAAGGAGCTCCAGAAGATCGCCAAGCAGATCTCTACCGCGGTGAACCAGGAACTGGGCATCAAGGTGGTCATTGGAATCGGCACCGTGGTCAACCACATCCGGGACCTGGCCCGGGCCTATAAGGAGGCCGGCGTAGCCATCGACGTGGGCAAGGTGTTCGACACCGAGAAGCAGATCATCCGCTACGACAACCTCGGCATCGCCCGCCTGATCTACCAGCTGCCCACCACCGTGTGCGAGATGTTCCTGCGCGAGGTGTTCAAGCAGGGCAGCATCGAAAGCCTGGATCAGGAGACCCTGTTCACCATCCAGCGCTTCTTCGAGAATAACCTGAATGTGTCTGAAACCAGCCGCGGCCTGTTTGTGCACCGCAACACGCTGGTGTATCGTCTGGAAAAGATCAAAAAGCTGACTGGCCTGGATCTGCGTGAGTTCGACGATGCTATCGTCTTTAAGGTAGCACTGATGGTCAAGAAGTACCTGTCCAACAATCCGGCCAAATACTAATAAGCTGCAGGCTCTGCCTGCAGTGCAGAACCGGCCGCTCGAAACCGATGCTGGCCGGTTCTTTTTGCTGTGAAAACAGATTTTAATGTCAGGAGCTAATATTACCCTATGATCGATTTAGAACACGTTTCCAAGGAATATAAACGGGGCGGACCGCTGGCACTGGACGATATCAATCTCCATGTGGACGACGGCGAGTTCGTGTTTTTGCTGGGCCATTCCGGCGCAGGCAAATCCACCCTGCTCAAGCTGCTGCTGCGCGAAGAGCTGCCCAGTGAGGGCAAGGTGACCGTGCTGGGCAAGGATGTTGCCAGCCTGCACCGCCATCAGGTGCCGTATCTGCGCCGTCAGATGGGCATTATCTTTCAGGATTTCCGGCTGATCCCCACCATGACTGTGTACGAGAACATCGCCTTTGCCATGCATGTGACCAACGTCAAGAGCCGGGAGATCAGCGACCGTGTGGAGTACATGCTGGAGCTGGTGCATCTGGAGGATAAGGCCAAGGCCTATCCGGACACCCTTTCCGGCGGTGAACAGCAGCGCGTGGCTGTGGCCCGCGCCCTTGCCCACGGCCCCAAGCTGGTCATTGCAGACGAGCCCACCGGCAACATCGACCCGGAATTGAGCCTGGAAATGATGGAGCTGCTGGAGCGGGTAAGCGAAACGGGCATCACCGTGGTGGTCGTTACCCATGAGCACGAGCTGGTGCGCCAGTTCCACCAGCGCGTCGTCACCCTGAAAAAGGGCCGCATCATTTCGGATGTGCCTGCCGACAAGGAAGCCATCCGCGCACGCGCAGAGCGCAAAGAACGCCTGTTCGAGACCGAGCTGGAACCTGCTGACACTGCAGAAAAGGAGGCGGCCACCGTATGATGAGACCTTCTACCTTCTTTTTTCTGGTCCGGCGCGGTATCCGCAATCTGGGCAAGCACTGGGCCATGACCTTTGTGTGCATCCTGTCCCTCAGTGTCTGTATGACCCTGAACACCTTTGCAAGTCTTGCCGAGGTGAACGTGGACAGCATGGTGAACTATCTGGGCAGCCAGAACGAGACCGTGGTCTATCTGGACCCGGAGTGTGATGATGCCACTGCGCAGGCCGTGGGCGAAAAGCTGGCGGCAATGCCCGGCGTGACCAATGTGCAGTTCGTCTCCAAGCAGGACGTGCTGAACACCTACCGCAATTACATGGAAGATTACTCCTCCCTGTGGGATGAGTTTGAAAATGACAACCCCTTCAAGGCCAACTACCGCGTTTCCATCGCGGATCTGAGCCAGATGGAGAGCATGAGCAAGCAGATGCAGGCCATTCAGGGCGTGTACAGCGTTACCGCCCCGGTGGAAATGACCAACGTCTTTGTGCAGGTGCAGCGCTCTGTTACCAAAGTGGGCCGCGGCATCGTGCTGGTGCTGATGGTCGTCAGCATCATCACGGTGGGTAGCACCATCCGCCTGAGCGTGTTTGCGCGCCGCCGCGAAATTGAGATCATGAAGTACGTGGGCGCCACCAACGGTCTGGTCACTCTGCCCTTCGTTGTGGAAGGTCTGGCCATGGGCCTGATCTCCGGCGTGCTCACTGCAGCGATCAGTCTGGGCGGCTACTCCTACATGGTGCAGGCCTCCGACGGTCTGGGCGGCGTGTGGGAAATGATCATGGGTCAGGCACTGGTGCCGGTGAGCGCCGTCTGGTCCACTATCATCCCGTACAGCCTCATCGGCGGTGCCGTTGTGGGTGGTCTGGGCAGTATGTTCTCCATCCGCAAGCACCTGAACGTGTGATCGAAAGGAGCTGCACATGAAAAAAGCACTTCATGCAAAGCCCTTCCGGCTGCAGATGCCCGGCCATACGCCGCGCCATGCACGGCCGGAGCCTGCCCGCAGCAAGCTGCTGCGCGGCGTGAGTCTGTGCCTGGCGGCGGTATGCCTTGCGGCAAGCGTCAGCTTCCAGCCGGCCACGGCAGCCACCAGCATGGCCAGCCTGCAGAACAAGCTGAACAGCCTTTCCAAATCCATCGACCAGCACAAGAAGGAGCTTTCGGACGCAAAGAAAAAGGAAGCTGCTGCAAAAGCGCTGGAAAGTGAGCTGAAGGAGCGCGTGGGCGTCATTCAGTCTCAGATCAGCGTGCTGAGCACCCAGATCGCTGCTGTGCAGAACAACATTGGCCAGACCGAGCAGAAGATCACCGCCAAGGAAGGCGAAATCACCCAGAAGCAGGCCGAGATCGACAGCCAGTGGGGCGATTTTAAAAAGCACATGGCTGCCATGCAGGAGCTGCGCGACGGCGGCAGCGTGGCCATGCTGAGCGCAGTGAACGACCTGTATGAGCTGCTCACCTTCAACGAGGTCATGCAGGATATCTCCATTAAAGATACCGAGATCATGGACAACATGAAGGCCGCCAAGAGCGCTCTGGAAGCAGATAAGGTGGAGCTGGAAGCCCAGCGCAAGGAGCTGACGAGCCAGAAGGCGGAGCTGGATACCCAGAACTACCAGATGAAGGCAAAGCAGAGCGAGCTGAACAGCAGCATTTCTGCGGCGCAGCTTTCTGCACAGGATGCCCAGAAGGCCCAGCAGACGGCACAGGCCGCTATTGAATCGGACGAGCTGAACTATGAGGCCGTCAAGAAAGAGATCCAGAAGCTGATCGCGGCGGCTGCATCCAGTAAGCCGCAGCTGAGCTTTACCGGCTTTGCCTGCCCGCTGAAGAGCTATACCCGCGTTTCCAGCGAGTACGGCTGGCGTAAGAACCCGGTGTCCGGCGTGAACAGGCTGCATGCCGGCATCGATCTGGCGGCCCCGGGCGGTACCCCCATCTACGCAGCCGCAAGCGGCTATGTGCAGGTGGCGGGCTGGTCCAGCGGCGGCTATGGCAACTATGTCATCATCTACCACGGAAGCATGTCGGACGGCAACGCCTACAGTACCTTGTACGGCCACATGAGGTCGGTCGCCACCAGCGCAGGCAAGTATGTCAAGCAGGGCGAGTTGATCGGCTACGTTGGCTCTACCGGCAACTCTACCGGCAACCATCTGCATCTGGAGGTCTGGAAGGGCGGCAAAAAGGCCAATGCGGTCAATCCGCGCGGTTATATCCCGTTCCCGCACAACTGAGTGTGTTTATAAGGAGTCTGGTATTCTATGAACGAACAAAAACACAAGCGCTGGCTGCGTATCGGCTGCCTTGTTCTGGCAGGCGTGTTTGCACTCTCGCTGCTGAGCAGTGTGATCATGATGCTGCTGTATTAACAGGGAGGGGCAAGCATGAACCGTAAGATCTCTGTGGGCATGGCTGTCACCATTGTGATCCTTGCCATGACCGTGACCTTTTCCATTACCATGCTCATTGCCATGCGTCTGTTTGACAGCACGGTGAGCAGCGTGAAGGAAAAGGAAAGCATGTACAACAAAGTGGCCGAGGTGGACCGCTATGTGCGCAGCAACGACTACTACACCATTGATGAAACGATGCTGTACGACCGCCTGACCGCAGGCTACCTGCTGGGTACCGGCGACAAGTACGCCCGTTACTACACCGCCAACGCCTACACCGAGCTGATGAACCAGCAGAGCGGCAAGGTGATGGGCATTGGCGTGGAACTTGGCATGGACCAGACCGGCTATGCCAGAGTGACCAGGGTATATGAGGACTCGCCTGCGCAGGAAGCCGGTATCGTGGTGGGCGATTACATCACTGCTATTGACGGCACCGATGTGAAGAGCCTTTCCGGGGTGGATGCCGTGCAGTCCCGCCTGCAGGGCGAAGCCGGTACCATCGTCAATGTTACATGGCTCGACAGCAAGGCTGCTTCCCGGACGACGGATCTGACCCACTCCGGCTACACCAGCACCACCGTGGACTACCAGATGCTGGACAGCGTGGGTTACATCAAGATCCGCCAGTTCGACGGCAGCACGCCCAGCGAGCTGGACTATGCCATCCGGTCTCTCACTACCAGCGGTGCCCAGAGCCTTGTGTTCGACCTGCGCGATAACGGCGGCGGCGTGTTGGATGATGCCATCAGCTGCATCGACCTGATCGCCCCGGAAGGCACTGTGGCCTATGCCGAGGATAAGAACGGAAACCGCACCATCATTGGCAGCAGCGACGATGAGAGCAAGGTGGAGCTGCCCATCGTCTGTCTGGTCAACGGCAACACTGCCAGCGCAGCAGAGCTGTTTGCTGCCAGCCTGCGCACCATGAACGGCGCACGTCTGGTGGGCACCACCACCATGGGCAAGGGAACCATCCAGAGCAGCCCGCAGCGCCTTTCGGATGGCAGCGCCGTGAGCATCACGGTGGCAAAGCTCATCTGCGGCGACGGCTCCTGCTTTGATGGCACCGGCCTGAGCGTGGATGTGGAGCGTGCCCTCAGTGCCGAAGAGACCACGAATTTCTACGATTATACCCCCGAGGATGACCCGCAGATCCAGCGTGCGGTCAGCGCAGCACAGCAGCTGAGCGGTACCACGACTCTGGGCGGTGTCAACGAAGCAGCTTCTTCGGCTGCTGCTTCCGAAGAAGCCGACAGCGCTGCCACTGAGCCGGAGAACGCTTCCTCTGAGGAAACGGCTTCCTCCACCGAAGCAGAAGCCGGCGGCGAAGCAGCATCCAGCGCAGAATAAAGGGTAAAACCGGCAGAAATGCTGCATGGGCTTCTTTTTGTAAAAAGGGACCCGGTTTATTGCGGTGCTGTTTGCCGTACGCATGTTCCTTTCTTGAAACGGCTTTTGATCGCGCCCGTAGGGCGCGGTGATGCCGCCTGCCGTATCGACTCCTCACGTGAAAAGGCGTTTTGGAGCGCCCCGCAGCGCTCCCGTTTACCGTACCGATCCCTTCTCGTGAAAATGCAACCCAGCCAGACCCGCAGGTCTGGCTGGGTTGCCATATTATAATAATATTTCCGCTGAATATGCCCAAAGCGACGCGGAGGGCATTCAAATCGTACTATGAAAAAGGATGGAATCTATGCCCGAACTGACCGACCTCTCGGTGATCCGCGCCCTGTGTGAAAAATACGATTTTGCACTCTCCAAGGGTTTTGGACAGAACTTTATCATCAACCCGGGTCTGCCGCCCAAGATCGTGGATGCCAGCGGCGTGGATAAGCGCTATGGTGTCATTGAGATCGGCCCCGGCATCGGTGTGCTGACCCGGGAACTGGCAAAGCGCGCCGCCAAGGTGGTGTCCATTGAAGTGGACGAACGCCTGCCGCCGCTGCTGGCCGAAACGATGGCCGGAGTGGACAATTTTAAACTGGTATTACAGGATGTACTGAAAGTTGACCTGAAGGCTCTTATTGCGGAAGAGTTCCCCGGTATGCCGGTGGCTGTGTGCGCCAATCTGCCCTACTACATCACCAGTCCCATTGTCATGAAGCTGCTGGGCGACCGCCTGCCCATTGAAAGCCTGACCGTCATGGTACAGAAGGAAGCTGCCGACCGTCTGGCTGCTGCGCCCGGCACCCGTGCATCCAGCGCCATCAGCTGCGCGGTGAGCTACTATGCCACCTCCAAAATGATGTTCACCGCTGCGCCCGGCAGTTTTTACCCGGCCCCCAAGGTGACCAGCGCCGTGGTGCGCATGGAGATCCGTCCGCAGCCCGCTGTGCAGGTGGAGGACGAAGAAGGCTATTTTGCGCTGGTGCGTGCCGCCTTCGGACAGCGCCGCAAAACGGCTGCAAACGCCATTGCCAGCGGCCTGGGAATGCCCAAGGACGCGGTGACAGCCGCCATTGAAGCCGCCGGTTTTGATGCCCGCATCCGCCCGGAAGCCCTCACACTGGAGGATTTTGCAAAGATCCAGCAGGCCCTTGCCCGCTGAAGCAGTCCGCTGCTCAAAAAAGAATACAACAGACTTTGAACCCCACAGGAGCCGTCCGCGGTTCCTGTGGGGTTTTTATGATAATAGAATCGAATGGTTCGATTTTATTATCGATGTATTGCGTTGAAAATTCCTGGTATCAAAACGTGATACAACAGAAAAGAATGCTAAAAGCAGACGAAATCATGAACTGATGGCAATGGCACCTCATTTGTTAAACGGTATAGTATACTGTTTGGGGAATGGGTTGTTTTTTTGCGCGCCAAGAAGATATTGACAAGCCGCGCGTTTTTTGGTATTCTATCAAAAGACCGCTTGGTCCATGCTGGTGTGGCGCAATGGCAGCGCAACTGATTTGTAATCAGTGGGTTGCAGGTTCAACTCCTGTCACCAGCTCCAAAAAGCCGCTCAGGAACGTTGATTTCTGGGCGGCTTTTGCTTTTGTGTTTTTGCTTTCGGCACAAAAATCCAAAAATTCCGCAAAAGATGTTGACAAACTACCATCCGGGTGGTAATATATACAGGCAATCCATGAACTGCAAAACTGAATATGGGCGTGTTCCCGAGTGGCCAATGGGGACAGACTGTAAATCTGCTGCTTTCAGCTTCGGTGGTTCGAATCCACCCGCGCCCACCAAACAAGAAAAATCCGAACCTGTTTCCGATTGGAGAAGGGTTCGGATTTTTCGTTTTCTTCGGGTACAACAACGAAGGTTCCTGTGGACGGCGCAAAACTCCGATACCTTGTCATAGACCGTAAGCCAATAACAAGATTTGGAGGGTATGATTATGAAGTACGATGAAAGAGCCTGCAAGTTTAATATGGACACTGGCTGCGTGGAGCTGCTGCTCCGGGATGGGAGAAAGATCTCCATTGACTGCACCGGGGTCGAGGATGCACTGGACGTGACCATGGCGCAGAGGTCGGAGTTAGACTGTCTCATCTATAATGACCCGCTGGGCTATGCTGATTTGATTTTGAATGGTGACCCGGAGGAATATTTGAAAAACGCAACCGGGAGCCATGGGTTAGAAGATTAAACGCAAACAAAAAACAGAGTGCGCCCCTGAATGAACAGCACCCCATTTGTCCGACAGTATTCGGTCTGACAAATGGGGCGTTTTTATATGTCGGAAAAATCGAAAGGCGTACAGCGCAGAATAAGACCCATTTTTATAGTGCAAGATGCTTTGCACGATAGTCCCGCGGGCTGATGCCATATATATTTTTGAACGCACGGGAAAAGTGAAGCTGATTGGGATAGCTGACCATGGTGCTGATGGTGCTGATGGGCAGGCGGCTTTCGGTCAACAGCTGTGCCGCCCGTGCCATGCGGTAGTGCAGCAGGAACCCCTGCGGGCTTTCGCCCATGGTATCACGGAACACCTTGCTGAAATAGCTGCGGTTCAGTCCGCAGAAGGCAGAGATATCCTCGATGGAGATATCCTCGCTATAATGCTGTTCTATGAAGGACAGAGCCTCCTTCATATAGAAGTCCCGCAGGCGGCGGGGACTTTGTGCCTGATGAGAGGCAGAGGACTGCACAAGCTGATCCAGAAACAGAAAGCCGTAGCCAATCTGACGCATGGGGCTGTCCTGACTGTGATTTACAAGAAAGAGCATCTGCTCCTGCAGCAGCCGCCCGGCTTTGGCGCTTGCAGGCGAGTACACAGGGTTCTGTCCGTTGATGCCTGCAAGGTTCAGGGCTTCGTGGGCGCGCAGACCGTCAAACTCGATCCAAGTGTATTCCCACGGATTCTGTTCATCGGCACGGTAGGTGGTGACCTCACCGGGAACAATCAGAAACCCATGTCCGCCCTCGATGGCGTATTCCTGCCCGTTTGCAAGCAGCAGCCCTTTGCCGGAGATGACATAGTGGAACAGATAGTGGTTGCGGGCATAGGGACCATAGGAGTGCAGAGGCTCTGTCCGTTCCCAGCCATATTGGTATAAGTTGAGATCGACGAATCGCTCATCCTGAAACACATGGAACTTTAATTTTGTTTCCGTTGACACGTTTCTTTTTGTACCTTCCTGCATACAAGACGCCTCCCGTCCGTTTTTTCTTATTATATACCAAAATGCGTGATGACTTCAACACAATTCGTAGTATTCCTTCAAATTGAGATATAACAAGTAGCATTTTTGCATTGACGAGGCCACTGACAAATGTTATAATAATTGCGCAACAAGGGAAAAGAAACTGTGCAATGTGACAATTCACAAAATTTTCCCGCTGCTTTTGTAAGAGCTGACAAAAGCAGAAAAAATGCCCCGGCCGGTGCAGCACCATACGAAGCCCACACTTCGGAATCATGACTTTGGAGGAGAAAAAAATGAAAATCTCTCGCAGACATTTCGTAAAGGCAGCCGCAGCAATGAGTGCCGTACTTATGCTGGCAGGCTGCAGCGGCAACAGCGGCAGCAGTTCTTCCGGCGGCAAGACGGAACTGACCTTCCAGATTTGGGACGTTGCACAGAAGGAAGGCATGGAGGGCTATGTGTGCCGCCTACACCCAGCAGCACCCGGATGTCAGCATTGAGGTGCAGGTCACCAGCTGGAACGAATACTGGACCAAGCTAGAGGCTGCCGCCACCAGCAACCAGATGCCGGATATTTTCTGGATGCACACCAACGAGCTGCTGAAATATGCCGACAACGGGATTTTGGCAGATTGCTCCGACATCGTGGAGAAGGACAAGTTCTCGGAGGTTTCGCTGTCCAACGCCATGGGCTCCGACGGCACCCTGTATGCAGTCCCCAAGGACAAGGACACGGTTGGTCTGGTGTATAACAAAGAAATGTTCGATGCTGCCGGTGTTGCTTACCCGGACGAGAACTGGACCTGGGACGATCTGGTCAGCGCATCCGAGAAAATTCACGCTGCCACCGGCAAATACGGCTATATGGCATACGCCGACGACCAGCTTGGCTACTGGAACTTTGTGTATCAGGCCGGCGGCTACATCCTGAACGATGACAAGACCCAGGCGGGCTTTACCCAGCCTGCCACCGAAAAGGCCATGAAGTTCTACATCGGTCTTCAGCAGAACGACTGGTGCCCGGACCAGACCTACTTTGCCGAGACCGCTCCCGGCACCGCCTTCTTCTCTGAGAAGGGCGCAATGTTCCTGGAAGGCGACTGGAACATCCTTGCCGAGCTGCAGAACTACCCCGAAATGGTGGGCAAGTGGGATGTGGCTGTTCTGCCCAAGTGCCCCGACCCGGAAAGCGGCGACGGCCGTGCGACCATCTCCAATGGTCTGTGCTACGCCACTGCTGCCAACAACAAGAATCTGGATACCGTGAAGGATGTCCTGAAATTCTTCGGCAGCGAGGAGGGTCAGCGCATTCAGGGCGAAAGCGGTGCGGCCATCCCTGCCTATGAGGGGCTGGAGGAAACCTGGGCAGGCTGCTTTGCAGAGTATCCCATCAACATTCAGTGCTTCATTGATATGTTTGAGTACAGCGTCCAGAGCGTCAACAACGCCTCTCGCCCGGAGTGGAAGAGCAAGGTCAACGATGAGCTGCTGAAAATCTACGCAGGTACCGAGGATATTGACGCCGGTCTGCAGAATATGCAGGACATCGTGGATCAGGCCAGCGCGGGCTAAAAATGCAGCTTGGGAGGAACCAAATGAAAAGCACATCAAAACTGGGTCGGGATGGATCTTTCTGGGGGCTGGTCATGGTAGCTCCCACCATCATCGGTCTGATGATTCTGAATATTATCCCCTTCTTCCAGACCATCTACATGAGCTTTTCCAAGACGAAAGCCTTTGGAGCCTATCAGTTCTGCGGTCTGGAAAACTACCTTGAAATGTTCCGCAATGTGGAATTCTGGAAGGCAAACTGGAACTCCCTCTACTTCTGCATCCTCACTGTGCCGGTGGGCGTTTTTCTGGCGCTGATCGTGGCCGTGCTGCTGAACGCAAACATCAAGGGAAAGACCGCCTTCCGCGCCATCTTCTTCCTGCCCATGGTGGTGGCTCCCGCTGCGGTAGCGATGGTCTGGAAGTGGATTTTCAATGCGGAGTACGGCATTCTGAATCAGGTTCTTGGCACGAACATCCGCTGGCTGACCAACCCCGGAATCGTTCTGGTCACCTGTGCCATCGTTTCCATCTGGAGCTCCATCGGCTACGACGCCGTGCTGCTGCTGTCCGGCATCCAGAACATTTCCCGGTCCCTGTACGAGGCCGCCGAGCTGGACGGTGCCTCCAAGGTTCGCCAGTTCTTCAGCATTACGCTGCCCATGGTATCGCCCACCCTGTTTGTGGTGCTCATCATGCGCCTGATGGCCTCCCTGAAGGTCTACGACCTGATTTACATGATGGTGGAGCAGACGAACCCTGCGCTGACCAGCGCACAGAGCCTGATGTATCTGTTCTACCGCGAGAGCTTTGTTGCCGGCAATAAGGGCTACGCATCCGCCATTGTGGTGTGGACCGTGCTGCTGATTGGTCTGGTCACGTTGGTGCAGTTCATCGGTCAGAAGAAGTGGGTCAATTACGAGGTGTAAACTATGAATGCCAGTCTGAATACCAGAAAGAATGTCGCAACGTTCTTTACCTATTTGGTCTTGATCCTCGGCAGCATCAGCATGATCTTTCCCTTTGTATGGATGGTGCTTACCAGCTTCAAGACGCAGGCCGAGTCTATGGCGATTCCGCCGCAGATTCTGCCCTCCCAATGGAATCTGGACAGCTTTGTCAAGGCATTGCAGAGCCTGCCCTTTACCAACCTCTACATCAATACGGGTCTGCTGATCCTGTTCCGTGTAATCTTTGCGGTGGTGTTCAGCTCCATGGCGGGCTATGCCTTTGCCAAACTGGAATTCCCCTGCAAAAAGCTGCTGTTCAGTCTGGTGCTGATGCAGATGATGCTGCCGAGCCAGATTTTCATTATTCCGCAGTACCAGATGCTGGCAAAGATGGGTGCCACCAACTCCATCTTCGCACTGGTGTTCCCCGGTCTGGTCAGCGCCTTCGGCACCTTCTTTTTGCGGCAGGCGTATCTGGGCATCCCCAACGAGATTGCAGAGGCATCGTATCTGGACGGCTGCAACAAGTGGCAGACCTTCGTCAAGGTCATGCTGCCGCTGACCGGCCCCAGCATGGCGGCACTGGCCATCTTTACGGCGGTGTTTGCTTATGCCGACCTGATGTGGCCGCTGATCTGCAACACCGATCTGAACATGATGACCCTGTCTGCCGGCCTTTCCACCCTGAACGGTCAGTACACTACCAACTTCCCGGTGCTGATGGCAGGCAGCCTGCTGGCCATGATCCCCATGGTGATTTTGTACCTAATCTTCCAAAAGCAGTTTATTCAGGGCATTGCCATGACCGGCGGTAAATAAGCCCTTCCCATTTTTCTCCATCACAGCCGACAGGCGGGTAGCCGTTCCGACACGACAGCCTGTCTGTCGGCTTTTTTGTTAAAAATAATCTCGTTGAGGTATAGCACGCATGAGTATTCGATTTGATTCCGAGACCCGCATTTTTGTATTGGAAACCGCCCATACCAGCTACCACATGAAGGTGGATGCGCTGGGGCACCTGCTGCACCTGTATTATGGTAAAAAAATCGGTACAGGCGATCTGATGCAGCTGTATCCCCGCACAGACCGGGGGTTCTCGCCGGATTACTACGCTTACCGCACCCACCGGGGCATTTCCCCGGATCTGCTCCCGCAGGAGTATACCGGCTGCAACGTGGGCGATTTCCGCATCTCCTGTCTGACAGTCGCAGACGAAAAAGGTGCATTCGGTGCGGATTTCACCTATGTTGATCATACAATAGAATCCGGCAAATACTCCCTGACCGGTCTGCCCTGCGCCCACGCCGAGGAAAACGATGCAGAGACCTTGATTGTCCGAATGCAGGACGAGGTCACCGGCCTGACGCTGGAGCTGTTGTACGGCGTGTTTGCCCGGCAGGATGTCATCACCCGTGCGGCACGGCTGACAAACCACGGAGATACCCCCCTGCGGCTGGACAAGGCGGCATCGGCCTGTCTGGATCTGCCCTTTGGCAGATGGGATTTGCTGCATTTCCACGGCAGACACGCCATGGAGCGGCAGCTGGAACGGGAAGCTGTGGGCACCAATATCCAGACCATTTCTTCGGTGCGGGGCAGTTCCAGCCACCACAATAACCCCTTCCACATCCTCTGCCAGCAGGATGCAACGGAGACCAGCGGTGCCTGCTACGGGGTGATGATGGTCTATTCCGGCAGCTACCAGATGGAGGTGGAGCGCTCTCAGACCGGGCTTGTCCGGGTGGTGAGCGGCATTCAGGAGGAACGCTTTGCGTGGAACCTGAAGCCGGGCGAGACCTTTGACACCCCGGAGGTGATCCTCTCCTTTGCGGCAGAGGGTCTGACCCCGCTTTCTCAGCAGTACCACCGCTTTTTGCGGCGCAACATCTGCCGCGGTCCATGGAAGGACAAACGCCGCCCGGTGCTGATCAACAACTGGGAGGCCACCTATTTTGATTTCAACACCGAAAAGATCGTAAAGATTGCTGAAAAAGCAGCCTCTCTCGGCGTGGAGATGATGGTGCTGGACGATGGCTGGTTCGGCACCCGGAATGACGACAATCAGGGTCTGGGCGACTGGGTCGTGAACTGCGAAAAGCTGCCCGGCGGGCTGGACCCGCTGATTGAGCAAATCAACGCGCTGGGTATGAAATTCGGTCTGTGGATTGAGCCGGAAATGGTCAACGAGAACTCCCAGTTGTACCGCACTCACCCGGACTGGGCGCTGACCCTGCCCGGACGCAAGCCTGCCATGGGGCGCAACCAGCTGGTGCTGGATTTCTCCCGTCCGGAGGTGGTGGACTATCTGTCAGAGGCCATCGGCAAGCTGCTGCGGGAGCATCACATTGAGTTTATCAAGTGGGATATGAACCGCAGCATGAGCGATGTGTACAGCCGTGCCTTCCCTGCCGAGCAGCAGGGCGAAATCATGCACCGCTATATGCTGGGCGTTTATGCGCTGGCAGAGCGGCTGACGCAGGGCTTCCCGGAGGTGCTGTTTGAGGGCTGCGCAGGCGGCGGCGGACGCTTTGATGCCGGAATGCTGTGCTACTATCCCCAAATCTGGTGCAGTGATGATACCGATGCCATTGAACGATTGACTATCCAGCACGGCACCTCCTTTGGCTATCCGGTCTGCACCATGGGCGCCCATGTTTCTGCCTGCCCCAACCACCAGACCGGCCGTACTACGCCCATCGACACCCGCGCTGTGGTGGCGATGAGCGGCACCTTTGGCTACGAGCTGGATCTGGGCAAATTGAAGCGCGCCGAGTGCACCGCAGTGAAAAACCAGATCAAGCGGTTCAAGCGGCTGAACGACCTGATTCGCACCGGCGATTATTACCGGCTGACCGACCCGGCAGAAAACGCATATTTCACGGCATGGCAGTTTGCCGCAGAGGACGGCAGCGAGGCGCTGCTGAATCTGGTGGTGACCCATCCGCAGGCGAATCCCCTGCCCATCCACCTCTGCTTCCGCGGGCTGGAAGAAGATGCTGTGTATGAGCTGGATGGCATCGACTATTTCGGCTCTCAATATACCCACGATGGCGGCAACGCCATAGAGGACGGTATTCACAAGGGGATGCGGTTCAGTGGCAGCACGCTGCTGTATGCAGGGCTTGTTCTGCCGCAGCTGTTTGGCGATTACCCCAGCGTGCAGCTTCATCTTACACGAAAAGGATAAAAGGATATGAAGGATCAAACTGCATTTTCCACCCGCTTTGCCTGCCATAAGGACGAGCTGGAATGGCTGTTCATGGAGCTGTACCACAACCGGGAAGGGCTGGAGGTTCTGGAGCGGGAGATGGCAGAAGCCTACAACGCCCGCAGTGCTGAGCTGAAAGCACTGGACAAGGCACGCTCTGCCGACCCGGAGTGGTACAAGCGTGGCAATATGTTCGGCATGACCATGTACACCGACCTCTTTGCCGGAAACCTGAAAGAACTGGCAAAGAAGCTGCCCTACCTCAAGGAGCAGAAGCTGACCTATCTGCACCTGATGCCCCTGCTGCAGATGCCCCACCCCCACAACGATGGCGGCTATGCGGTGGAGGATTTCGACACCATAGACCCTGCCCTTGGCACCAACAAGGATCTGGAAAACCTGACCCGTGAACTGCGGAAAGCCGGCATCAGCCTGTGTCTGGATTTTGTCATGAACCACACCGCCAGCACCCACC
>ONZZ01000582.1_pt1 | contig 29643 bp, 20 predicted proteins | sample 1671101 | NCBI WGS metagenome assembly ONZZ01 (sample SAMN06348122, study PRJEB24527) | human gut metagenome | biome: human gut; feature: ankylosing spondylitis patient; material: feces | host: Homo sapiens | place: China | collected 2015-10
ATACCTGCTTGCAATGATAATATTATTTCTCAATAAATTTAAAACAGCTTCTAAAAAAAGTATGCCCAAAAGTATTTAACTTTTGAGCATACCCCGCAATATTCCATTGGATCTCTTTTATTTCGTCGTCTTTTTCCGGGCCGGTTTCTTTTTGGCAGGAGCCTTGTCGGCATCCTCGACAATCTTCATACAATCGGCGAACGTGAGCGATGCCGGTTCGGAACCTTTGGGTAATTTATAATTCTTCTTTTTATAAGCGATATACGGACCGAAACGACCGTTAAGCAGTTCGAGTTCATCATCTTCATCGAACTTCTTGATAAGGCGTTGACTTTCCTGCTCACGCTTTTGCTGAATCAATATTATCGCATCCTCTAACGAAACACCCTGTGGGGTGAACTCTTTGGGCAACGATACATATTTGCCGTCGTGACGAATATACGGACCGAAACGGCCGATACCCACGACAACGGTTTTGCCTTCGAAATCGCCTAAGGTTCGGGGCAAATCGAACAGTTTCAAAGCCTCTTCCAGTGTAATCGTGCTCATCGATTGTCCTTTGAGCAACGAAGCAAACAACGGCTTCTCCGTATCTTCGGGAGTACCGATTTGTACCAACGGACCGAAACGGCCTATCTTCACCGATACGGGACGGCCGCTTTTCGGGTCTGTACCCAATACCCGTTCGCCCACTTTATGCTCCAACCGCAAAGCGAGAGCGCTCTCTACCACCGGGTGAAAGAGTTTGTAAAAATGATCTATCTCGTCGTTCCACACGGTTTTTCCCTCGGCAATATCGTCGAATTGCTGCTCGACATTCGCCGTAAAGTTATAATTGAGAATATCGGGGAAATACTCCGTCAAGAAATCGTTGACGACAACTCCTATATCGGTGGGGAGCAGTTTGCCTTTATCAGCTCCTGTGAGCTCGGTTTTCTCTCCCGATTCGATTTTCCCATCGTGCAGTGTCAACATACGATATTTCCGCTCCGTTCCTTTCCGATCGCCCTTCTCGACATATTCGCGTTGCTGTATGGTCGAAATGGTTGGTGCATAGGTAGAAGGCCGACCGATACCCAGCTCTTCCAATTTACGAACCAGACTGGCCTCGGTATAGCGGGCGGGAGCTTGCGAGAAACGTTCCGTTGCCGTGACCGACGACAATGTCAGCACATCGCCTTTCGCCAATGCAGGTAACATCTTGTCGTTTCCTTCTGCATCGCTTTCGTCATCGGTAGACTCCATATACACTTTCAGGAAACCGTCGAATTTCAAGACCTCGCCCACGGCGACGAAGTGTTCTTTCCTTCCCGAAACGGCGATGGTCGCAGTCGTCTTTTCCAACTCGGCATCGCTCATTTGCGAAGCGATCGTACGTTTCCAAATCAATTCATACAATCGTTTTTCCTGAGAGGAAGCATTGATTTCGTGATGGCTGATGTACGTGGGACGTATTGCCTCGTGCGCTTCCTGTGCTCCTTTGGTATGCGTATGGTAATTTCGAATATGCAGATATCTCTCGCCCAAAGTTTTCACAATCTCGTCTTTGGTCGTATTTATAGCCAGCGATGACAAATTCACCGAGTCGGTACGCATATAGGTGATATGTCCAGCCTCATAAAGCCGTTGAGCCACCATCATGGTTTGAGCCACGGAGAAGCCCAATTTCCGGGCAGCTTCCTGTTGCAATGTGGAAGTGGTGAACGGAGCCGCAGGCGATTTCTTTGCAGGTTTCACCGTCACGTCTCCGATAGAGAACTGTGCGGTCTTGCAGGCTTCGAGCAAAGCCTTCGCCTCGTCTTCGGTTTTCAATCGTTGGCTCAATTCGGCCTTTAACAATTCCCCTCCGGGTAACAAAAATTCCCCAATCACCCGATAGGCTGCTTCGGGCTTGAACGCCGAGATTTCTCGCTCCCGTTCTACAATCAAGCGCACTGCGACCGATTGTACACGACCGGCCGACAAAGCGGGCTTCACCTTTTTCCACAGAACAGGCGAAAGTTCAAATCCCACGATACGGTCGAGTACCCTGCGAGCCTGCTGGGCATCTACCCGATTCAAATCTATATCCCGGGGATTCTCAATAGCATGAAGTATGGCATCTTTGGTAATCTCATGGAATACAATCCGTTTCGTTTTCTCCGGTTTCAATTTCAACACTTCGAACAAGTGCCATGCGATAGCCTCTCCCTCACGGTCCTCATCGGAAGCCAGCCAAACCATATCCGCTTTGTCTGCCTCCTGTTTCAGCGTTTCCACCAACTTTTTTTTGTCGGCGGGGATTTCATAAATAGGTTTATAGTTATGCTCGATATCCACACTGAAATCCTTTTTTTTGAGATCACGGATATGCCCGTAGCTCGAAAGGACTTCGAAATCCTTTCCCAAAAACTTTTCAATGGTTTTAGCCTTTGCCGGAGACTCTACGATTACCAAATTTTTTGCCATATGCGCAATGTTCGTTCAAATTTTGCGCAAAATTAGAAAAACAGATTGTAATACAGAGCTTTTTTCTACTTTTTTATTAAATAATGTATATCGCACACATTTTGAATCGTTCCTACCATGTAGAGTTTTTGTCGCATATCCTCCCCAACGCCTTTCTCCTATACTATTCCCTCCGAAAAAGCTGACGAGATAAATCCTGTTTTTAAACTACCCACTCGTCCCATGAGTACTCCCGACACGGTGGGAGAGGTTAAATCCTTCTTCTCCCCTGCCGCGTCCCGTAGTATTGCGGGGGGTGGCGTTAGTCATATAGGGGAGGTGGCACACATAGTGATGGAAGGGTTAAAAATGTCGAGAACAGACCTCTTACCCTCAAAATTTCAAATCGACCCCGAACATGAAATTGATGCCTTGTGCCGGCATACCGTAAAGAATATCGTATTTCCGGTTCAGCACATTGTCGGTAAGTCCGTAAAGCGAAAACCAAGAAGTGAAAGCATACGAGGCTTTCAAGTGAACGAGATGTATATCGGAGAGCTTTCCGAGATTTGAATACTCCCGACCCGCAGCAAACTCATATCCGGCTTCGAGCGTGAACGGGCGAACAGGCATATAACGGATATTCACTCCTCCTTCCCACTGCGGACGGTTATACGAAATCGTCTCCCCCCCATCGGCGGTCTTCCATCGGTGATACCCGACCTTCGCCGAAGCCTCCAATTTCGTACCGTAACGATAAGATACATCGAGCTCTGCTTTCAAAGCATTGGCATCGATACCCCAAAAACGCGACACACCTGTAAACTCTCCGTTCAAATCTTCGGGCAAAAGGAACAACGCCTTTTTACAAATTTCATAACCGCCCGAAAGCCCTACGGAAAATCCGGGCAATGCGTTAATACGTATTCCCAATGAGGCATCCAACGGCACATACGTATTATCTACCTGTGTCGACGGATTGAAGTAGAGCGTATAGGCCGAAACACTTCGCCACGTATTCAGTTTCTTCCCTCCCGTAAAAGCCGTATAAAACTGTACATCGGGAACTATCGTCCAATCGAATCGAACATCGGGAGAGAATCGCAAAATAGTTCCGTTGTTGAAAGAAACATCGGCCTTGACACCCACAGCAAAAGCCACGTGTTCATTCCGCCAGTCATACCGGGGATTCAATGAAATCATACCGTAATTCGCTGCCGACTGCAACCGGCTGTAACCCACATAATCGAAAGAACCGTCCAAAGAAATAGAGCTACGTCTGTCGATCGGCGCAGACAGTGTAAAGTCTGCATTTACTAAATTCTCGGCAGCCCCTTTTTCACCTTGTAAATATCCCCGGTGATACCCGTACCGGTAATATGCCAATGAAACTTTATAAAGTAGGTCCGACTCTCCGGCAGTCGAGGCTATATGGCTTTTCAAGAAGAACCGGTTTATCTCTTGGTTAGGCGAAGATATTCCCGTCAAACCGGAGTATCGCAATCCGTAATAGTTGAAGGAGTCGTAACGATAACCGCCGCTTATTCCCAAATCCAGCTTCCCGAAGGAGTGAAGATAATTGGCGACCACTCGCTCTTCGAGCCGGTGCATCTTCTTCGAGTCGGGATAGTCCTCCGTTAACGATTGATTGTAATCCACCGTTCCGCAAGTAGAGCGATGTTGCAACCACACACCCAACTTGTCTTTGTCATTCTGCAAAATACGATAACCGGCATTCCCGACCATATTCAGGTAATTGCCTATCCCGAAATCCACGTATCCCCTCGATTGGTTTTCTTCGGTTTTTTCTCCGAAACCGCCGGGAGCCAACAAGACAGCGCAAGGTTCGAGGGGAGTCGGAACCGTCCAGTCGCTATACCGTATAGATTGTTTGGTTACCGTCGGTGCTTCCACTTCGGGCAATGTATTGATTTTAGACGCATCGCGCACGATAGGTGTAAAATCTTTTTCTATGGTTACTTCCCGCCGCAACGAATCGGAACGTACCTGTGCCGACAGGAAGAATGGGAAAACCGATATGATTAAAAAAGAAAACCGTTTCATAAGCCATACATATTGTATCGTTCAACTACTCTGTTTGTCCCAGCTTGCTCAACTTCTTGTCTATCCGGGAAATAATATCGTCGTCGCTGGCCGGATAGTTATTCCGCAAACTTTGCAAATATTGACGGGCTTGGAAAGTCTCGCCCCGTTTTTCATAAATGTCGGCCATGAGCAAGAATGCCCGAGCCAACCAATAATTGTGGGGAGTACCTTTGTCGATAAAAGTATTCAGCGTCTTTTCGGCCGTATCGATCGCTTTGTTGTCGAATTGATATTGAGCCAATAAATAGGCACTTTGCGCCCCGTAAATCGAACGGGTATCTTTCGAAAGCTCCCGCCAGTCATCGGCCGCATTTTCTCCCTTTCCCGTATGGGAATAGGCATCGGCACGAGCAAATAAAATCTCTTGACGCAAATCGGGAGAAAGTTTGCTTTCGCTCAACAACTTGTCGGCAACCGTTACCACCTCGCCATATTGCCGCTTATTCCGGGCAATACGAAGCATACCCAACCGGGCGGCCTGTTTGTTCTCGCCGACAGTCGCTTTCTTCTCCAACTCCTTGAATCCGGCAAAAGCCTCGTCATAACGAGCTTTCAAATAAAGTATCTCGCACTTGCGGGCCAATGCTTCTTCGGCAAACTCGCCGTCGGGACTGTTCGTCACCACATAGTCGAACGCTGGAAGAGCTTTGTCGTAGTCTTCCGCTGCAAACGATGCTTTCCCGATATAGTAATTAGCCGGAATCAAAAACGCGCCCGACGGATAATTTCGTACATACTTCTCCAACGAAGCGATACCTTTCCCCGTCATATAAGTGCGCTCGGCTGCCATATACGACAAAGAATCCAATTCGCTCACAGGAGCCTGCTCCGACCGTCCTACGCTGTTCAGATAGTTAGCATAGGCATCGACTGCATCTTTCTCTACATATACCGATTTGAGGTCGGCGACCGCTATGCGAGCCTCCTCGCTGGTCGGATAACGCTCTATCACTTGCTGGTAAGCAGCCACCGATTCGTCTGTCTGCCCGTTATTGAAATAGACCATACCCAACTGCAAACCTCCCTTGCGGGCAATCGCGCTCTGGGGATAATCGGCGATTAACTGTTTGTAACATACGATAGCATCGTTATTCCTATTCAATATCGTATAAGCCTGTCCCTTTTCGAACCATGCGTTCGCCAGATACCCCGAACGGGGATAATCTACAATCAATTTGTCCAACAACTCTATTTTGCGTTCGTGATTCCTCTGCAATCCCGCCATGAAAGCTTTTTGAAAAAGGGCATAATCTCCGTTCGCGACATCGGTCTCTTGGGCCCGGGCATAATACTGCTCGGCATCGGCGAACCGACGGGCGTAATAATAGCAATCGCCTATCCGGGAATAGGCATCGGCAAGCATGCTTCGATTTCCTCCGGTCTGTACAGAGACATACCGGGAAAAACCGTCGAGGGCTTGCGAGAAGTTATGCTGTTTGAATTGACAGTAGGCCCAATCGTACCAAGCCAGCGAATACATTTCGCTCCGCTTGTCCTTGCTGGAAGAAAGATATGCCGAATAATTCCGGGCAGCGATGTCGTATTGTTCCCGACGATATTGGCACTCGGCGAGCCAAAACGCAGCCTTACCCCGTATATCGGTATCATAGTTTCCCACAGCGATCGCCCGGCTAAACAAACTTTCGGCATCGGCGATACGGGCATTGGTGAAAGCCTCCGTCCCCAACTGGAAAAGAATGCGCTGCTTGGCGGCGAGTATTTTCCCGTCGGGCTTCCGTATTTTATCGATAGACGCCAGTGCCGACCGATAATTACGGGTCGTCATGTAAACTTCTACCAAATAGTCGTTAATCTTGTCGGCATAGCGAGAACCGGGAAACTCGTTCAAGAAACGTTCGAACACACCCACCGAGTTATCGAAAGGCGAAGCCGTGCGATCATACAGGCAGAGCGCATAGTTGTAAAGCGCCGTTTCCCGAACCTGACGGTCGTAATTCCCTTGTGAAGCCATCTCGAACGCCATGCGGGCATTATTTTTATCTCCCGCTCGCAAATAGGCTTGCCCGATATAAAGATAAGCATTTTGAGAAAGAGCATCGTCCACGCCGGTCACACGCCCCAAATAATCGATCGTCTCGCTATCTTCTCCCCGGCGATAGGCCATGACACCCATGACATAAAGAGAAGAGCGTTCGGGTTTGCGACATCGTTGCAAATACCTTTCCAAATATTCCGTCGCCGCTTTATCGTCACCTTCTTGATAAGCGCTTTCGCCGAGCAACCGAAGAAGTTCGGTGTATAAGTCGGCATCGGAAGACGGACGGGACAACAACGCTTTACCCTCGGACAATACCTGTGCGAAACGTTTTTGCCCGAAATAAATCTGCAACATGTGCAGCCGTGCGGCATATCCGAAACTCCTGTCGTCCGCCACTTTCGAAAATCCGCTTAAAGCGGCTCTATCGTCTCCCTCGTTCATCTGTATATACGAAAGGTAGAACGTGGCTCCTGTCCGAAATCTCTCTTTCCCGATTAGAAGCTGAAACAGCGGTTTCGCCGCATCGGGATTACCGGTCTTCAACAAAGAACATGCCGTGCGATATCCCCACCGGTCCTCCTCGTCGCCGGTCAACAGACTCACATTTACCGTCTGATAGGTTTTCAAGGCTTTTGCATAATCTTGACTGTCGTAATAATAATCGGCCAATGCCAACCGAGCCTGCAAAGTATGTTTAGAATCCGGATAATTTCGCAAAAAATCCGTTAACCGCCGTACAGCCTGCGGCGAATAATTGCGGGCTTCCGAAAGAGCGATATACCAGTCGGCCGTTTCCCGCTGCTCAGGCGACAAATCGCCTTCACAAGCCTCTTTCATCACATCGGCACAACCCGCATAGTTCTTCTCTTGAAAGAGAAAGATTCCCCTATCTATCAAAGCCCTGTCATCGTTATAAGCCGGGATTCCCGGCTTAGCGGCCAAAAGCTGTCCGGTGCATACGATTCCACAAAGTATAACTATCGCCCGTTTCATGAACATCTTTATTTTGTATTAAGTTCCGAACTATCCACCCATTTAAATAATTTATCCGACGGTCGTATCTTCTCATCGATACGCATCGAGAACCGCTCGCCTTTTACCGTCTTTTGTACCGGTTTCAAATCGACTCGTATCTCTTCCACCTTGCGGATAAGCGCACCGGTCGTCGGGCCGGTGACGAGTATCTCGTCTCCCACGCTCAACGAACCGCTCTCCATGAGAAATTCGGCCACACCGAGGTTGGAAAAATACTTCACGCCCTTGCCTATATATATCTTTCGTTTCGTGGCTCCCGAGCCATAATTGTGAGTCCATTCGCCCAAGCGCTGACCCAAATAATATCCGTTCCAAAACCCTCGATTAAAGACGGTAGCGAGCCGCTCGTCCCACTGTGCGATCTTCTCGTCGGTAAAGTCGTCGTTCAAATAAGACTCGATGGCCTCGTTGTAACACGAAACGACCGTACGCACATATTCCGGTCCCCTTGCGCGACCCTCGATTTTAAATACCCGCACCCCCGAATCGATCAGTTTGTTCAGGAAATGTATCGTTTTCAAGTCCTTCGGCGACATGATGTAAGCGTTGTCCACTTCCAACTCGTTACCGGTCTCCTTGTCTTTCACTTCGTATGAACGACGACAAATCTGCATACAAGCCCCCCGATTCGCCGAAGCATTCATTTCGTGAAGGCTCAAATAACATTTGCCGGACACAGCCATGCACAATGCCCCGTGACAGAACATCTCTATACGTACCGGTTCTCCGCCCGGCCCCACGATACGATCCCGCAAAATGGCTTCGTGAATACGGGCTACCTGCTCCATATTCAACTCCCGGGCCAGCACCACCACATCGGCAAAACGGGCATAGAATCGCAACGCCTCGGTATTGGAAATATTCAGCTGGGTCGATAAATGCACCTCTACCCCTATCTCGCGGGCATAGGTCATAGCCGCCACATCGCTGGCGATAATAGCCGAGAGCCCGGCCTCCTTCGCCGCATCGATAATACGATGTAACAGAGGTATATCTTCGTCGTAGATAACGGTATTGACCGTCAGATAACTCTTTATGTGATGCTCGTTACAAATACGCACAATCTCGTGTAAATCGTCTATCGTAAAATTATTCGACGAACGGGCTCGCATATTCAGCCCCTCGATACCGAAATATACCGAATCGGCCCCTCCCTGTATGGCCGCCGTCAAAGAATCGTACGAACCCACCGGCGCCATAATTTCAAAATCGCTTCTCTTCATCATAAACAAACCGTTCTATTTCCCGGTGATTATTTTTCGTATTTCGTTTAGTTTATTCAATGCTTCTACCGGTGTAAGGTTATTGATATCGACCTGTAAAATTTCGTCCCGAACCTGTGAAAGCACAGGATCGTCCAGTTGGAAAAAACTCAACTGCATGCCACCTCTCGACGAAGCGATTTCGGCGGTAGGCTTGGCGATACCGTTCTGGCGGTTCTCCGACTCCAACTGTTTCAATATCTGGTTGGCCCGCTTGACGATGCTCTGGGGCATACCGGCCAGCTTCGCCACATGGATACCGAAACTGTGCTCGCTACCGCCACGTACCAATTTCCGCAAGAATATCACCTTGTTGTCGACCTCTTTTACCGAAACGTTATAATTGACAATGCGTTTATATGTACGCTCCATTTCGTTCAACTCGTGATAATGGGTAGCGAACAACGTTTTGGCTCGGGCTTTGGGGTGCTCGTGTATATGCTCGACAATAGCCCACGCGATAGATATACCGTCGTAAGTACTCGTTCCCCGCCCCAGCTCGTCGAACAGAACCAAACTCCGCTCCGACAGATTGTTGAGAATATCGGCGGCCTCGGTCATCTCGACCATAAAGGTAGATTCGCCGAGCGAGATATTGTCCGATGCCCCCACACGAGTGAAAATCTTGTCCACAATCCCTATCTTAGCGGCCTCGGACGGAACGAAACTTCCTATCTGAGCCATCAGAACAATCAAAGCGGTCTGGCGCAACAACGCCGATTTACCGGCCATGTTGGGTCCCGTTATCATCATGATTTGCTGCTTGTCGTTGTCGAGCTCGACACTGTTGCTGATGTAGGGTTCGCCCGGCGGCAACTGTTTCTCGATAACCGGGTGACGTCCTTCCTTGATGTCGATAACCAGCGAATCGTTTACTTCGGGACGAATATACCGGTTTTCCACGGCCGACTTCACGAACGACAACAGGCAGTCGAGCCGCGCAATGAGATTGGAATCGAGTTGTATGGCAGGAATATACTCCGTCAATGCAAGAATCAAATCATTGAACAACTGCGTTTCCAATGAAAGAATCTTCTCTTCCGCCCCCAAAATCTTCTCCTCGTATTCTTTCAACTCTTGGGTGATATAACGCTCTGCGCTCACCAACGTCTGCTTTCTGATCCAATCGGAAGGAACCTTGTCCTTGTGAGTATTGCGCACTTCGATGTAATACCCGAATACGTTGTTATACCCGATTTTCAAGCTGGGAATACCCGTTTTCTCGCTCTCGCGCTGCTGCACATGCAACAAATAGTCTTTCCCCGAATAGGAAATCTCTCGCAACTCGTCGAGTTCGTCGTTCACACCCTTGCGGATAATTCCTCCCCGATTCACCAAATTGGGCGCATCGGGATTAATTTCATGTTCGATTCGGTCCCTGATGATCGTACAGCAATTCAGTTGCTCCCCGATACGTTGCAATACAGGTTCATCGCTCTGCTCGCAAACAGCCTTGATAGGCTCTATCGCCGACAATGCCACTTTCAACTGAACCACCTCGCGAGGCGAAATACGCCCCACCGCTACTTTCGAAATGAGGCGTTCCATATCGCCTATCGTATCGAGTTGCGGATCGATAACCTCCCTAACTTCGGGGTGGCGGAAAAAGAATTCCACTCCGTTCAACCGATCCTCGATAGGCTTCACATCTTTCAACGGAAAGACAACCCACCGTTTGAGCATACGTGCCCCCATCGGGGTGACAGTCCGGTCTATCACGTCGAGCAGGCTCTTTCCCCCTTCGTTCATCGGAGAAAGCAATTCGAGACTCCGCACCGTGAATTTATCCAATCGCACATATCGCTCCTCCTCGATACGAGACAGCGATGTAATGTGCGAAATCTGCGTATGCTGTGTAATATCCAAATAATGAAGCAGAGACCCCGCGGCGATAATGGCGTTGGGCATATTGTGAATTCCGAAACCTTTGAGGTTTTTCGTCTCGAAGTGACGCAATAAGCGATCCGAAGCGGCATCCTCGGTATAAACCCAATCGTCCAACTCGAAAGTAAAAAAACGGGAACCGAAATGCTCCTCGAACAATTTCCGTTTCGTGCGTTCGAACAGCACCTCTTTCGGAGAGAAATTGCCCAACAGCTTGTCCACATAGTCGAAATCTCCCTCGGCGGTCAAGAATTCACCCGTCGATATATCGAGAAAAGCCACACCCACTTTGTTACCTTTCCCGAAATGAACACCCGCCAAGAAATTATTCTCTCGGTGATCGAGAATATTGTCGTTAATCGACACGCCCGGTGTCACCAATTCCGTAATGCCGCGCTTGACCAATTTTTTTGTCAGTTTCGGGTCTTCCAGCTGTTCGCAAATAGCTACCCGTTTTCCGGCACGCACCAATTTGGGAAGGTAAGTGTCGAGAGCATGATGGGGAAAACCGGCCAACTCCACATACTGGGCGGCTCCATTTGCCCGGCGAGTCAATGTAATCCCCAATATTTCCGATGCCACCAAAGCATCGTCCGAAAACGTTTCATAAAAGTCTCCCACCCTGAAAAGCAATATCGCATCGGGATGCTTGGCTTTCATCTCGATATACTGTTTCATCAGCGGAGTTTCGACAATTTCCTTGGCCACGATATATTTCTTTTATATTCGTATGAATAATCCCGTTTAAGAGAAACAAAGATAACATTTTCGACCGGAATTGTGAAATTAAAAAAATGTAAGAAACTGTTTTTATTTTTTTCTACTCCTCACTTCATCGCTGCCACTCCCCCATTCCCCACTCTCCCCTGTGTTTCGAAAAACAAAAAGTCAGCTCTTAAAAACGACGAGTAAGATTTATGCTTCTCTATTGAAACAGCTCTCTCCCTCCTCCCGCCAGACCTTGTAACATTCGAAACATTTCGCTCCTCCCCTTGCCGTGTCCCGTAGCACTACGGGTTGTTTTACAACGCAAAATATAGGAGAGGTGGCACGTAGGGACGGAGGGGTTAAAGAAATACCAGCAGTAAAAGCAACAGAGACAAGACTTCTCCCCCCCGCTCATCGTAGATGAGATGGGACGAGTTCACCACCGACAAACTATACTTTCAGGAAAATATTTTTCCGATACAGAAAATAGAGGAAGAACCAGCAACAAGCGACATATCCTGCACGAAGGACGACCGCACCGGCAGGCTCACCGGCACATTCTCCCACCCATTGGGATATACCTCCGAACAAAAACTTATTCATGTGAGAAAATCCTACCACCTGCTGCGCCAGATAAATCGTTATCGAATTTAGTCCTATCACTCGGAAAAAGAGAGTCCACGATTTCCACCCTTTCACATCGACGATATAATAGAACAAAGCGAACAACAAGAACGAAAGTCCTCCCACGAAACAGGTAAACGAACTGCTCCAAAGCATTTTGTTAATCGGGAATACGGTATTCCAAACCAGCCCTATGGCGACCAACACAACCCCGATTCCCGACAAAAGCAAACTCTTTCTCTCTCCGCTTCCCAAGCGGGTGGAACGGACGATTTCCCCCGCATAAATTCCCAATAATGCCGAGACTATCGCCGGAAGCGTGCTCAGTAAACCCTCCGGGTCGAAATTACCGTATATCAATTTCCCCGGCAAACAATGCCGATCGATATATCCGACCAGATTCCCTTCGATAGAAAGAGGGGAAGCCCCCGCAGCATCGGGAGCCGGCACAAAAGCCAACAGCAACCAATAACCCACCAAGATAAAGACAATCAAACCATATTGTACCGACTTTTTCAAACTCATGTAAATGAAAGCCCCGAGCATCCACGCCAGCCCGATACGCCCCAAAACGCTTGCCAAACGCACATCGGGGAAATTCAACTGTAAGAATCCGTTATACAAGAATCCCAGCAAAACGAGGGTGACACCCCGGCGGAAAACCCTCAGGTAAATATGTTTGTCGCTCGATCCGCTCCCCCTTTGCTTGGCCAATGAAAACGGGAAAGATATACCTGCGATAAACAAGAACAAGGGGAATATCATATCGTGTTGGGTAAACCCGTCCCACGGGACGTGCCGCATGTGCCCCGCTATGACATCGCCCACCGCCGTCGGGTGCAAGGCATTCAAGGCGACTACCAACGGGGCGAAACCCATAATAAAAAGCATATCGAATCCCCGAAGGGTATCCAATGACAACAGACGTGTGTTTTTCTTTGTTTCTTTCTTTGTTTCCATATCCGAATTTTGTTTTTCTGTATAGTATACAAGCAACTCGGCTCGTTTATCCAATGATGCGTTATACTCCCTAATCCGCACCCGCAGCGATCCCGATCGAATGTATGTCTCTGCCTATTTCGACAACAGCTTTTTTATCCGTTCCACATCGTCTTCCCGTTCCGGTGGAATAATTCCCCGTCGATAGAAATCTTCGAAATCCGAGAGAAAGTCCTCTTTTAGCTCTTCCTTGTATCGCAGGTATATCTCTTCCGCCTCGGCATATCGACCTTGAAGAAGAAGGGATGCCGCAAGATTTGTATAAATAGCATGATGAGTAAAATCATATTTTGATCCCTCACGGGCATACCGTTCAGCTTCTTCAAAATTGCCCTGAGCGAGAAATAAGAATGAAAGGTTATTGCACGCTCGTACTAAATACGGCTCGTACACTTGTGGATTCACTGCCGTAAGCCGTTGATAAACCTCCAAGGCAGAGAGATACATCTTCTCGCTTTCCTTGTAACGTTGGGTATTGTTATACAAAACGCCTAAGTTATTTTGAGTACCGGCCAAGTCCGGCTCGTAGGCATATGGACTAATAGCTGCAAGTCGCTGGCAAATGTCTAAATTTTCTCGATAACGAGCTTCCGCCAAATCGTATCGTTTGTTTGTCTGTAAAAAATGACCATACTCAAACAAACTTTTTGCCAACTCTTCCTCCGAAAGGTTGGCTCTGATCAGCTCGATACCCTGCTCATAGGCATGGCAAGCCAATTCGAAGCGACGAGGCTCTGCATAGTCTGTCATCAAAGCCTTTGCCCGCAAAACATACTCCTCGGCCAACGATCGTGTCTTTTGAAGTCCCGCCTCGATAAGCGACCGACCGGAATCGACCAGTAGTTTTCCTTGCTCTATCTCTTTGCGGGCCTGAGCGGCATCGGCGGCGATATCTTTTTCATTCAAAATCTCCACGACCCCTTTGCTGTTCCCTCGCTCGAACATCTCTATCGCCAACCGTTTGCGCTCGCTCACCGGCGTTCCGCTCCCGATCAGCTTGTTGATGGATAGAGCAAGATCGAACAGCCGGCTCTCCAATCGATTGAGACTTTCCCGTTTCTTGTATAGTTCCGCCTGTTTCTCGTCAATCATCGGTTGGAGCTCGGCGACACCGGTCGCTCTCAGTCGGGCGATCTCTGTATTCAATCGGGCGATGGACTCTTTCAACGAAAGGTATTCCGGATTCTCGGCGGCAAAAGAGAGATTGTCCAGTTCGGCTATCTTGTGGCCGTAAAGCGAAACGACTCCGTTCTCTATCTTAAAGTGGTTACCCTCGGTTACGGAAGCGTTGCCCGATACCGATGGAATGATCCGCTCCAACTGCATGACAAAATGCAACTTCATGGCATCGTCGGTAGCATAGTTGCACCAATAATGCCCCACCCGATCGAACAAATCTTCCTTGAATCGTTTCAATGCCTCGTCTTCCATTTCACCTTCTATCAAGGCTCGAATATAGACAAATGTCTTGGGGTGACTCTGACTCTTCACATATTCGTCTAAGGCTTGATTGAACTCCTCTATGGTGTATTCTCCCGCTTTGCGATGAAACATACAGATACAAATATCGCTGGCACGTACTATGCGGTTGTAGTCGTCCTGAGTACGGCTTCCGGTGCAAAATGCCGAAAAATCTTCCCAACGTCTGCACCTTATGCGATACCCCCGAGGCTCGAAAATTTCGTCCAAAGAAGCCACCAATGAATGGAAGCTGTTACGGTCGTTTTTCAACTCGTCGCTGGATGCCAAAAATACGGTTATGTTCTTCATATCGTTATATCTGAGTTTCACTATACTTTAATATAGGTCTGCAAGACAAACAATTTCTACCTATCTCCCCAATTCTCCCGGTCGAGATTTCGGTAATTCACCGCTTCGTTGATGTGTTGCACCTGTACCCCTTCGCTACCTTCCAAATCGGCAATGGTACGTGCTACTTTCAAAATACGGTCGTAGGCCCGTGCCGACAGGTGGAAACGGTTCATCGCATCTTTCAGCCGTTTCAATCCCGCCTCATCGGGGACAGCGAATTGGTTCAGCAGCCGGGTAGTCATTTGGGCATTGCAATGAATGCCGGGATAGTCGGCAAAGCGTGCGGCTTGAATTTCTCTTGCGGCAATGACTCGTCGACGAATCGACTCGCTCGACTCCGCCGGACGGGTGTCGGAGATTTTCTCGAACGGGACGGGAACGATCTCCACTTGTATGTCTATGCGGTCGAGCAGAGGGCCCGAAATTTTTCCCAAATAACGTTGTATCGTTCCCGGGCTGCATATACACTCTTTCTCCGGGTGGTTATAATATCCGCAAGGACAAGGATTCATCGAAGCGACCAACATCACCCCGGCGGGATATTCTATCGAGTATTTTGCACGTGCTATCGTTATCTTGCGGTCTTCGAGCGGTTGACGCATCACTTCGAGGACTTGACGTGAAAACTCGGGCAACTCGTCGAGAAAAAGCACCCCGTTGTGTGCCAATGAAATTTCACCCGGCTGGGGAAAAGTCCCGCCGCCCACCAACGCTACCGGCGATATGGTATGATGCGGCGACCGGAACGGCCGTTGCGACAACAGCGAACTACCCCTCTCCATGCGTCCGGCGACCGAATGTATCTTGGTCGTTTCGAGTGCTTCCTGCAATGTGAGAGGCGGTAGTATAGAAGGCAACCGCTTCGCCATCATCGATTTTCCGGCGCCCGGAGGCCCTATGAGTATGATGTTATGTCCGCCGGCCGCCGCTACTTCGAAAGCCCTCTTGACACTCTCCTGACCTTTGACATCGCTGAAATCCAAATCGAAATGGGTATATTCCCTGAAAAATTCCGCACGAGTATCGATTACCGTCGGTTCCAGCTCGATCTCCCCGTTCAGGAAACGAATCACCTCGGTGATATTCTCTACGCCATACACATCGAGATGATTGACTACCGCAGCCTCGCGAACATTGGCTTTGGGAATAATCAACCCCTTAAAGCCCTCCTCCCTTGCCTTGATAGCTATGGGCAACGCCCCCTTGATAGGAAGAATGGAGCCATCGAGAGACAACTCCCCCATCAACATATACTCGCTCAATTTACCTGTTTCTATCTTCTCGTCGCTCGCCAAAATCCCCACGGCCAAAGGCAAATCATACGCCGCCCCTTCCTTGCGTATATCGGCAGGCGACATGTTCACGATTACCTGTTTCCTCGGAAATCTGTAACCGTTATGTTCCACGGCCGAGACAATCCGCTCGTGGCTCTCTTTCACGGCTGCATCGGGCAATCCCACCATAAAGAAACGGATACCCTGCGAACAGTTCACCTCGATAGTCACTACAAGAGCATCGATACCCTGCACGGCTGCGCCAAAAACTTTCACCAACATAGTAATAGATTTTGCAATAATAGGTTATGGTGTTACTAAACGTTCGATATAAACCCTCGAAGAGTCGGGCGAAAGCCCTCGGGCGACAATCCGTCCCAAAGAGTCGGCGACCAACAGATAAGGTATGCTTTGGATATGAAGCTCTTTCACCCCCGGATAAAGATAACCGCCTTTCGCCCACCGCCGGGTCCATACGGCCGAATCGGACTCGATTCGCTCCTTCCACACGGCGCTGTCCCTATCCAGCGAAATTTCCACGACCTGCACCAACGAATCGTATCGTTCTGCTATCTCCCTTAAAAAGCCGCTGTACCTCTGTGTTCCGGGTGTCTCGGCAGCCCAAAAACAAAGCAGGGTCGCTTGGGCTTCTCGGGGATTCAGCAGTTCGGTCGTATCGGCCACCGTAGTCAATGATAAATAAGGTAATACGGTGTCACTCTTCTGTATGGTTTCAAATTGTCGATACATTTCCAATGCCGTGGCCGGCGGAGCCGACAGTACACGGTCGTCCAACAAACCGATCAACGAATCGCAAAACGCATCGCTCGCCCTTCCCAACACATAATCATCTAACAAAATAGCGCTCACGGGCGAATCTTTATGTTCGCCTACATACTTTGCCACAACACCTTGCAACTCCTTGCTCAACTGCTCGTATCGTCGGGTTCTCATTCCCGATGCCGAAATGTTCCTTTCTGCCGACCAAGACTGCAACAACTCTTTATTCTCTTGATTGAACTTAAACAAATCCTTATTTAGAGAACTTCCTTTCACTCTCAACCCGAAAGGATCCTGCCCGTCGCCCGACAATTCTATCCGGTCGCCGTTCTGCACATATATCTTGGTCAGGGGCGTTTTATCGAAATAATAAAACTGTATGGGAATAACTGCCGAAGCCGAGTTTTTGAATGTGATAAAACCATTCTGCGGACGGAGAGTATCTACGACAATGCCGTTTTCAAGACTATAAACGGCATAAATAGGGCGTCCTCCTAAATTATTGATAGTTCCCTCCACGACAAACTCGTTATCCTTGCCGCCGCAACCCGACAGCAAAAGGACACAAATACACAGTACCGCACCTATTTTATTCATGCAAAAAACATTTTCATTTCTTGCAAATGTACTGGATTTTACGGGAGGAGCAAAACAATATCCGGGCAAAACAAAGTATAAAACCCGACAACAATGGAAAAACCGGCGAAAAAGAACGACCTTTTTACCTATAAAATAAAGCCGATATAGCATATATTTGCACAATTATCTATATCGGAATGTATCGGATATAGATGCGGTTCGAAATAAAAAAATGAACAAGTTCATTTTTCATTTCTCCCACCATTTGTTATATTTGTATATGAAACGATTGTTTATCTTACTGCTGATAGTTCTGCTCTGCATTCCGGGTTTTACCCAAATCCGAAACGATGTCCCCCGATACAATCCCGACAGCGTGCGCAAAGAGCTGGACAAAAGACCTTATTTTTCACTATACAAAGACAACTACTTCATCGGGGGTACGACCATCGGGAGCAAACCGACCAATAAAAATTCCGATGTAAAATTCCAACTAAGCATCAGCCAGAGACTTACAAAAAGTAAACTTCCATTCGACACCTACCTCTTTATAACCTATACGCAAAAAGCATTTTGGAATGTCTTTCAAGAATCTCTCCCGATGTACGATCTCAACTTCAATCCCGGCATAGGGCTATCGCATCTGGTCATACATCGAAATAGACTTATCGGACAAGTCTCGCTCCTGATCGAACATGAATCGAACGGGAAAGACAGCATTTGGTCTCGCAGTTGGAATAAAATCTCGTTTATGGGTGCGCTCGCCGTCGATCGCAATGTAGAGCTTCAATTCAAAACATGGATACCTATCATCGACAGCGGGAACAACCGGGATATCCTCAAATACTGCGGTATTTTTCAATTAGCAGGTAGTTACATAAGCGACAATCGTCGGTTCGGGGCTACCGTTATTCTCACCAAGCGGAGCGGCTGGAATTTCAATTTCAACACCGTTATCGAACTGAATGCCCGCTTATTCCCCAACGAAAACCAATATTTCTTTATACAATATTACAACGGTTACGGCGAAGGACTGCTCGACTATAACAAATTCCATTCTCGCCTGAGAGTAGGGTTCGTCATCAAACCCCAGAATTTCAGCAATTACTGATTCCTCCTTCACACATAGCTTTTTCAATCCGTGGGGCAGGCATAAATTTTATCGATGAATCACTTGTCGACAAACACACTCCGGACTTTTCGGTGAAAGGTTGATTCTTGCTTAAATTTCTGTACAAAGCGTACTACTCCTCCCCTGCCGTGTCCCGTAGTATTGCGGGGTGTTTCCGTTAGGGAATATAGGGGGAGTGCCCGCAGGGCGAGGAGGTTAAAAAGATTATATAGGGGTAGAAATATAAAAAGACAATCCCCTCTGATTTCCGATTGAACCGATATCCCCACTAATCGACAGATCCTCCTTATAGCCTCCGTGCAATAGGGCAACACATCATTCCTAATCGAAACACAATATATTCAAAGAGCGGGGCTTGTACGATTTACAAGCCCCGCTCTTTGAATACACCTTTTTTATACTCCTCCGAACAAAAGGACTCGAAATTTTATCCTTGTTGCATCACGACCTCAGTCAAGTCCGTGCTAAAAATCCGGTACTCATTTTCTGTTATAGACCGGGGAGATGTAAGCACAACCAACGAATGAGGCGGATAACCCTCCCGATAGGGAGGATGCGTATGGGCAAAAGGGTTCTCATGGAAGCCGCACTTTCGGTAAAATCTCAAACGAGCTCTCGAAACAGAATCAACGACAGGATCGATTTCCAGCAAAACAATTTTAGAGGTCGAGCGGAGAAACGCATTCAAAATTTCGCTTCCATACCCCCGTCCTCGTAATCCTTGATGCACTGCGAAATGCTCTATATACCTATAACTGCTAAACTCCCAATAGGAGATAAATCCGACAAACATATCCCCTTCGCTATACCCTACCAAATGATAATCGGCACACGAGAACGCTTTTTCCTGCTGCTCTTGCGTCCGCTGCTCGAAGATAGGGAAACTGACAGTATACAATTTCCGCCACGAGTCGTAAAGCTCATGCTGCGAACTATCTATATCTATATAATTCATAGTCATATAATATTTCCCATGAATATCCCATTATCAAGGAATCATATCACCGTGGCAAAACCGGCACATACGATCGCTCGAATCCTCATCATGCCATTCCGAAAGCCTTTTTCACGACTTCGACATAATCAAGTTTCTCCCAAGTGAACAGCTCTACCTCACGAACGATCGGTTCGGGGTTATAATGCGATTTGAATGTCTTCACGACAGTTTGCGGTTTTCTTCCCATGTGACCGTAAGCCGCCGTCTCCTCATAAATAGGATTACGTAACTTCAAACGTTCCTCGATAGCTTTCGGACGCATGTCGAAAATCTCGCACACCCGTCGGGCTATCTCGGCATCGCTCATCGACACGTGCGATTTACCGTAAGTATTCACATAAACACTCACCGGTTCGGCGACTCCTATGGCGTACGACACCTGCACCAGAATCTCGTCCGACACCCCTGCCGCTACCAAATTCTTGGCAATATGACGAGCGGCGTATGCGGCCGAACGGTCTACCTTCGAGGGATCTTTTCCCGAAAATGCGCCACCTCCGTGACCACCTTTGCCGCCATACGTGTCGACGATAATCTTGCGACCCGTCAATCCCGTATCCCCGTGAGGCCCGCCGATAACGAATTTGCCGGTAGGATTCACTAATAAAATCAACTGGTCGTCGAACAAGGTTCGTACCCGTTCGGGCAGTTGTGCGATAACACGAGGTAACAACACCTGTTTCACATCGTTGTAAATCGTCTGCAACATCTCCCGGTCGGCCGCTTCCTGAGCCTCTTTCGAGTCGTCGGCCGGAGTCACGAATTCGTCGTGCTGGGTCGACAATACGATCGTATGCACCCGCACAGGTTCGTTCCGTTCATTATATTCGATGGTTACTTGCGATTTGGAGTCGGGACGCAAATACGAAGTCACCTTCCCCTTGCGCAGATAGGTCATTGCCGAAGCCTCCCGGCGGATAACGGCCAGCTCGGTAAGCAACAAGTGAGACAAATCGAGCGACAACGGCATATAATTATCCGTCTCATTGCAAGCATACCCGAACATCATACCTTGATCTCCCGCCCCCTGACTCATCGCTTCGGCGCGCTCCACGCCCCGATTGATATCGGCCGACTGCTCGTGTATGGCCGAAAAAATACCGCACGAGTCGGCATCGAACTTATACGAACTTTTATTATATCCGATACGGTGAATCACTCTGCGGGCAACCTCCATCAAATCGACATAAGCATTCGATTTAACCTCGCCTGCCAATACGACCTGACCGGTCGTTACAAGGGTCTCGCATGCAACTTTCGAGTTCGGGTCATACGCCAGAAACTCGTCGAGCAAAGCGTCCGATATCTGGTCGGCCACTTTATCGGGGTGTCCTTCCGACACCGATTCCGAGGTAAACAAATAATTCATTGGTTTCTCTCCTGAATAATAGTGATACATTATTGGAGGAAGAAAGACCGCAATTCCCACGAAAACAAAGGTGATTTGATAAAGCCGGACGGGCTTCGAAAAGCCCCGTAACGCAGTTTTAGCATTTTTTTCCGTGGTTGCAAGCAGCCAAATCCTTCCACATTTTCGGCTACAAAGATAGTACAAGTCCAAAGCAAAAGCAAATTTATTTGCAATTTTGCCGAAAAACAATGTACATAGAATAGAGATGTACCGACAAACGCAAAGTCTCTCTATGTTGTAGGCCTTTCCCCGATCGTATCATATAAATAAAACTCTGGGGGCTAAATCACTTTTCGTTCCGTAAACCTTCCAATAGCTCCGTTGCCGTCTTTCCCAATACCGGGTGCACCCATTGCGGAGCTATTTCGACAAGCGGGGTCATCACGAAAGTCCGCTTGTGCATATACGGGTGAGGCAACACCAGCGAGTGAGTATCCAACACCAAACCGTCATAGTCGAGTAAATCTATATCGATAAGCCGGTCGACATAACTGCCATCTCTTTCCCGATGCTTTTTACTACCCAATTCCCGCTCGATTTCCTGTACGGTGAATAATACCTCTTCGGGAGATAAATCGGTATCTACTGAGATAGCAGCGTTACAGAACGTATGCACCGATTGATAGCCCCACGGAGCCGTCTTATAAAACGACGACATGGCAACGACAGCTCCCACCCGTTCGCCAATCTTGTCGATGGCTTTTCTCACGATTCGCTCCTTATTCCCCAAATTCGAGCCCAAGCCTAAATATACTCGTTTCCCCATAGTTTTTACCTCCTTTTTGCGCTACTAAGATAGCAAAAAAGACGTTTTTCGCAAAAAATTTTCCCCTTCTCTCCCCATTATTATGACTCAGTCTATATGAATAGAGGGTTACTTTTAAACTTCTCCCTTGCCGTGCCCCGTAGTATTACGGGGTGTAGCGTTAGCAATAGGGGAGGTGGCACGTAGTGAAGGAGGGGTTGAAAAAACAGCGACAGTAGCAAACCGGACATCAACCTCTCCCTTGCCGTGCCCCGTAGCATTGCGGGGTGTAGCGAAGCAATAGGGGAGAAACCGAAGAAACAACCGTTTCTGAGGAGAGGGGTTGAAATATACAAGGACAATCCCCACGAACTATCGACCGAACCATCATCATACCGCTCGAAAAAAAAATTTTTTCGTCTTTCTTCTCAGGAAAGAGAGAAAAGAAATCAGAATAGAGCAGAGATGAAGACAACCACGAAATAACCGCAGAGCGATACCTTTAAAATTACTCCTAAGAGAAATCCTACAAAAGCGCCCAGCCCGGCTTTGAGAGCTTCGTGTGTGAGTTTGCCACCCAACAGTTCACCAATGACGGCTCCCACGAGAGGACCGAAAATAATGCCCCATGGAGGGAAGAGGAATATGCCGATGACGGTTCCCGCTATACAGCCCCGGTTCCCCCATTTGCTACCTCCGCTGTATTTCGTGCCGATGAGAGGTGTGAGGTAATCGAGCACCTGTACAATAATGACCAATATGGCCCAGACGATGAGCTGTGTCGCAGTAAACTGCACCTTGTCGGTGAGATGAAGAAGTATCATGCCCACATAAGAGAGCGGAGGACCCGGAAGTGCCGGAAGAAAGCAACCCGCTAACCCGACGAGCAAGCATATCGCTCCTACAATAATCCATATAATATCCATATCATATCTATATTTTGCACGTTGTGCATGCAGAGTAAAAAGCGAGTCGGATAAAACCAACCTCATTTTTTCGTGCCCAGCCCGACTTATTCTCGCATATTGCAAAGATAGTGAAAGGTGAGCGCAGAGGCAAACGGAAATCTCATTTCAGTTTTGACTATGCCGAGCCGTATCCTATATTCTACAAATATAGTGAAAGGTAAGTGCAGAGGCAAACGGAAATTGCATTTTCGATTTGCTTCCTATATTCGTAGTGACAAAGATAATATGAACGAACACAGAAACAAATAAATTTGGTTATCTCCTTGCCTTGCACTATTTTTGTCTCACAAAACAAAAATCAATACAATGAAACTTAAAATTTATTTATCACTATTATTGTTTTCCTTTTTAAGCGGAATGGTGTCGCAGGGCGCAGAACACCCGAAACGAGAATTTCGCGGCGCATGGATTCACACGGTAGGTCAGAGTCGCTACATGGAGATGAATCGGGATGCGATGCAAGACTATTTCGACCAAATGTTGGATAGTTTGCAGCATATCGGTATCAATGCGGTTATTTTCCAAGTACGCCCGACGGCCGATGCCTTTTATCGTTCGGAACTTGAACCGTGGAGCAAGTATCTGACCGGGAAGCAAGGCGTGGCTCCCGAACCGTTGTGGGACCCGTTGCAGTATATGATCGAGCAATGTCATGCCCGCAACATGGAGTTGCATGCGTGGCTCAACCCTTATCGGGTGGGAACTAATGCCGATGAGCCGCTCGCCGCATCGCACATCTATCATAAACACCCCGAATGGTTCGTTCGGTATGGCCGACAGCTCTATTTCGATCCGGGGTTACCGGAGTGCCGCCGCTTCATCGGCCGGGTAGTCGACGATATTGTATCGCGATACGATGTAGATGCCATTCACATGGACGACTATTTTTATCCTTATCCGATAGCAGGCAGCGAGTTCCCCGATGAAAACAGTTATGCCCGGTACGGTAACGGTATGGATCGTGGCGATTGGCGTCGGGAGAATGTCAATGCATTGATTAAGGAACTGCACAAGATTATAAAATCGCGTAAACCGTGGGTGCGATTCGGTATCAGCCCGTTCGGTATTTACCGGAATCAAAAGAGCGACCCGGACGGCAGTGCGACGAACGGGTTGCAAAACTACGACCAGCTCTATGCCGATGTGTTGCTGTGGACACGCAACGGTTGGGTCGATTACATGTTACCGCAACTTTATTGGGAGATAGGTCATCAGGCCGCATGTGTCGAGACACTGATTTATTGGTGGAACAATCATGCCAACGGACGTCATCTCTACATCGGTCAAGACGTGGCACGTACGATGAATGCTACCGACGTGAATCCCATATACACGCAACTGAACCATAAAATGCAGTTGAGCCGTTATCTCGACCATGTAGGTGGAAACTGTTTCTGGCCGGGCTATTCCTTGTTGGAAAATTATAAAGGCATAGCCGACGACTTGAAGGGGTATTACCATGCGGTTCCCTCCCTTATCCCGGCCTATACGTTTATCGACAGCAAGGCTCCCGACGAGGTGAAGGGTTTGAAGGCAAAATGGACTCCCGAGGGATACGAATTGCAGTGGAAAAGAAAGAAAACCAACGATGAGATGCAGAAGCAAATTTATTTCTGTGTCTATCGTTTTGCACCCAGCGAAGACATTTGTTTATGTGATGCATCCCATCTCGTAGCCATTACTCGGGACACGAAATTTTTGCTCCCTTATAAACACGGAACCCGTCAGTATGTATATGTAGTGACGGCAGTAGACCGTATGCACAACGAAAGTAAGGGTAAGATAAAGAAAGTGAAGTTGTAAACCGGCATCTTCATCGACCGATAAAAGCAGAAAGAAGTACATGGAAAAGTCAAGCTATATTTAACCTCCTCTGTTTTTACTCCTTCGGTGCTTTGTGTGTATTCTTTCCCTTTTCTCTCCCCTGTACACTCTTAACCTCCTCCCTTGCCGTGTCCCGTAGCATTGCGGGGTGTTTTGCCATGCAAAATATAGGGGAGGTGTCACGAAGTGACGGAGGGGTTGAAAACTCCATCACATCAGTCTGTTTATATCGGACATATCTTTTCTCCCCCTATCGTGTACCGTAGCATTACGGGGTACTCTGTGTAACTTCACGTAAAGAAATGGAAATAGATGACAAGCGTTATAAATATATATACGATCCAAGCGATAACGGTGTAGAACAACTCCCAGTTGGCATACGGTTCGTTGTGGGCTCTGCACCAACGTCGATGGGAGATTAGCCCCCACAGCGGTATGGCAAACAAGGCTATCGACAGCCCGATGAGCCTCTTGATGCCTACGACGAAACAAAGCCCCGCAAGCCATGTTTCCACGAACGCGATTAGCTCGATGTATTTCAAGCGGATAACCGATTTGCTTTTCTTTTTCATGATGCGGCAACTAAATTATGAACAGTCCAATAAGTAAATATACACCAATAAAGCAGATAAAGAATCCACCACGGCACAAATAAATATTCGTCTTTTTTCTTGCACCGAAAGGGATAATAGACCAATTGGCCGAACAGTATCGCACAGGCTGTCAGTCCTATCCACGCTACTGCTGTACCCAAATCGCTCATGAGCATCAAGATGAAACAAATAGAGATATTAGTTTCCACTTGTTTTTCGTATTTATTTAATTCGAACATATGTTGCTGATATGAACTCTTGTTAATAGTAATTTTAGTCGATAGCTTATGAATGGCCTTAGTGTCTATTTGGTTAATCCTAAACAGCCCATGCTAAGGATAAATATCCTCCGATATATCTTAGAAGTTGTTTTAAATTTATTGAGAAATAATATTATCATTTCAAGCAGGTATGTTCCGGCCATATTGAGCCCCTGTCTCGCATCTTGAATCCCTTGATTTTTGTCAATAGCCCGCTATTGACTGCATATCTCGGACTCCAATCTGCTTCAACATAGGTCTCAATCTGTCTCGGAATAAATTTAAAACAGCTTCTTATAATATATTGAATGATTTCGGCTGTTTGTTTTCATGGTTTTATGATTTATAGATTAACGTTTGCAAGATAAATAAAAAAATAAATTTTGCAATATTTTAACCGGTTTTTCTATCTTGTTTTTGTATCATCATGCCATAAATGAGTGTGTGACTTGTTTTTACTTTGTCGAAAAAAACAATGGAAACACAAGAACAAAAAATGGTGGAACAGCTGTCGATACGCCGTATGGAGATAGAGATGTTGAGGTGTGAAGTATTGTTCCGGTACTACGAACGGTTGCTCGGTTTAGATGTGATAAACGATCGTGACGAGGTGAAGAGTATCATGACTTGTATCAACACGCTCGAACGCTATGCCCGCAAATATGAAAAGAAGTTCGAGGAGTTGTTTGCGAATCAAAAAGAGGCTATGCCCGAAGTTGCTGTGTCGGAGTCGGACTCTCCGAAAGAGGCGAATCGGGTGGCGGACATCGATATGGACAGGGAGGAATGCGAATTGCCGGATATAGAAGACCGTGAGCAGTCGCAAGTCCCGCTTGTCGCACCTGCTTCTCTTTTGCGAAACAATCAGGAGCGTTCAGACCTTTCGACGATAAATCATGTTTCGCATCGGGCGGTCGATCCCATTGTCAAGCTGAAAAAACAATCTTCTAAAAAAGTTCGTCGAAAGAGATAGCCACCAAAGACGTCGATAGGCATATAGAATGCCGTTTGAAAAACAAGAGACTCTCGGCGGCGATTAAACGAGCTTTTTTCTTCTTTTCACTTCGGCTTTTAATTTGTTCAGCCATTTGTCGTAGGTCGATTCCTTCAAAAGCATAGTATGGGAGGTTTGTTTTTGATTGACCTCGTTTTTGCGGGTAACGGTCAGTTCGTTCCGGTAAAGAGAGAGCTTTACTTCCGTACGTTTGTCGGAAAGCGGTAGAATGAGGAATACGGCTTCGGTCGATTCCCTTTCGGTAGCTGTACCGAAGGTTTTTAAATTCCTTTCTACATCGTCCCGCTCGGTGTGTCGTGTACCTCGTATGATTCCGCTCTCTTTGTCGGCTTGCACGATAGTGAACTGCTCGGCTTGTAGAAGCGATAAGGTCGAATAAAATACCATGTCGTGGTTTTCGTCGAAATATTCCGATGTAATTCGGGTAACATCGTCGGAAGATAGTTCTTTGAATAAACTGCAAGAGGGGAGAAACAGGAGCGAAACGAGTAAGGACAGTCTGGATAATCGACTCATAAAATGTTTATTTATGAATATATCCCGGAATGACTTCCGGGATATATTCGACAATTTTAGTATTGTTTGATGGCTTTCTCAAAGTTAGCGTTTTTATCCAAAGGAATTAAGCTGAATCCGTAAGAAATTTTTCCGGGAGCTAAATTGATTTGGTATTCCTCATGAGGCTGAGCGCCCCAAGAGTGGTCGCCTCCGACTCCCATCATACGGTAATCAATGAACAGGTCGACCAGTTCGGCCGGCTTGGGATCGCAGTTGTGACGTTGTTGGGGATTTTCGGGACGCTGACGACCGTCGTCACGATGGTCTCCGCTATCGAACGATTCGAGGGGATAGTTCGAAACATTGAATTCCAACAAGCTGTCGGCGACGATTAGCAAAGCATTCTTTTTGCCTGTAAGAGCAAACCAGCTCACATCGGTGCGATGGTTGTTTTCTTGCGGACGTACATACGGCTCGTAAAGGTCGGCTATGTTGGCTTCGTATCGCCCGATAAAACAACTGGTACGACGGTCTATATAGTTTTCCCACGGTCCTCGGCCATAGTATTCCAACCGGGTGAATGAGTCGGGTAACTGCATACGCAATCCTACGCGGGGAATCATGGGCGTTTGGGGGTCGGATACCTCGAACGTGTTGTCTACCTTGATAACTCCGTTACCGAATATCGTATAGGAGATTTCCCATTCCGACCGGGTTTGTGGGTAAAGGTATCGGCAAACGACACGAACGTTATCGTTCTCTTTTTTATTGACGGAGAACGAACGGGCGACAGGGGGCTGTTGGGAGGCCTCTTTCCATTTGCCTAATAGCTTGGGTGAGTTATAGCCGTAGTCGTTGTCTAACGGGGCTCTCCAAAAAGCGGGGCGAAGTCCGAATCCGTCGAGGATATATTCGGTCCCTTTGTACCGGTACGAGGTGATCAATCCGCTATTTTTGTCGAATGTAACACTGAAATTCTTACCGGAGAAAATCGTCTCGTCTCCATTATCGGTTTGTGAGACGACTCCTTGATTGGGTTTTGCAACTGGCTTGACGGCCGGTTTGACCGAGATTTGTTCGCGTGCTACGACATAACCTTGCGGAAGGAAAGGTTCCGCTTTTTTCTGTCTGGCCTCGAATTCGATTTGATAGTCTACGGTTTCTTTATCCATATTCGGCAATCCGTTCAATGCAACCGTGCATTTTTGACGCGGACGCAACGAGACGGTGAATTTCCCGGTTTTCAATACTTTCCCGTTCCCTTTTACCGCATAAGCGAAATCGTATTTGTCGAGGTCTGTGAAGAAAAATTCGTTTTGAACGTCGATTGTTCCTTTCGTTCGGTCGAAGTTCTTGAATTTGATATTTTGATAAACCTTGCCCATTTCAATGGTCTGCGGTTTTATTTTCCGGTCGGGATATACGATACCATTGATACAGAAATCTCCATCGGAGGGAGTTCCGGTATCTCCGTAATCACCGCCGTAAGCCCAGAATTTTTCGCTTTTTTCATTTGTCTTTTCGAGTCCTTGATCTACCCAGTCCCATATACAGCCACCTTGAAGAAGATCGTATTTTTCGATGATATCCCAATAATCTTGGAAGTTTCCTAAACTGTTCCCCATAGCGTGGGCATATTCACAGAGGATAAGAGGCCGATGCGATTTGGGGTTAAGAGCATATGCTTCGATTCCTTTCGGGGAAATATACATGGGGCAAACGATATCCGTATTCCATTCATGTTCGGCGCGTTCGTATTGAACCGGACGGGACGGATCCCGTTGTTTCAGCCACAAATAGGTTTCATAAAAACAGTAACCGTTCCCCGCCTCGTTCCCCAAAGACCATGTGATGATAGACGGGTGGTTTTTATCCCGTTCTACCATGTCTTTAAGACGGTCTAAATGAGCCGGTAAATAGAGAGGATTGTTACCGAGACTTCCTCCGGCTTGTAAGCTATACCCCATGCCATGAGTCTCGATGTTGGCTTCGTCGATGACATAGAATCCGTATTCGTCGCATAGTTCATAAAATCTTTTTTGTTGAGGATAGTGACAAGTGCGAACCGTATTTACATTGTATTTTTTCCAAAGCTCGAAATCTTTGAGCATGGTTTCTTCGGTTATGTAATGACCGGTAAGCGGGTCGTGCTCGTGTACGTTAACCCCCTTTACAAGGATAGGTTGCCCGTTGACTAACAGTTGTTTGTTCTTGATTTCGACGGTGCGGAACCCTATACGGGAAGGAATGCATTCTTCGATTTTCCCTGTTTCATCGGCAGTCGAAATAAGTAGTGTGTATAGATTCGGAGTCTCGGCGGTCCATGCTTTTACGTCGTTTATCGTTTCTGCAAAAGAGACGGATTGTGAACTGTTCTTGTCGAGTTTTATCGCTTTTTCCCCGTGGGCTACGGTTTGTTCGGCGTGGTCGATGAGTCGATACGAAACGGAAATGGAACGCGCCTTAACCTCGTCGTTTTGTACTTTTACATCGAGTTTGAATTCCCCGTTCTTGAATGATGAGTCGAGAGGTGTTTGTACTTCGAAATCAGCGATTCGGGTTTGCGGCTGGGCATAGAGATATACGTCTCTTTCAAATCCGGTCAGCCTCCAAAAGTCCTGTCCCTCGAAATAATTGGCATCGGAGAATCTGTGCATTTGTACGGCTAAGGTATTTTCCCCGGGTTTTACGACAGGAGTTATATCGAATTG
>ONZZ01000594.1_pt1 | contig 29234 bp, 26 predicted proteins | sample 1671101 | NCBI WGS metagenome assembly ONZZ01 (sample SAMN06348122, study PRJEB24527) | human gut metagenome | biome: human gut; feature: ankylosing spondylitis patient; material: feces | host: Homo sapiens | place: China | collected 2015-10
GCAGCAGGCTGGGGTCGTTCTTCGGCACCAGCGGGAAGCTGTCCAGACGCAGATGGCCCTTACTTTCAAAAAAGCTCAGGTACTTTTCGCGCAGTTCATTCAAACCGGTCCATTGCATAAGTTTTCTCTCCTCAATTGTCCTTGGCGTTTGCACGTCAGATTTTTATGATGTTATGGCAGAGGGGCAGACAGGCGCAAAAAACAAAAACAGCCTCCATCCCAATCAAGGGACGAAGGCTGTGCTGCTCAAAACTCCGTGGTACCACCCAAATTGCAAAGGATAAATTGTCCCCTGCCGCTTTCGGCGCGTTAACGCTGCGCAGCGTCCGGTTTGCATTCGCCGGAAGCTCCGGGGTGGCGCGAAATGGACCCTGCCGGAACGCCTTGCAGCCTGCGGGCGTTCTCTCTGGACGGTGGTGTGTACATTTCTGGCCCCATCATTGCCATCTGTCATAATTTCACATCACACAAGACGGGCACTCAGCCCCCTTGCGTACAGTTAAATTATAGCATGAGCCGGGCATTTGTCAACTCTTTTCCGGCAAAAACCTTTCCTTACAGACGAGGCAGGCCAGCGGCAGCGCCTGAGAAATCACGGCACCCAGATGCGGCGCACTTCCTGCACCCTGCCGCCCTGCACCACCAGCGTGGTATTATACACTGTCCAGTTGTCCGGGCCCGCATTGATGGCAGCCGCCACGGCCGAAGCGCCGGTGGTCTCCATCTCTTCGGCCTGCGGGTCAGCAGAGCTGTCCTTCAGCACCACGTCTTCTGCCAGCGGCAGCGTCTTTTCGCCCATCTCATAGTAGACAGGGTAGTCGTCAAAGGTCATCGTGCGGTAGGTGCCATCCTCCTCCAGCTTCAGGTCAAGACCGTACTGCTCCTCCATGCCGCCATTGATGGTGACAAGATGGTACTGATCGTTTTTCTCGATACTCTCCACTGCAACGGTCACAAACTGGTTCCATGCAGCCCCCTCTTCGTGGAGGGTGATCTGATCCCCAACGGCAAGTTTTTCAACATCTTCTTTTTTATAAAGGTCATAGCTGAAGATCTTTGCAGTCATGTTGCCGCCCTGCACACCGGAGGTGATCTCCGCCGGAATAAAGGTGACCGTGTCCTCCCTGTCGAGGTCATCCAGCGTCCACGTCAGCATGTTGATGGGCTCCGTGACCCCTTCCTCTGCCACATGGGAGGAGGCCGGCACTGCACTGGATGCAGGCGTGCTTGCAGCTGTACCGGAGCTGCCGCAGGCCGTCAGCGCGATCCCCACCGCAAGAAGCACAGTCAGGGGCAGAATTTTTTTATTCAGTCTCATATTCTTGGCCTTCTTCTTATTTCTGTGGGAAAGGTCTGTTCCGTTCCCCGCCCGTATCATATGCCACCCGCACGGAAATGTCAACTTTTCCAGCCCCGTGCGCTTGACGTGCGGTTTGTGTTCCGCTACAATAAAAACGAACCAGAGAACCTTCTTATTGCAAGACAGAGAGGAACTTTTCCGTGAAAATTCTAAAAGTAAAATGTCTGGCCCCTACCCGGCTGGACAACTATCTGATGCAGCAGTACCCCGCCCTGAACCCGGGCCGCCTGAACAAGGCCCTGCGCGAAAACAAGATCAAGCTCAACGGCAAAAAACAGCCGCTTTCCACCCGCGTGATGGCGGGCGATGAGATCAAGCTGTTCATTCTGGATGACGTGCTGGACGCCGACCGCCGGGTGGAAGGCCCCGCGTGGAAGAACGCCCGCACCCCGGCGCAGGTGGTGTACGACTGCCCGCAGATTTTGATCGTGAACAAGCCCGCCGGCGTTGCGGTGGACGGCCCGGAGGACGACACCCTGCTGAACCGCGCGCTGCTGTACCTGAACAAGCAGGGCGAGTACAAGGAGAACGACCTGTACACCCCCGCCTTGTGCCACCGGCTGGACACCGGCACCAGCGGCCTTGTGATCATTGCCAAGACCCCGGAGGCCGAGGAGCTGTTCCTTTCCGCCATCAAGAACCGCGAGGTGCAAAAGACCTACCTCTGCGTCACCTTTGGCCGTCCCATGCCGCCGGACGCCACCTTGGGCGGCTATCTGCTAAAGGACGCTGACCGCGGCATCGTGAAGATCGTGGAGGATAAGCAGCCCGGTGCCAAGGAGGTGGAGACCCGGTACGAGACCATCGCCGTCTCCGGCCGTCTGGCCCTGCTGAAGGTGCAGCTGATCACCGGCCGCACCCACCAGATCCGCGCCCACATGGCCAGCATCGGCTGCCCCATCCTTGGCGACAGCAAGTACGGCAACAACAGCGCCAACCGCGAGCTGAAGCTGAAGTATCAGGCGCTGTGCGCATGGGAGCTGACCATGCCCCGCTTCACCCAGCCGGACTTTGCCTTCCTCAGCGGCAAGACCTTCCACGCCCCGAAGCCGTGGTATTACCAGCAGGTACTGGACGGAACTTTGAAGTAAGACGATTTTCAGCAGTTGCCGTTCTCCACTTCGACCCCTCTCGTGAAAATACAATGCCGGGCAGACCGCAGTCTGCCCGGCATTGTTCTATAAATAAGATTCTTTCCGCTGAATATGGCCAGAGCAAGGCGGAGGCCATTAAAATCGTTCTCTACGCAGAAAAATCAGACCCGCACCATATCCGGGGTGATCTCGGCCAGCGTATGGGCACCGCACATCTGCATGGTGTCGGCCAGTTCCCCGGCCAGCTTATCGATGTAGCACTTCACGCCCTCTGCGCCGCCGCCGTAAACTGCGGTCACGAAGGGGCGGCAGATCAGAACACCGTCTGCGCCCAGTGCCAGCGCCTTGAACACATCCACACCGGTGCGGATGCCGCCGTCCACCAGCACCTTCACGCCGGTGCCCTTGAGGGCTGCGGCGATCTCCGGCAGCACCTCGGCGGTGGCAGGGCACTGATCCAGCACGCGGCCGCCGTGGTTGGACACCACGATGGCGGCGGCACCGGCCAGCTTTGCCTTCAGTGCGCCCTTAACGGTCATCACGCCCTTGACGATGAAGGGGCGCTCGGCCAGCTGCACGATCTCGGCCAGTTCCTCCACGCTCTTGCTGCCGGCGGGCGGGGTCATGTTCTTCAGGAAGGGCAGACCCGCTGCATCCACGTCCATAGCCACGGCAAAGCAACCGCTGGCCTTGGCCTGTGCCATTTTCTCGCGGATGGTGTCAATGTTCCACGGCTTGATGGTGGGCACGCCGCAGCCGCCCGCAGCGCCAATGGCGCGGGTAGCCATCTCCATCACGGTGGGGTTGGTGCCGTCGCCTGTAAAGGCAGCAATGCCGTTTTCGGCACAAGCACGCACCAGCACGTCATTATAGGTCATGTCGGTGTAGGTATCGGAGTAGTGCAGGTTCACTGCGCCCACGGGGCCCGCAAAGAAGGGGTAGCGGAAGCTTTTGCCGAACAGCTCCAGCGTGGTGTCCGGTGCACCACCGGGGCACAGGGTGTCCATGTTTACCCGGATATCGGCCCATTTATTATAATTGCGGATAGCGGTATCTCCCACGCCTTTGGCACCCGGGCCGGGGATCTGGTTTTTACAGGCCACGCCGTTGCACACCGGGCAGGCCTTGCAGTATTGACCAATGCAGGTACGGGCATTGGCAAGCACTTCAGAATAAGTCATAAAAGCATCCTCCTTATATTTCCCGCCGCTGCGGCACAAAATGACCTACCGCAGTGCTCTTTGCCCTCAATATAGACCTATTTTAAAGGTGCGTCAAGGGCTTTTTGTGCTTTCCATCCATGCGGCAGAATACTTTCTCGCGTTTTTTCGTCATTTTTAAAAAAGTCTGATTTTTTTCAAAAAAATCCTTGACAAAAAGCCTGCTTTCAGGTATTATAGTGGAGCGCCAAGGGCACCCGCCCAAAGGCAGAACAAAAGATGTGGAAAGATGGCTGAGTTGGTCTAAGGCGCACGACTGGAAATCGTGTAACGTGTCAAAAGCGTTCTGGGGTTCGAATCCCCATCTTTCCGCCAGAAACCTGAAACAGAAATGTTTCAGGTTTTTTGTTTTGTCCGCAGTTTGCGGCGCTTGACATTTGCGTATAGTTCCGTTATGCTGAAGCAAATACGTTTTACCGGAAGGAGAGGTTTCCCATGGCATCTTCCCACAAAAAGCGCACCGGTCTGCGTGCGGCGCTGATCGTTCTGCTGTGTCTGGTTCTGGTGTGCGTGGTGGCTGCGGCAGTGCTGTACAGCTTGGTCAGCCGCAAGGTCAAGGCATTCCAGAGCGGTGCCAGCTTTGCGCTGGACTACACCATCACCTCCACCGAGGCCGAGCCCCCCGCCCTTTACGCCCTGCTGGACAAGTTCGGCGGCACCACCGGCAGCCTGACCGGCCAGTACACCCCCCGGGCAGTGCAGCTGGCGCTGTACCCGGCGGGCACCAGCACCGTCAACGATGCCCCTCTGACCCGGATGTACATCAGCGAGGAAGAGACCCTGTACGACGCCGGGCAGCTGTACAACAAGCTGCGCAGCACGGTTGTGGCCGAGTATCCGCTGGCAAGCCTGCTGCTGCCGGGCTGGTCGCTGGGCAGCTACATTTCCCAAGACCAGCTGGCCACCCTGCTGGGGGTAGACCCCGCCGCCACCGGCTTGCAGCAGGTGAACGACTTCCAGCTGGACTTGAAACAGCTCAAAACCGTGCAGCCCGCCAACGCGAAAGAAGGTTACCTCTACCTTCAGCTGCCGAACCTCGCCGCCGGGGAGGATGCGCCGCAGCTGATTCTGGGCATCGAAAAGCAGGGTCTGCTCAAGACCCTGTCCCCCAAGGTGCACATCCTGCTGGACGTGCCCGCCCACCACATCCATGCAGAACTTTCCGGCACGGTGACTGCCGCCCAGACCGTGGTGACCGCCCCTACTTCCCGGATGCAGGACTCTGACGTGGAAAGCCTTGTGCAGCTGCGCAAAACCATCGAGAGCATCGTGCAGTTCGTGCAGACCGCTGCCCAGAGCGATGATGCTGCCGCCCCTGCTGCATAAAAAGCTTCTATAAACGCAAAAAATCGGACAGACCGCGGTCTGTCCGATTTTTTGCGTTTTATGATTTCTTACTTCTTTACGGTCTTTTTGCAGGGTGCACGCTTTGCCTTGGGCTTTGCGGCGGCAGGGGCAGTCTTGGCTTCCGCTGCGGGCGCTGCCTTGGCAGCCGGTTCAGCCTTAGTAACAGGCTCGGCCTTGGTTGCCACGGCGGGAGCTGCCTTCACCTCTACTGCGGGAGCAGCAGGCTCAGCCTTTGCCTTAGCAGCCTTTTTCGCAGCGGGCTTTTCTGCCTTGACCGGCTCTGCAGCCTTTGCGGTGGGAGCAGCGGGCTTCTCCTCCACCTTCTTGGCGGTGCGGGGCTTGCGGGCTGCGGGCTTCTTGGCGGGAGCGGCTTCCTTGGCCGGTGCGGCCTTCGTCTCGGCAGCGGGTGCTGCTTGTTCAACCTTGGCGGCACGCTTTACGCGGTCCTTTACCTCAGAGATGACCCACAGCTGGTCACCACCGCCGGGCACCTCCTGCCAGATCTGCAGCACAGCGCCCACCTCGGCGCCAATGCCCACGGTGTCCACGCACTTGCCGCCTGCCCAAGAAGAGCGCAGACGCACGGTGCCCTCCGGGGTGTGCTCCACCTTCCACATCTGGGACGTGCCGCCCACGTCCTCCCACAGGTGCAGCCATGTGCCGTTGGCAGTGCCGGTCATGGTCAGATCCAGCAGCTTGCCGGAGGCACGGTTGCGGATGCGGTACACACCATCGCCCTCGCGGACAAAGCTCCACTCCTGTTCGGGCTTGTGGTCATACTTGCCCAGACGGACAGTGCCGCCGTCCTTGCTGCCCTCCACTGCCTGAATGACATTGCCGGTGTGAGCGGCAATGGTATAAAAGCGGTCGGCCTCGATCACAGTTTGTGCTACGGATTTCATGTACAAATCCCTCCCAATCATAAAATGCACAGATTTTTCCAATTCCTTCTTATAAAGAATACCACATATCGTGATTTTTCACAAGCAATTCGACAATTCTTTAGCACTTTATATAGAATCCATCCTGTTTTCGCCTGCTTTTTCGCCCCTTCGCAGGGGCGAAAGGCCGTTTTTACTCCCTCTCGACATTTTGTCGCAACTGCGTTATACTGTTTTCATCAGGACTATCTGCCGCTCTGGAAGGGGCGGCTTTCTCGTTTTTGAAGGAGGATATTTTCCCATGACCCAGCAGGACCGCACTGCGGTGCAGTATCATAAAATGACCGAGACTCCGATCCCCCGGCTGATCCTCAGCCTTGCCGCGCCCACGATTTTGAGTATGCTGATCACCAGCATCTACAATCTGGCCGATACCTTTTTTGTAGGGCGCATCTCCACCAGCGCTTCCGGCGCGGTGGGTGTCGTTTCCAGCCTGATGGCCATCATTCAGGCGCTGGGCTTTATGCTGGGGCACGGCTCCGGCACCATCATCAGCCGCCGCTTGGGCAGTCAGGATACCCACGCCGCCACCCGCTTTGCTTCCACCAGCTTTTTTACGGCGCTGGCCTTTGGCGTAGTGCTGGCGGTGGTCGGCCTTGCCACCCTGCCGGACTTTATGATGCTGCTGGGCAGTACCAAAACCATTCTGCCCCACGCCTGCGCCTACGCCCGGCCCATCCTGCTTGCCGCACCGCTGATGATCTCCAGTCTGGTGATGAACAACATCCTGCGGTATGAGGGCAAAGCAAACCTTGCCATGGTCGGGCTGGTCACCGGCGGACTGCTGAACATTGCACTGGACCCGCTGTTCATGTTCGCTTTAGGGCTGGGCACTGCCGGTGCCGGGATCGCCACTGCCCTCAGTCAGACCATCAGCTTTGGCATTCTGCTGTATATGTTCCTGCGGGGCAAAACGGTCAGCCAGTTCCGGCTTTCTGCCGTCACCCGGGAGCCGCGCGAGTTTTTGCAGATCCTTGCAGGCGGCGCGCCCAGCTTTGGCCGTCAGGGGCTGAACAGCATCGGCGGGATGCTGCTGAACATTGCCGCCCGCAGCTACGGCGATGCCGCCGTGGCGGGCATGAGCATTGTGTCCCGCATTTTTATGTTCATCCTCTCAGTGGCCATCGGCGTGGGACAGGGCTTGCAGCCGGTGGCGTCCTTCAACTACGGCGCCCGCAAATACCACCGAGTGCGGCAGGCCGCCGTCTTTACCCTGAAAGCCGCCTTTGCGCTGCTGGTGGTGCTGATCGCGGTGTGCTGGTGGAACGATGAAAACCTGATCCGCCTGTTCCGGGATGACCCGGCGGTCACCGCTGTGGCGCTGCCCGCCTTCCGCTACCAGTGCTTTGCCATCCTTCTGCAGCCGGTGATCGTGGTGACCAACATGACCTTCCAGAGCGTGGGCAAGGCCGGGCGTGCCACCTTTCTGGCCTGCTGCCGGCAGGGCGTGTGCTTTATCCCGTTGATTCTTGTACTTCCCCGGGTGCTGGGGCTTGTGGGCGTGGAGCTTTGCCAGCCCATTGCGGATACGCTCACCTGCTTCATTTCTCTACCCTTTTTGCTGGCCTTTCTGCGGCAGCTGGAGCAGATGGACAAGGCAGAAGCGTCCCATGCCCCGGCGCAGCTGTAATGCAATTGTAACCGTTTTTAGCCGCATTTTTCTGCAAGTTCTGCAATGAAAAATGCGGCTGTTTCGTATTCTGAGTGAACGGAAAAAATTTCCTCCCTGTTTTTTGCAAAGGAGTGGTTTTTATGAAGCGTGTTGTCTTGCGTATCGGCTGCGGGGCAGTCTGCACTGCCCTTGCCCTTACTTTAGGCTGCGGCTGTACCCTGCTGCCGCCCGCCACCGGCGTGCCGGGCGCTGCAAGCTCTGCGGTTTCGGTACCTACGGACGACAACGGCAAACCCCTGTACGACCCTGCCGTGCTGAACGATAGCCGTCTGCGGGTGCTGTACTGCGACAGCCGTTCCGGAAGCAGCACCACCATCCTGTGCGGCAGCACCCCGCTGCACCAGTCTACCCGCAGTGAGAACGTCTCGCTGGTGGAGGACAGTGTCACCGGCACCGCAGACTACTGGCTGCGCAGTTGGTCCGACCCCACCGGCCGGGGCGGACGCCGCACCGCCCTGTACGACAAGACCGGCACCGAAGTAATGTCCTTTGAGGGCGAGCAGAGCGCCACCCTGCAAAACGGCCTGCTGGTGCTGCAGGAGAGCCGCCTGATCGATGGCGGATACGTCCCGGAGTCCGGTTATGGCACCTGTCAGGTCATCGACCTTGCCACCGGCGCAGCGCTGCCGGTACCGGAAGGTGCATACAGCTGCACCCTATGCGGCGATAAGCTGGTGTTCAGCTGCTACGCCCGCCCGGAGGGACTGGACGATTACGACTGGGATACCGACTACCAGCAGAACCGCTGGGTGGTGGTGCAGGAGAAGGACGGCACCCCCGTCTACCGCGCCGAGGCCGCCTCGGCATACCGCCTTTTCTACGACAGCGACACCCTGAGCGACTGGGTGAAGCTGGACGTTGCCACCGGAGAGGAAACCACCGACCAAATCCTGTACAACACCCAGACCGGCGAGCAGTACACGGGCTTTTTGCAGGTCTACCCGGGTGGTCTTGCCAGCTTTTCCACCAGTGATGGCCGGTACGAACTGCGGGACATGACCACCGAGGACCGCGGGCTGATTGCCACCTTTGACGAGCAGCCCAGCCAGTATTTCCCGGGCTATGTGGTAACATGGCACAGCGGCGAGGATCACGGCTACGACCTTTACGATTTGGAGACCGGCGCAAAGACCCCGCTGTACGATGTAGACGCCACCGACAGCACCGTAGCTGTCTACGCGCTGGATGGCAGCCTGCGGGTGTACAGTAAAGACAACGGCAAGCTGCTGACCGACACCACCGTAGAGCCGGTAGAGCACCAGCAGCGGGTACGGATGAGCAACTGCGGCAGCGGCTATGTCTGGCTGGAATTGCAGGATAACGACCGCTACGAGACCACCGCCACCCGGCTGTACGGCCCGCAGGGGCTTGTCAGCGACCTGACCGCCCTGCAAGGCAAATACAGTTACGTCAACTACCTGACCACCGACCCTGACGGCAGACCCATGTTCTACGGCAGCCGCGCCGCTGTGGGCAGCGCCTACGGCAGCGTATGCGATGTGCTGGATACAGACGGCAAGGTGGTGCTGCAGGGACTTTCCAGCTGCACCGGGTACTATTCCAACAGTCTGAATGCCCTGCCCGACCATGTGTTTGCCGCACAGCGGGGCTTCTATGTGGGCTGGATGGACACGAGCGGCAACTGGCTGTACTGCCAGAGTATTTTCTCGTCTGCCACTGCAGACGATGTACCGAGTTACGGCTATTGATCTAGGAGGGTTTTCTTATGAAAAACGCTAAAATTTCCCGCCGCAGCTTTCTGCTGGGGCTGGCTGCCTGCTCCGCCGCCGGGGTGCTGACCGCCTGCAAGGGCACGGATGCGCCCTCCGGCAGCACCGCTTCCTCTGCCGCAGAGCAGCCTGCATCCTCTGCTGCTTCCTCGGCTGTGCAGCAGCCGGAGCCGTTCCTGACCGAAGCGGAGTTTCCCCCGCTGGACGGCAGCACCGCCTGCATCCCCCTGATGGCACAGATGCTGGCCGATACCACCGGCATGGACCTGGAACAAGCCCGCAGCAGCATCACCGTGAGCACCACCGCCTACGCATGGGAGAACTTTGGCCTGTACGACACCACCACCCGGATGCTGGTGGTGTACGAAGCACCGGACTATGTAAAGGAAGAGCTGCAGGAAGCCAATGTGGAGCTGGAGCAGAAGCCCATCGGGGTGGACGCGCTGGTGTTCATCGTCAACGAGGACAACCCTGTGCAGGCGCTTACCCAGCAGCAGCTGCGGGACATCTACGCCGGGAAGATCACCAACTGGAAGGATGTGGGCGGCAAGGATCAGGAAATCGTTGCCTTCCAGCGCGGCGAGGACTCCGGCAGTCAGACCCTGTTCAAAAAGCTGCTCATTCAGGGTGGCGAGTTGATGACCCCGCCCTCTGAGCTGGCTCCCGCCGCCATGGGCGAGCTGGTGGACAGCATTGCCGATTACAACAATAGCGCCAACGCCATCGGTTTTTCCGTATATTACTACATCGACCAGATGTATTCCAAGCCCGGGCTGCGGCTGCTGGCGGTGGACGGCGTGACCCCCAGCAACGACACCCTTGCCGACGGCAGCTACCCCCTGTGCAACGATTTTTACGCCGTCATCCACCCGGATGCCGCCGCAGACAGCCCGGAGCGCATCCTGTATGACTGGCTGGACACCGACGCCGGGCAGGACTGCATCAAAAAGTCCGGCTATGTGGCCGTCGGCCCGCAGACCACCGTCACCATCGTGGATTGAAATTGACAGACCTTCTCTCGTCTGCTACAATAAAGGCAGGATTTTGTCGATCTTTATGCAGCAGAATGCTGAAAGGAAGGTCTTACTATGGAACATCCCTCTCACCCGGTAGAAAGCCACTGGCGTACCTCCCTGCGCAACCGCATTATTCAGGCCTCCAGTCTGCTGGAAGTGCTGTTGTCCGGGCTGGTGCTGATCGGTCTGCTGCTCAGCGTTGTGCCTCTGATCCGTTGGATGCCCGGCCTGCTGTTCGATGGCAACGAGGCAGAGATCCGCACCTTTCTGGAGCGCAGCTTGGACATTGTGATCGGCATTGAGTTCATCAAGATGCTGGCCAAGCACAGCCCCGGCAGCAGCCTTGAAGTGCTGCTGTACGCCATTGCGCGCCATCTGGTGGTGGGACACGATTCCGCCGTGGAGAACCTGCTCAGCGTGGGCGCGATCGCGCTGATCTTCATCGTGCGCAAGTTCTTCTTTGTCCCGGCCTTTGGTGCACACCTGCCGGACGGTCACCCTGCGCCGGATCTTACCCCCGCCCAGAGCGGTATCCCCGCCGACTGGTTCCGTCGGCGGCATTCCGAAGCAAAGCCTGAGGAAGAGACCGAGACAAAGGAATAAGCCTATACAAAAACCACCCCGCAGCGGCCGGTGAACGGCTGCTGCGGGGTGGTTTACTATTTTCTGTTACTTTTTGCCGTGACGGCCAAAGCGGTACTCCTTGCCCTCGCGGATGCGCTGGATATTGGAGCGGTGCATATAAATGACCATTGCGGCCATGATCACCGAGCCGATGGTGCACACGGTAAGGTCGGCGGCAGAGTAGCCCCGGAACACTCCGTACAGGATGGTGAGCACCGGGTAAAGGGCTGCCATGGTCACACTGCCCAGCGACACCATGCCGGTGGGCAGCAGGCAGGCCAGAAAGATGACTGCCAGAAAGGGGATCAGCACCGGCTGGATGGCCAGAATAGTGCCGCCCGCCACCAGCACGCCCTTGCCGCCCTTGAAGCCGAAATACAGGGGCTTTAAATGGCCGATAATGGCAAAGATGGCGGCAAGGTACACCGCAAGATAGGGCGAGAGCGTGGTGCTCTCCGGCATCTGGGTGAACAGCCAGCGGCCGATGCACACGGCCAGCACGCCCTTGAGCACATCACCAAAAGCGGTAAGTGCCGCTGCCTTTTTACCGAAGGTGCGCAGCATATTGGTCATGCCTGCAGCGCCGCTGCCGTACTTGCGTACGTCATCGTGGTACAAAAACTTGCTGACGAGGATACCGGTGTCGATGCTGCCCAGCAGATACGCCTGCACAGCGGACACCACAGCGATGAGAACAGATTTCATCATCTGAGCCTCCCTGACGTGTTATACGTCCTTGGCACCCACCTCGCCGGAGCCGCGCTCCCGCACGACCAGACGGATGGGCGTATGCTCCAGACCAAAGTTTTCGCGGATCTGATTGATGAGATACCGCTGATAGCTGAAGTGGAACAGGTGCTTTGCGTTCACGAAGGCCACGAACGTGGGGGGACGGGTGGAGGCCTGCGTCAGGTAGTAGATCTTCAGGCGGCGGCCCTTGTCGCTGGGGGGCTGCATCCGGGCGGTCGCGCGGGCAAGCATCTCGTTCAGCACACCGGTGGGCACGCGGGCACCGTTCTCGGCGTCCACATCCCGGATCAGCTGCATCAGCTTGTTCACGTTGTAGCCAGTCTGGGCAGAGATGAAGATAATGGGTGCATAGCCCATAAAGCTGAAGCACTCGGCATAGCCCCGGCGCTGCAACTCCATGGTGTTGGTCTCCTTGCCTTCCACGGCATCCCACTTGTTCACCACGATGATGCAGGCCTTGCCCTGCTCGTGGGCGTAGCCTGCCACCTTGCTGTCCTGCTCGGTAAAGCCGACGGTGGCATCCACAAGGATCAGTGCCACGCGGCTGCGCTCCACAGCAGCCAGTGCACGTACCACCATGTAGCGCTCCAAGCCATCGCTGATGTTGCTGCGCTTGCGCAGACCGGCGGTATCGGTAAAGATGAACTTGCCGTAAGCGTTGTCCACCGGGGTGTCAATGGCATCACGGGTGGTGCCCGCCTCGTTTGCCACGATCATGCGGTTCTCGCCCAGAATGCGGTTGGTCAGGCTGGACTTGCCCACGTTGGGACGGCCGATGATGGCAACGGGGATGCGGTCCTCCTCCACCACAGTCTCGCTGAAGTCCAGATGGGCGCACACTGCATCCAGCAGATCGCCCGTACCGTGACCGTGCACGGAAGAAATGGGCATCACCTCGTCAAAGCCGAGGTTGTAGAACTCGTACAGCTCCATGGGAGCCTCGCCCACCTTGTCGCACTTGTTCACGGCAAGAATGATGGGCTTGTGGCTGCGGCGCAGCATGTGTGCCACGTCCTCGTCGGCTGCGGTCAGGCCGTTGCGCACGTCCGTGACCATGATGATGCAGTCGGCGGTGTCAATAGCGATCTGCGCCTGCTCGCGCATATGGGCCAGAATGCCCTCGGTGGCCTTGGGCTCGATGCCGCCGGTGTCCACCAGCAAAAACTCGTGGCCGTTCCACTCGCAGTTGGCAAAAATGCGGTCGCGGGTAATGCCCGGGGTATCCTCCACAATGGCAAGGCGCTGGCCGCACAGCTTATTGAACAGGGTGGACTTGCCCACGTTGGGGCGGCCCACCACTGCTACGATCGGTTTGCTCATGGGGTCTCCTCCTTTCTTAAAAGGGGTAAAATACAATAAAAATGGCGTTATCAGCTGCCGCTCTTCCTTCTGCGGGCAATGTGCAGGCCGCTGCGCAGCAAGGCGCGGGCTTCGTCCCCGCCTGCCGTGGGCAGCACCTCCACCTTTACGCCCAGCTGCTGCCCCAGCTGCTCCACCGTGATATCGTCAAGGAAGGTGTCCTTTTCCTCCCGCAGCATCACAGCCGGGATGCCCAGCGTTTTTGTGGCAAGTTTGCCTGCGCACTGGGCAATGATATCGGTGGCGGTGATGAGGCCGGTCACACCAACATTTCCGCCGAAAAAGCGGTTCTGAATGGTGTGGACGTGCACAGTGATCATGGGGTACTGGCGGTGCAGCTCCTCCATCATGCGGGTAATAAGGGGCGCTGCCATGGTGCCGGTGACCACGTCCAGCTCCTTGGTGCCGTAGATGCGGTGGGGCTTGTCCAGCTCGGCCAGAAATTCTTCCTCGAACAGGCGCATCATGCCCACGCCGTTTTCCAGCTGGTCGTAGTCCTCGTAGAACGCCGCCGCAGGGATGGGGCGGCCTGCCTTGAGGTACCATTCATCGCTGGGGTAGATGATGCGCTTGCCGTGGCGGCGCTTGCATTCATCACCGAATTCTTCCATAATGTCGATGACCTCGGCACTGGTCTTTGCATCGTAGGGCACCTGCGGGTACAGATTTTTGCGGTAATCCGTAATGCCGCAGGGCACGGCTGCAATGCTTTGCACCATGGGGGTCAGCTCCAGCAGGTCGGCAAGGGTGCGGCGCAGCTCGTTGCCGTCGTTCACGCCGCGGCAGAGCACCAGCTGACAGTTGACGGCAATGCCGCCCTCCACCAGACGGGGCAGGTACTTGAGCACCTCGCCGCCGCGCTTATTGGCCAGCATCCGCACCCGCAGCTGGGGGTTGGTGGTGTGCACCGAGATATTGATAGGCGAGATGTGCATCTTGATGATGCGGTCGATCTCGTGATCCTGCATATTGGTCATGGTGATGTAGTTACCGAACAAAAAGCTCAGCCGCTCGTCATCATCCTTGAAATACAGGCTCTCGCGCATGCCCGGGGGCAGCTGGTCGATGAAGCAGAACATGCAGTGGTTGGAGCAGGAATGCTTTGCATCGCCCAGATAGGTCTTGAACCCGCAGCCAAAGGGGCCGCGCTGCGGCCGCTGCACCTCCCACTCCCGGATGCCGTCCGCTACCCGGGCTTTCAGGTGGAAGCTGCTGCTGTCGGTATAAAAATCGTAGTCCAGCGTGTCGTTCAGCTCGTTGTCGTCCACGCTCAGCAGCTCGTCGCCAGGGGCAAGGCCAAGAGCCTCGGCCTCGCTGCCGGCATCCACCTGCTCGATCCGGATCGCCATCTGCATCCACCTCCTTTAAAGCACAAGAAGGGGAAGGCTTTGCGCCCTCCCCTTCTGTACATAACACCATTATGCCACCAATTACGCGCAAATTAGGCCTTCTTGATGACTTCCTCGCCCTTGTAGTAACCGCAGTTGCCACATGCCTGGTGGGGGAGCTTCAGAGAGCCGCAGTTGCTGCACTTGACCAGTGCGGGGGCCTCCAGCTTCCAAACATTGCTGCGACGCTTGTCGCGGCGGGCCTTGGAAAGATGTCTCTTAGGTACTGCCATATTTTTGCACCTCCTTGATGGGTTTATCTGTTCAGCAGTGATTTAAGGATCGCGAGCCTAGTGTCTACGGGGGCATCGGTCTGCTCTGCCGGTAGGCAGGTGCATTCCGCCTTTTTCTTACCGCACTGCGGGCAAAGCCCGGCGCAGTCGGGGCTGCAAAGCAGCACCGTAGGGATCTGGAACATAAACTCCTGATTGAGCCATTCGTCCACGTCCAAGTGTCCTTTTTCGTCCAGCGGAAGATCGAAATCCGGGTCATCCAGATCCCGCTCCTTGACGATCCACTCCGTATCGACTGTCTCTTCCCGGGTGACCGGGTCCAGACAGCGGGCGCACTCTCCGTGCACCGATGCCTTTGCCCGCAACGTTATCTGAACCTCGTCGCCATCGGTCTGCGCGTCAAAGACGGCTGTGACCGGCTGCGGGATCCTTGCACCGGCATAATCGTACGCAGATAAATCACACTGAAACTCTGCATGGTACGGTTTTGCGCCGGCTGTGATAAACTTTCTCAGGTCAAATTGCATAGTACACCTCTGAAAAGGCTGCTTTGTTAGTATAGCGCCAAAGCAACCCTTTGTCAACACCAAAACAGGCAGAAAACCGAAAAAATTTATTTTTCTCCGGTCTTCTGCCTGTTGGAAAAGCCTTTAGCCCTGTTCTTTTATCAGATCACAGGTACTTCTTCACATCGTGGGGCAGTGCGGCCTCGTCTGCGCTGACGGTCACGGTGACCTTGACGCTGTCGCCGGCAATGGCTGCCATCTCGTCCAGCACAACGCCCAGACGGTTGATATCGTGGTCCAGCACCTTCAGGATGCCGTCAATGTACAGGTCGGTGATGTCGTAGTTGCTTGCCATCAGGCCGGCCACAAAGCCGTACAGCATTTCGCCGCCGGAGATCTTGTACTCGTCCAGATCGATCAGACGTGCAGCAGGAGCGATGTCGTAGGTGAGCTTCATGCCCTTTTCAACGACGACCACGTTGCCCTTGGAGGTCTTGACCGCATCATTGATCTGGTCGATCATAGCCTTGGTCTTGCCGGAGCCCTTGGTACCAACAATCAGTTTAATCATAGTTCAGTCCTCCTGTATTTTCCACGCCTTGCGGCGGGAGATCATTTTTAACGTTCGGCAGCTTACTTCAGCTTTGCCTCCAGCTCTGCGGTCAGGCCCTCATAGCCGGGCTTGCCCAGCAGGGCAAACATATTCTTCTTATAGCTTTCCACGCCGGGCTGGTTGAAGGGGTTCACGCTCAGCAGGTAGCCGCTGCAGGCGCAGGCACGCCAGAAGAAGTAGATCAGGTAGCCCACATTATAAGCAGACAGGTCATCCACCTCGATCAGCACCTCGGGCACACCGCCATCGGTGTGTGCCAGAATGGTGCCCTCCATGGCCTTGCGGTTGACCACGCTCATGTTCTGGTTTGCAAGGAAGTTCAGGCCGTCAAAGTTGCCCTCCAGCGGGTCGATGAACAGATCCTGTGCGGGCTTCTTCACGTCCACGATGGTCTCGAACATAATGCGGGCGCCTTCCTGAATGAACTGACCCATGGAGTGCAGGTCGGTAGAAAAGATGCAGCTTGCGGGGAACAGACCCTTGTTGTCCTTGCCCTCGCTCTCGCCGAACAGCTGCTTGTACCACTCGTTCATCAGGGTGAAGTCCGGCTCGTAGCACTCCAAAATCTCCACAGCTTTGCCCTTGCGGTACAGGATGTTGCGGATGGCGGCGTACTTATAAGCATCGTTGTCGGGGCTCAGCACGGAGAAGCGCTCCATAGCATCGGCAGCGCCCTGCATCAGAGCATCGATGTCGATGCCGGCAGCGGCGATGGGCAGCAGACCCACGGCGCTCAGCACAGAGTAGCGGCCGCCCACGTCATCGGGAACTACAAAGGTAGGCCAGCCCTGTGCGTCAGCCAGCTGCTTCAAAGTGCCCTTGGCACGGTCGGTAGTGGCGTAGATGCGCTTGTTGGCTTCCTCCACGCCCATCTCCTTTTCCAGCAGCTCGCGCAGCACGCGGAAGGCCAGAGAGGTCTCGGTGGTGGTGCCGGACTTGGAGATGACGTTGATGGAGAAGCGCTTGCCCTTGCACAGCGCGATGATGTCATTCAGATAGGTGGGGCTGATGCTGTTGCCGCAGAAGTAGATCTTCAGGCCGTTGTCCAGCTCGTTGTGGTACATCCCCTTGACGGCCTCGATGACGGCACGTGCGCCCAGATAGCTGCCGCCGATGCCGGCGACCACCAGAACGTCGGAATCCTCACGGATCCTGGCAGCAGCTGCCTTGATGCGCTCGAACTCTTCCTTATCATAATCACGGGGCAGATACATCCAGCCCAGGAAGTCGCTGCCGGGGCCGTTCTTGGCTTCCAGCGTCTTGTGCGCGGCCTCTACCTGGGGGTAGATGGCCTTGTATTCCTCTTCGTTGATGAAACTGGAGAGGTGCTTTGTATTCAGAGCGAGACTCATTCTATCAAAACCTCCAAAACATTTTACGGGCTCTTTGCCCGGCGAGGGTTTTTCTTGGTATAAGTGTACCGTTCCCGCCGGGCAAAGTCAAGGCCAAAATCCTCGCTTTTCATACAATTTTAATAGTGTTGTTTTGTATGCTCTTACATCTTTTATACAAACGTCCAAGCCATTTTTTGCCCTCGCTGACCGTTTTTGACCGGTAGTGCGCAGTTTTCGGTCATGCCGCGCCGGTGAGGCTCTGCCACAGCAGGCCGATGGCATCCCGGACGGTCATCCTCGGCGCATCGGCGGCAGCACGCACTTCGTACTCTTCCAGAAGTGCTTCGCCCTGATAGACGGCGGCTTTGCCCAGCGTCTGGCCCCGCTCCACCGGGGCTTCCAGCTCCTCGGGCAGGGTCAGCTCGGTATGCAGGGACGCCCCGCTCCCCTTCTCCACCAGCACCGTCTCCGGCAGGGCCGAGTAATCCAGCGGGACGCTGCCCGCCGCGCTGCCTTTGACCGTGATCTGGAGCGGCTGTGCCTCGAGCTTTGGCAGCGGCGCGGCCTCATAGGCCCCGAAGCCGTAGTCCAGCAGAGTCGTGGCGGCGTCGAAGCGGTCGGCGCTGGACGGTGCGCCCAAGATGACCGCGATGAGGGAAAGGCCGTTCCGGGTGGCGCTGGCCGAGATGCAGACGCCTGCGCCGCCGGTGGTGCCGGTCTTGAGGCCGGTGATCCCCTCATACCGGCGAAGGAGCTTATTCGTATTGATCAGCTGGGTCGCCCCGCCCCGGAGGGTATCCGTCCAGATGCCGGTGTAGTGCAGCACCTCGGGGCAGGTGTTCAGGATGGTGCGGCTCATGGCGGCCACGTCCCGGGCCGTGGAGAGATGGCCTTCGGCGTCCAGCCCGCAGGCGTTGCGGAAAGACGTCTGCTCCATCCCCAGCGAGGCGGCCCGGGCGTTCATCTGCTCCACGAAGGCCGGCTCACTGCCGCCCACCAGCTCGGCCACGGCCACTGCCGCGTCGTTGGCAGAGGAAACGCAGATGGCCTTTATCATCTCGTCCAATGTAAAGTGCTCCCCCGGCTCCAGCCAGATCTGACTGCCGCCCATGTGGTAGGCGTGCTCACTCACCGGCACCGGCGTCTCCATGGTCAGCCGCCCGTCGTGGACAGCCTCGAAGGCAAGCAGCAGGGTCATCACCTTGGTGATGGAGGCGATGGGGACCCGCTCGTCGGCGTTCTTCTCGTAGAGGACCCGTCCGCTCCCCTGCTCAATGAGGATGGCAGCGCGGCAGTTGAGGTCGAGCTGAGGCGCGGCGGCTGCGGCCGGCAGGAAAATTCCTTCCGCTGCTTCCTCGACGTTGGCGCTGACGGCCCGCTCTTCCGGGTGCATGACAGCCCGCAGGCCCACGCCCTCCGCCGTCCCAAGGGCCAGTGCAAACAGCCAGAAACAGAGCACGGCTGCGCAGAGCACCGCAAAATTCTTTCGTTCCATCCCTTGTCCCTCCCCGCAATGTCTGTCTGATTGCATTCTATGCAAAAAAAGAGGCCGGAATGCTCTTTTCTCCCCGGGAAAAATCTGCTATAATAGGATGGTTTATTATAAGGTAATAACCTCTCCGTCTGCTTCGCAGCCAGCTTTCCCGACAGGGGAGCCAAATCGGAGAGGTTTTGGAAAGGACACCCCATGCGAGTTTGTTTTTATACCCTTGGCTGCAAGGTCAACTTAAATGAGACCGGTGCGCTGGAACAGATGTTCCGCTCCGCCGGTTTCACCATCGTGCCGGAGGGCGAAGAGGCCGACGTCTTTGTGGTGAACAGCTGCACCGTCACCAACTTCGGCGACCAGAAGAGCCGCAAGTGGCTCCGCCGGGCCAAGCGCGAGAACCCCGGCGCCGTCACCGTCCTCACCGGTTGCTACCCGCAGGCTTTCCCCGAGGAAGCGGCCCAGTTCATGGAGGCCGACCTGGTCTGCGGCAACGGCGACCGGAAAGCCATCCTCGACAACGTGCTCAAGCTGCTGGACGGCCACGAGCGCATCGTCGCCATCGCCCCCCACGCGAAGGGCGAGCGGTTCGAGGAACTGCCGGTGGAGCGGTTCGAGACCCACACCCGCGCCTTTATCAAAGTAGAGGACGGCTGCAACCGCCAGTGCGCCTACTGCGTCATCCCCCGCGCCCGCGGCCCGGTGCGCAGCCGCTCGGAAGAGAGCATTCTCGCCGAGCTGCGCCAGCTGGCCGCTTCCGGCTACCGGGAAGTGGTGCTCAGCGCCATCTCCCTGCCCAGCTACGGCCTCGACACCGGCACCAACCTTGTGGAGCTGGTGGAGAAGTGCGCCCGGGTGGAGGGCATCGAGCGCATCCGGCTGGGCAGCCTTGACCCCGATATGCTGACCCCCGAATACATCACCCGGCTGGCGGCAGTGGACAAGCTCTGCCCCCAGTACCACCTGAGCCTGCAGAGCGGCTGCAGCGCCACCCTGCGCCGGATGCGCCGCGTCTATACCGCCGAGCAGTACGCCGAGGTGGTCCGCCAGCTCCGCGCCGCCTACGGTGACCGCCCGGTCAGCTTCACCACCGACTGCATCTGCGGCTTCCCCGGCGAGACGGAGGAAGATTTCCGGGAGAGCTGCGCGTTCCTGAAGAAGATCGGCTTCCTGAAAGTCCACGTCTTCCCCTACTCCCGCCGCAGCGGCACCCCCGCCTACGACTTCCCCGATCAGGTCCATGAGCGCGAAAAGCAGGCCCGCAGCCGGGAGATGAACGCCATCGCCGAGGACATCCGCCGCGAGGTGCTGGCCGGCTGCGAGGGCAGCGAGGACGACGTTCTGCTGGAGACTCCCCTCTCCGGCACCCTCTTCACCGGCTACACCCGGCTGTATGTTCCCGTCGTGGTATCGGCCCCGGGCCATAAGAGCGGCGAGATCGTCCATGTCCGGCTGGGCAGCTACGACGGCGAGCGTGTCCGGGCCGAGATGGTGTAATCTTAGCCGGTTCTTTGCCGTTTTGTACAAATCCATTTGTTCGCATTTGTGCAAGATATATCAGTTGTGAATTTCATAACAAATTTTAGGCTTTTCCCTTTTCTTCCCGAAGGGTTTATGCTACAATAAAAGTGGATTATTCGGGGCATCCGGCTGTTTGCAGCAGCCCAGTATCAAATGCCCCGGAGAAAAGCCGCGTCAGAGCGGTTTTTTGTTCTGTTGTTTCAAAGCAAGGAGAGATTGGAATGAGTTTCAGAGGAATCAACACCACGGTCATCCAGATCCGCCGCCAGGTCTTTACCGAGGTGGCACGGATGGCCTACGCCAACGTCAAGGGCGAGCAGGCCAACCACCTGATGCGCAAGATCCCTTACACCATCATCCCCGGTGAGGAAGGCAAGCTCCGCAAGGACATCTTCCTCGAGCGCGCCATCGTCGAGGAGCGCGTTCGTCTGGCCATGGGCCTGCCCACCCGCCGCATGGACGAGCACAACAGCGTCGTCTCCGGTCTGGAGGACGCTTCCATCGCCGATAAGTATTATGACCCCCCGCTGGTGAACGTCATCAAGTTTGCCTGCAACCGCTGCCCCGAGAAGCTGGTCAAGGTCTCCGACCTGTGCCAGGGCTGCCTCGCACACCCCTGTATGGAAGTCTGCCCCAAGAAGGCCATCACCTGGGAGAGCGGCCGTTCCATCATCGACCAGGAAAAGTGCATCAAGTGCGGCCGCTGCGTCGGCGTCTGCCCCTACAACGCCATCGTCAAGACCGAGCGTCCCTGCGCCGCTGCCTGCGGCATGGGCGCCATCCACTCCGATGAGCTGGGCCGCGCCGAGATCGACTACAGCAAGTGCGTGTCCTGCGGCCAGTGTCTGGTCAACTGCCCCTTCGGTGCCATCGCCGACAAGGGCCAGATCTACCAGCTCATTCAGGGCTTCAACCGCGGCGACCGCATCTACGCCCTCGTCGCTCCCGCCTTCATCAACCAGTTCCCGGGCCTGGCCTCCACCGGCAAGCTCAAGGCTGCGCTGAAGGCTCTGGGCTTCTACGATGTCGTGGAGGTCGCCATCGGTGCTGACCTGTGTACCGTGGATGAGGCCCACGACTTCCTCGAGGAGGTCCCCAACAAGCTGAACTTCATGGCTACTTCCTGCTGCCCGGCATGGAGCATGATGGCAAAGACCGCCTTCCCGGATCTTGCAAAGAACATCTCCATGACCATGACCCCCATGGTCTTCACCGCCCGCATGATGAAGCAGGCCGACCCCGAGGCCCGTATGTGCTTCATCGGACCCTGCGCCGCCAAGAAGCTGGAAGCTTCCCGCCGCACCGTCCGCTCTGATGTGGACTTCGTGCTGACCTTCGAGGAACTGGCCGGCATCATCGAGGCCAAGGACATCGACGTGGCCAACCTCGAAGTCGACCCCGATGAGATCGATCTGGTCCACGCTTCCGGCGCAGGCCGCGGCTTCGCACAGTCCGGCGGCGTCGCCAAGGCTGTCGCCGACAAGATCAAGGAGTGGCACCCCGATATGGACGTCAAGATCGCGTCCGCACAGGGCCTCGCCGAGTGCAAGAAGCTGCTGATGCTGGCCAAGGCCGGCAAGTACAACGGCTACCTGCTGGAAGGCATGGGCTGCCCCGGCGGCTGCATCGGCGGCGCCGGCACCATCGCCGACCCCGCCCGCACCGCTGTCGCACTGAACAAGTACGTCAAGGAGGCTCCGTTCCAGGACCCCGAGCAGAGCCCCTTCATGACCAGCATCCACGTGCTGAAGGACGACCCCAACTTTGAGGTCTGAGTTTTCCTGACTTCTGCCGCTTCCCGTCCGCCGGGAGGCGGCTTTTTTTGTGTCTTCGGCAAAGTCTGCGTTTTTTCTTCCATAAGATGTGTCTTATGTGAAACATTTTTGTGAAAGCCTCACAAGCCGGATTGACTTTTTCTTCTGAATATGTTATTTTTGCGGTGACAAATTCCTTCGCGTTCCGTTTTGGAACGCACAGAGCCGCCTCTGCGGCTGGAAAGGTCGATTCTTGAATATGACGAAATCTTTGAAGCATATGGGCAGACGCGCCGGGGCGGTCCTCGTCTCGCTGCTGCTGCTCCTGACGCTGGCGGTCAGTGCCAGTGCCGCCGCCGTCAAGATGACGGTGGGCGTCCGGTTCTGGCGGGAGTCCGGGGACAAGGAGTCGATGGCTGACAGTGCCGTGGACACCACCCGCGAAGCTACCCTTACCCGCCAGCCCAACGGCACCTTCACTCTCGAGCTTCCGGTCAAGCAGCTCTCTTCCATGAACATGACCGGCAGTCTCACCGGCATCGCCATCGGCGAGGTGAACTATGACGGCACTCTGAGCGGCGACCTGTCCGACGGCACCGCCGTGCTGACCCTCAAGAACCTGCCCGCCTCGGTGCTCACCGGCAGCGACGTGAACAAATCCGTCCTTGTGACCTGCAACATCCAGATGGACCTGCAGGTCCTGGGTGAGATCAACACCAGCGCCCGGATGTGTATCTGGAACCAGAAGTAAATGGCAAGCAAAAAGGCAGAGCCCGCGGGCCCTGCCTTTTTGTTTTTCCTCACAGGTCCATCCTGCGCTCCACGAGATCCGTGACCATGGTATCCAGCTGGCTCATGGCGCGTTCCGCGCCCTTGGCCAGCTTGCGTGCGGTGCGCTTGACCTGCCGCTGGTTCTGTGCCATTGCCATGGTGCCCACGGCCCCCAGGGCCGCGCCTGCCGCCATGCCCAGCAGAACACTGCCGGAGGAAGGCTGACGATTTGTGTTTTTCATGTGGCTCTCTCCTTTCCACTGTGTGATTTTTTGCCGCTGTGGCTAGTATTTCCTGTAAAGAATCCGGTATGCGCTTTTTTTGTCCCGCAAAATGTGGTATACTGTATCATACGCTGAGAAACTGGGCCCTGTGCGGCCCGTGGATGGCGCAAAGGAGGATCCTTTTTATTGAAACCGACTGAACCGAAAAAAATTCTCTGCATTCACGACCTCTCCGGCATGGGCCGGTGCAGCCTGGCGGTCATCCTGCCGGTGCTGTCCGTTATGGGCTGCCAGCCTGTGGCCCTGCCCACTGTGGTGCTCTCCACCCACACGGGCGGTCTGGGCACACCGGCACGGCTGGACGGTGCCGCCTACGGGCTGGCCGCTCTGAAGCACTACCGGGAGCTGGGTGTGGAGTTTGACTGTATCTACACCGGCTACTTAGGCGGCGAGGAGCAGGTGGCGCTGGCCGAAAAGGCGTTCGATCTCTGGCCTGCTGCCCGCAAGGTGGTGGACCCTGTGATGGGGGACAACGGCAAAGCCTACTCCACAGTGACCCCGGCTCTCATCGACCGGATGCGCGGGCTCTGCCGCCGGGCAGACCTGATCCTGCCCAACGCCACCGAGGCCGCCCTGCTGCTGGAGCGGGAGCCCCAGACCGACACATTCGATGACGCTTCCGCTCAGGCGCTGGCCGACGAGCTGCTGACGCTGGCCCCCAGCGCGGTGGTCACCGGCCTCGCACTGGGCAAGTACATCGGCTGCGCAGGCTCCGGCCGCGAGCGCTTCGTCATCAAAAAACTGCACATCAGCCGCAGCTTCCCGGGCACGGGTGACCTGTACGGTGCCGTGCTCATTGGCTCGCTGATCCAGGGCAACGCCCTGAGCGCCGCTGCCGACAACGCTGCCGAGTTCGTCTCGCTGGCCATTCAGCAGACCCCCGCCGATCAGGACACCCGGTACGGTGTCTGGTTCGAGCCCCTGCTGCCCCGGCTCTGCCCGGTGAGCTGGAATGACTGAGGAGGCCGCCATGAGCGAAAAACCGACCCTGAACATCGTTCTGGTAGAGCCCCGTATCCCCCAGAACACCGGCAACGTGGCCCGCACCTGCGCCTGCACCGCCTGCCGTCTGCATCTGGTGGGGCCCATGGGCTTTGCCATCGACGACAAAAAACTCAAGCACGCCGGGCTGGACTACTGGCATTATCTGGACATCAGCTACTATGACGGGCTGGATGACTTCTTTGCAAAGAACAGCGGCCCGTACTACTACTTCACCACCAAGGCACCCCAGCGCTACACCGATGTGGCCTATCCGGACGGGGCTTACCTCGTGTTCGGGCGGGAGGACGCCGGCCTGCCGGAAGCCCTGCTGGCCGCCAATCAGGAACACTGCATCCGCATGCCCATGCGGGACACCTGCCGCAGCCTGAACCTGTCCAACAGCGTGGCCGTGGGCGTGTATGAGGTGCTGCGCCAGTGGGATTTCCCGGAGCTTCTGGACCACGGACATTTACGAGACTACGAATGGAAATGAGGTTACTATGAGCAAGATCGCGATCCTGACCGATTCCTCCTGCGACATCCCGCAGGAGATGGCCGAGAAATACGGCATCGACATCATGAGTTTCCACATCCTGCTGGACGATGTGGATTATGTGGAGCGGGAGAGCTGCACCAACACCGAGTTCTACGACAAGATGCGTCTGGCCAAGGGGGTGCCCTCCACCGCCGCCATCACGCCCATCCAGTTCTGTGAAAAATACTGCCAGTATGTGGACGAAGGCTATACCGATGTGATCCATGTGCCCATCAACAAGTCCGGCAGTTCCACCTACAACAACGCCCTGATGGCACAGGGCATGCTGCGGGAGGAGCGCCCGGAGCACCATATGAAGATCCACCTGCTGGATTCTCACACCTATTCTATGGTGTTCGGCTGGTATCTGTGCGAGATGGCCCGCAAGCTGAAGAACGGTGCCGAGATCAGCCATGTGATCCAGGAGTTTGAAAAGCAGATGAACTGCATGGAGATCATCCTGGGACCCTACAGCCTGAAGCAGATGAAAAAGAGCGGCCGCATCTCTGCCGCAGCAGCCGTCATGGGCGAACTGATGGGCATCCGCCCCATCATTACCCTGATCGACGGCAAGACCAAGGTAGAGGCCAAGGTGCGCGGCGATGAAAAAGTCGTGCCCGCCATGGTGGAGCTGTGCCAGAAGCGCGCCGGGGATGTGGAGGATTTTGAGTATATGATCGGCCACACCAACATCCCGCAAGCCGCTGATCTGGAAAAGGCCTGCCGCAAGGCCTTTGGCAAGCCGCCGCTGGCCGTGTTTGAGCTGGGCGGCGTGGTCTCTGCCAACACCGGCCCCGACACCGTAGCGCTGACATATACCGGCCACCCCAGAGGGTAAAAACATCCGGCAGAGGGCTGCCGCAGAATAGTATACCTTCAAAATATTGAAAGCTCCAAGGCAGCTTCTCAAAAAAGGGTAAAAAAAGCTGAGCACCTGTGAAAGATCAGGTGCTCAGCTTTTTTACATTTTTCGTTGACGCTGTTTCGCAGCAGTCCTTTTTGTTATTTATTTCTCGTGTTTTACCCGTTGGATATCTCCCAGATCGTAGGGGGTGTTCTGGTAGACATAATAGTTCAACCAGTTTTCATACAGCAGGTGGGCGTGGGCGCGCCAGCGGAACAGCGGCGGCTTTGCGGGGTCGTCATCCGGGTAGTAGTTGACGGGCACATGGATGGGCAGGCCCTTGGCTACGTCCCGCTTATACTCGGCATCCAGCGTATACTTATCGTACTCCGGGTGACCGGTAACAAAGATCTGCCGCCCGTTCTCGGTGCTCATGAGGAAGGGTCCGGCGGCGTCGCTCTCAGCCAGAATGCGCAGTGCGGCGCAGTTGTCCACATCCTCCCGGCAGATGCCGGTATGACGGCTGTGGGGAGCGTAGAACACCTCATCAAAGCCGCGTACAAGCGGGTTTGCCGGGCGGGTGACCCGGTGCTCGAACACGCCGAACATCTTTTCCGGCAGCAGCTGCTTGCGCACGCCGTAGTGGTAGTACAGCCCGGCCTGTGCGCCCCAGCAGACATGAAGGGTGGAGTAGACGTTCGTTTCACTGAAGTCCATGATCTCGCACAGCTCGTTCCAATAGTCCACCTGCTCAAAATCCATGGTCTCCACCGGCGCACCGGTGATGATCATGCCATCGTAGCGGTTGTTCTTCACCTCGTCAAAGGTCTTGTAAAAGGCCTCAAGGTGGGCAGCCGACACATGGGTGGCAGAGTGGCTGGCAGTTTGCAGCAGGGTCATGTGCACCTGCAGCGGGGTGTTTGCCAGCAGCCGGGCGATCTGGGTCTCGGTGGCGATCTTGGTGGGCATCAGGTTCAGGATCAGGATCTCCAGCGGGCGGATATGCTGCGCCAGCGCCCGCTCCCGGTGCATGACAAAAACGTTTTCTTCGTACAAGGCATCAAAGGCGGGTAAGGTCTTGGGGATGATCAGCGGCATAGGATGGTTGCTCCTTTGCTAGATGATCCAAAAATGGCTCCGCGTTCGCTTTGCCATCTTCAGAGGAATCATGATTTTTGATTTCACATTTTTCGCTGCCTGTTGGCCGCGACAAATGTATTTTCACGGGAGGGAATCATACCTTATCCAGTGCCTGCGCGATATCGGCGATGAGGTCCTCGGCGGATTCCAGACCGCAGCTCATGCGCACCAGCTCGGCGGGCACACCGGCGGCAGCCAGCTGCTCATCGTTCATCTGACGGTGGGTGCTGGAAGCGGGGTTCAGGCAGCAGGTGCGGGCATCGGCCACATGGGTCTCGATGGCGGCCAGCTTCAGTTCCTTCATAAAGGTGCTGGCTGCTTCACGGCCGCCGGCCAGGCCAAAGCTGACCACGCCGCAGCTGCCGTTCGGCAGGTACTTTTCGGCCAGTGCATGGTAGGGGCTGGATTCCAGACCGCAGTAGTTGACGTAAGCCACCTTCGGGTGAGCTTCCAGGAACTTTGCCACGGCCATGCCGTTCTCGCAGTGGCGCTGCATGCGCACATGCAGGCTCTCCAGACCCAGGTTCAGCATGTAGGCGTTTATGGGGGACTGCATGGAACCAAAGTCGCGCATCAGCTGGGCCGTTGCCTTGGTGATGAAGGCACCCTCCTTGCCAAAACGCTCGGCGTAGGTGATGCCGTGGTAGCTGTCATCCGGGGTGCACAGGCCGGGGAACTTGTCGGCGTGGGCCATCCAGTCGAACTTGCCGCTGTCCACGATGGCACCGCCCAGTACGGCGCCATGGCCGTCCATGTACTTGGTGGTGGAGTGGGTCACGATGTCGGCACCCCACTCGAAGGGGCGGCAGTTGACCGGGGTGGGGAAGGTGTTGTCCACGATGAGCGGCACGCCGTGGGCGTGGGCTGCCTGCGCAAACTTTTCAATGTCCAGCACGGTCAGGGCGGGGTTGGCGATGGTCTCGCCGAATACGACCTTGGTGTTGGGGCGGAACGCGGCGTTCAGCTCTTCCTCGGTGCACAGCGGGTCCACGAAGGTGGCCTCGATGCCCATCTTTTTCATGGTGACCGAGATGAGGTTGAAGGTGCCGCCGTAGATGGTGCTGGATGCCACGATGTGGTCACCGGCCTGGCAAAGGTTGAACAGGGCGAAGAAGTTGGCAGCCTGCCCGCTGGAAGTCAGCATGGCAGCGGTGCCGCCTTCCAGCTCGCAGATCTTTTTGGCCACCAGGTCACAGGTGGGGTTCTGCAAACGAGAGTAGAAATAGCCGTCGGCCTCCAGGTCAAAGAGCTTGCCCATGTCCTCGCTGGTGGCGTACTTGAAGGTGGTGGACTGGATGATGGGGATCTGGCGGGGTTCGCCGTTTCCGGGCGTATAGCCGCCCTGCACGCAAATGGTATCACGATTCATACTACATACTCCTTTACTGGGTTTGTCCATATAGCACAATTCCCCGCAGGGAGCATCAGCCTCCGGCGGGGAATTGAAACGTTAAATTTTTCCCTGCCGGGATCGTCTGGCAGTATGGTTTAAGGAAACTTTTCCATCACCATGAAAAGCCTTCCGGCACTCTTTTACTTCCGCAGGCGCTTGTCGCTCCGGGTCGCCCAGAAGGTGCCCGCGCTCTGGAACACCTGCACCATGAGCACCAGCAGGATGACACACACGATCATGATGTCGGTCTGGTAGCGGTAGTAGCCGTAGGACAGGGCGATCTTGCCCAGGCCGCCGCCGCCAATGACGCCGGACATGGCCGAGTAGCCCAGAATGGTGGTCAGGGCCGTGGTCATGCTGGAGATCAGGCCGGGCAGGCACTCCGGGATCATCACCTTGGTAATGATCTGGAACGGGGTGGCACCCATGCTCTGGGCGGCTTCCACCACACCTTCGTCCAGCTCGCGCAGGCTGGTCTCTACCAGACGTGCCACGAACGGGAAGGCGGCCACCACCAGCGGAACGATGGTAGCTTTGGTGCCCACCGTGGTGCCTACGATGACACGGGTGAGCGGGAATACACAGATCATCAGAATCAGGAAGGGCACACTGCGCAGAATGTTGATGACGATGTTGAGGATGTGCATCAGCCAGCCGGGCAGGGGCAGCACGCCGTCCTTGTCACCAGCCACCAGCAGCACGCCCAGCGGCAGGCCCAGTACCAGCGCAAACGCGGTGGAAAGAACCGTCACATAGAACGTTTCCCAAATGGCAAAGCCATAATCTGCAATACTCATTCGCCGGTCACCTCCTCCACGGTCACGCCGGGCTGGCTGCGCATATAGGCAGCCGCCTGCTTGGCCAGCTCCACATCGGCAGGCAGCTTGAGCAGCATGGAGCCGTAGCACTGGCCGCTCAGATCACGGGTATCGGCGCTGAGCACCGATACCAGAATGCCCTTTTCGGCGGCAAGGCTTGCCACCAGCGGCTTTGCGGTGGACGAACCGTTGAAGGTGACACGCACCACATGGTCATCCGGCGCAAAGCTGGAAAGGTCGCGGGCTGCGCTGCCGCCGTTGGGGGCGACCAGACGCTTTGCCGCAGCCGTCTTGGGGTTGGCGAAAATTTCCTGCACCGAGCCCTCTTCCATGACCACACCGCCGTCCAGGATGGCCACACTGTCGCAGATCTCTTCCACCACGCTCATCTGGTGGGTGATGACCACCACGGTGATGCCCAGCTTCTGGTTGATGTCCTTGATCAGGGTCAGGATGGAATGAGTGGTGTTGGGGTCCAGCGCACTGGTGGCCTCGTCGCACAGCAGCACCTTGGGGT
>ONZZ01000659.1_pt1 | contig 27158 bp, 27 predicted proteins | sample 1671101 | NCBI WGS metagenome assembly ONZZ01 (sample SAMN06348122, study PRJEB24527) | human gut metagenome | biome: human gut; feature: ankylosing spondylitis patient; material: feces | host: Homo sapiens | place: China | collected 2015-10
ATATTCTAAAAAAACACCGCTCCCCCATTCTCCCCCCTCTCCCCTACAAAAAAAATCACCTGCTCCAAGGGAACAGGTGATTTTTATCCATATTTCGTTCTAGCGGCGCTGCTTTCCGTACATCTTTATTTTGCTTTTTCAAAATAGGCGGCGACTTTTTTCAAGTCTTCTATAATGGGCAGGTGCTGGGGGCAGACTTTTTCGCACTGGCCGCAGGCGACACAGTCGCTGGCCTTGCCGAAGGTTTTGGTGAGGCGGTCGTAATATTCGCCGTGGGGGGTCCAGGTTTTGCTGGTGACTTCTTGTTTATCGGCGTTGTACAGGGAGAAGTATTTGGGGATGGCGATGTGTTTGGGGCAGCCGGGGGCGCAATAGGAGCAGCCGGTGCAGGGGATTTCGATGCTGGCGTTGATGGTCTTGACGGCTTCTTTCACGATGGCCAGTTCTTCCTGGGTCAGGGGCTGGAAGTTTTCCATATAGCCGGTGTTGTCCAGGAGCTGTTCCATATTGCTCATGCCGCTGAGGACGATTTTGACGTTGGGCAGGGAGGCTGCAAAGCGGACGGCCCAGGAGGGTACGGACATATCGGGGTGGTAGGCTTTGAAGGCTTCAGTGACTTTATCAGGGACGTTGGCCAGGGTGCCGCCTTTGACGGGTTCCATGACGATCACGGGTTTGCCGTGTTTGACGGCGACTTCATAGCATTTCCGGGACTGGACGCCTTCGCTGTCCCAATCCAGGTAGTTCAGCTGGAGCTGGACGAATTCCATTTCGGGGTGGGCGGTGAGGACTTTGTCCAGGACGTCGGCGTTGTCGTGGAAGGAGAAGCCCATGTGTTTCACCAGGCCCTGGCGTTTCTTTTCGGCCAGCCAGTTGAAGCAGTCCAGTTTGGTATAGATTTCGTAATGGTCCACGCCCATGTCGTGGAGCAGGTAGTAATCAAAGTAGCCGGCGCCGGTTTTCCGCAGTTGTTCCTGGAAGACTTTGTCCCGGTCTTCTTTGGTTTTTATAAAGCCGGCATGGAGCTTGGTGGCCAGGGTGAAGCTTTCCCGGGGGTAGCGGTTCACCAGGACTTCTTTGGCGGCTTCTTCGCTTTTGAAGTTGCAATACATCCAGGCCGTGTCGTAGTATGTAAAGCCTCGTTCCATAAATACATCCACCATTTTTTTGGTGGTTTCCAGGTCGATGCTGCCGGCATCGTTGGGATCGAGCAGCGGCAGGCGCATAAGGCCAAAGCCGAGTTTTTTCTTGCTGGTAAAGATGTCTTCCATAGTTATTTCTCCCCTTTTACGGCCTTGAGCAGGAACACCAGGTTCTGCCCCAGGTTTTTCATATTGGCCATGCCTTCGGCGTCCTGGCGGACGTCGCCGGGCAGTTGGCCGTAAACCATATTCCAGTAGGTGGAGCCTACTACAAACATTTCGTGATTCAGGAAAAAGTGGTTCATGGTATCCACGGCTTCCAGGGCGCCGCCCCGCCGGGCTGCTGCCACTGAGGCGCCGATTTTATGGGTCATGAGGCCGGGGTTCATGTCGGCCACTACGGCGCTGCGCTCCAGAAAGGCCTGCATATTGGCGCTGACGTTGGCGGAGTACACGGGGGAGCCCAGGACGAGGGCGTCTGCCTGGGTGACTTTGGCGAAGATTTCCTGGAACTGGTCGTGATGGTGCACGCAGTTCCGTTTGCCGCCACAGGCCCAGCAGGCTTTGCAGGGTTCGATGATGGTGCCGCCGAATTGGATCAGTTCGGTCTCCAGGCCGGCTGCCCGGCACTCCTCCAGTACTGTATTCAGCAAAATCGCTGTGTTGCCGTCTCTCCGGGCGCTGCCATTGATTGCGATTACTTTCATTGTAATACTCCCCTTTCTGTGTTCTGCTGCGATTGCCTGCCTTGGCACGGGCCGGGCAGGTGTTGTGGGTGTGCGGTCAACAAGGGTCTTGCAAAAGACCGCGTTACTTCTATTTTACATGGTTGAAAAGAGAAAGAAAATAGGGTGGAGGGAAAAATGGTAGGCTTTTTTGGGTCGTGCGGTCGGCGAACCTGAAGTGATGTGGTGCCGGGAATCCTGGTTTTGAACTCCATCCGCCGGTGATTCCACCGGCACCTTCCTCTTCTCCTGTTCGCATAGCGAACAGGTAAGTGGAAGGCAATGCGGCGCTAGCGCCGCGAAAACCGAGTTAAACTTCCTCCGTCAGCCTTCGGCTGACACCTCCTTCACTTTTGAAGGCGGCTTCCAAGCTACTACTGGTCAATTGTTAATCGTTACCATAGACGTTATCACTACATTCACTATCAAAAACACCTGCAGAACCGGTCAGCACGTCCTCTGCCCTCCCCGCCTACCAGGAAGGGGAGGGACGGGCCATACCATGCATTCAAGGGCCCGGGGTGGGGAAGGCTCCTTCTGCGGCGCTGGCGCCGCTATAGCAGAACAGGTCCTGACCTTATTTGGGGGCAGGACCTGTTCTGCCTTATATTCTATCTTGATTCCTCAACAACTTGAAGCCTGTTTTTAGGCTTCAAGTTGTTGGACGTTATCCCCTTCCACCATTGCCGCAGCTTATAGTGATTCGATTTCCCCTGACCGCACGCAAAAGTGGTCCTCTTTTGCCAATTTAACTGTGAGAGTGCTCCTTCTGCGGCCAAGGGCCGCCTATTTATTCTCAAAAACACTTCTCCAATTTTTACAAAAAACTGGAGTACGTTCTCTGCTTCCGTTATTACTGCTGCTTATCTTGATTTCATTCCCTCGTCTGCTTTCAAAAGTGGTCCACTTCTGCCAATTTAGCTGTGGAGGTTCCTTCCGCTTCCTGCCGCAGCTGCTCTCCTCCATTCTCCTTTTCTTTCCAACATACAAAAGACATACTGCTCAGTTCCTGTTTCTGGGCAGTATGTCTTTTCCATTCTCTTTTTCTAGAAATATCTTCTGTCGTTGTCTGCGGGGCGGAGGTTATTGCGGGGCTGGCCAAAGGCGGCGGGTCTGCGGGCTTTGAGGGCTCTCAGGGTTTCGGCGTCTTTCAAAAAGTGGGCCAGGTTCTGGCCGAGTTTTTTCAGGTTTCCCATGCCTTCTACGTCCATTCTGACGTCGCCGGGCAGTTGTCCATAGACGACGTTCCAATGGGCGGAGCCTACGATATACATTTCGTGGTCCAGGAAGAAGTGGTTCATGATGTCGATGGTCTGGAGGGCGCCGCCTCGTCTGGCGGCGGCTACGGCGGCTCCGATTTTATGGTTGAACAGGCCGGGGTTCATATCGGCTACCATGGCGGAGCGTTCCAAAAAGGCCTGCATGTTGGCGCTGACGTTGGCGGCGTAGGCGGGGGATCCCAGCAGGATGCCGTCGGCTTTGGTCATTTTGGTGAATACGTCCTGGAACTGGTCGTGGTGGTGGACGCAGTTGCCTTTGCCTCCGCAGGCCCAGCAGGCTTTGCAGGGTTCGATGATGCTGCCTCCGAATTGGATCAGTTCGGTGTCGATGCCGGCTTTCCGGCATTCTTCCAGTACGGTGTTTAGTAATATGGCTGTGTTGCCATCTCGTCTTGCGCTCCCATTAATTGCTAACACTTTCATTTTCCCCATCCCCTTTATCTGTGTGGTCACAGCCTATCGGCACCTGTTAGCTATGCAGATAGTATGGTGATTTCTTTTTTGTTGTAAAGAACTAATAACTTCTATTGCTTGATAGTTTATTTTATTCTACATGAGATGAAAAATTCCTGTTTTTTTCTTAAAAACATTTTAAATTTTTTTGGAAAAAATTATTTATACAAAGGGTTCTCTTTACGCTGCAAAAAAGGGGGGTGTGAAAAAATGAAACTTCTATCGTCGTTCGTTCCTTATTGCCTTCAACATTTGAGAGTCGCATCCGGTCGTCCAGTGCAATGTAATAATGGAGGACCGGCTAATGCGACCTCTGTGATAGCATTCCAAGAAGCAAGCTCGTAGAGCGAAGCTGATTGGTACAATGCGAACCACTATGGGGAAGGTACCGCACAACGTGCGGCGGAAAGGGCGGCGACACTTCCTACAGCGGTTCGCTGCTAGCCATTCATTATCGCCTTGCAGGCTCAATTCCTGGGCAGCTATCGCATGGGCCTTATTGACCAAACAGCCACTTGCAGAATTTGTCGGGCTGTTTGGATGCGGCCGCAAAGTGTTGTAGGGGCTGGCAGCCTGCAAGGCTGACAGAGGAAGTTTGTTAGGATACGGTTATAAAGAACAATAAAAACGACTTGCGAAGTCTTTTAAGCTCGCAAGCCGTTTTTTCTTTCAGGAGTATTATTTCACAGCCTCTTTTTTATCAGGCGTTTTGCGTTTCTTCCTGGGGACCCTCGGCGGGCAGGCGCACGGTAATGGTGGTGCCTTCGTTCAGCCGGCTGACCAGGCTGATTTGGCCCTGGTGCTGCTCCACAATGTGCTTGACGATGCTGAGTCCCAGGCCGCTGCCGCCGCTTTGCTTGGAACGGCTTTCTTCTACCCGGTAGAAGCGTTCAAAGACCCGCTCCTGAACGGCGTCGGGAATGCCGATGCCCGTATCCCGGACGGTAAGCTGGACCCAGGCTCCGTCCCGCTTCATAGAAACGTACACGTGGCCGCCGGGACGGTTGTATTTTACCCCGTTGTCAATCAGATTCATGGCCATTTCCCTTAGCAGGCTGCCGCTGCCCCGGACCTTGTCCTGGGTCAGCTGGCAGTGGACGGTCACCTGCTTTTCCTTGCAGAAGGGGTCCATAAAATCCACCACGGTCCGGATCAGGTCACCCAGGGGCACCGCTTCTTTCAGGGTACCGGCAGGGACTTCCTCAATCCGGGACAGGAAGATGATGCTGTTAATCATTTCCAGGAGCCTTTTGGCTTCCTGGCGGATCAGCTGGCCAAAGTGGGCAATGTCTTCTTTTTTCTGGTACATTCCCGCAGCCATCAGTTCTGCAAAGCCGCTGATGGAGGTCAGGGGAGTTTTCAGCTCATGGGTAACGTTGGCGGTAAAGTCCCGGCGCAGCTGCTCCCGTTCCCGGGCCTCCGTAATATCCCGGATAATCAGCAGCTGGGAGGCCCGCTCCCGGGGCGTCTCCAGGGGCCGCAGCAGCAGCCGGTACTGGTGGGCCTGGTGTTTCATCAGCCAGGTATGGGGTTCCCCGTCCTGGAGAATTTCCGGTTTGATGCGGGCGTCCTGGGGAAGCAGGGCCATGAGAAACTTGTCCGTCAGCTGTTCCCGGCCCGCAGTGGCCGAAGGGTTTCCGGCCAAAAGCAGCCGGCTGCCCCAGGCATTGACCCACTGGATCCGCAGCTGGTCGTCCAGCAGAAAGACGCCTTCTGTCAGATTATCGGTAATCAACCGCATGGTGTTGCGTTCTTCCTGAAGCTGGCGCATGCTTTGGTCCAGCTGGGCCCCCTGCTGGCGAATGGTGTTCAGGAAGGGCTTCAGTTCATCATAGGAATTTTGAAACAAGGTGTCAGGAAGCTGTTCCTGGCTGTTGCCAATCCGGGACAGGTACAGGGTGGCCTGGTCCAGGGGCTTGATTAAATCCTTGGTAAAATGGCGCACGGTAAACAGGCAAATGAGCATCAGTACGCCCAGGGCCAGCAGCCACCAGGGCAGCAGCAGCGCCAGGGGCCGGAACAGATCCTTTTGGGTCCAGGCTACCCGGAGCACACTGCCATCGGTAAGCCTTAGGGCGGAGTACAGGTTCAGCTGCCCCAGGGTGCTGGACTCCCGGGCATCGGTACCCCGGCCCTTTAGCAGGGCCCGGAGGATTTCCGGCCGTTCCTTGTGGTTATCCATGTCCGACGCATTTTTCATGGAATCGTACAGGACCCGGCCGTCTTCCGCCACCCAGGTAATCCGTAAATCCGGACTGGCTTTGCTGGTATGGTCCAGAAATTCCAGGGGGTTTTCCTGCCGGGTCAATTCCGAACCCAGCACGGAGGCTGTCTGTTCCAGGTAGTAGCCGGTTTCCTGCTTGGAGGTCTGCCAATAGGCAAAGGCGCAGACCAGGGCGGTAAGCAAGATGCAGACCACGCCTACCAGCAGCAGGTGAAGATAAATTCTTTTTTTCATGGGCAGTCAGGGCTCCTTTTCCGCTAAATTCGGTAGCCCACGCCCCGGACCGTTTGGATCACCTTGCCGGCGTCTCCTAATTTTTGCCGCAGGCTGCGGATGTGCATGTCGATGGTCCGGCTTTCCCCGGCGTAGGAGAAGGACCAGACGGCTTCCATAATCTGATCCCGGCTCAGGACAATGCCCGCATTGGCCATGAGATAGTGGAGCAGGTCAAATTCCTTAACCGTCAGGACGCAGGGCTGGCCCTTTACCAGTACCTGGTGCTTTTTCAGGTCCATGAGAATGTCCCCGCACACCAGGGTATCCTGGTCCTGGGGCAGGGAGCCGCCCCGGCGTAGAACAGCCTTGACTCGGCTGATCAGCTCCATAATTCCGAAGGGTTTGGTCATATAGTCGTCGGCGCCAGTATCCAGTCCTTTGACAATGTCGTATTCCCCGGTCCGGGCGGTGAGCATAATGACGGGCAGGGATTGGGTGGCTGGTTTTTCCCGAAGCTTTTTCAGGATTTCCAGGCCGCTTTCTTCCGGCAGCATAATGTCCAGCAGTACCAGATTGGGAATCTGTTTTTCCAGGGCTTTCCAAAAGGCAGCACCATCGGGAAAAGCCTGGGCTTCAAAGTTTTGGCTGGCCAGGGCATAGCGCACCAGCTCGCGGATATTTTCGTCATCTTCTACACAATAGATTAGGGCCATGGTTACCTCCTTTAGGGTGTTCCCTTCTATAGGCTTATTATACGATGAAGGGAAAGTTTGCAACAGGGCTGACAGGAGAAAGAATACTGTCTTTACACAAATATTACAAAAGTGCAAAAAATAAGCGAACAAATTTTCGTTAGCATCTTGAAATAAAACCATAGCCATATTATAATACAGAAAACGAACAAAAGTTCGAAAGGAAGGATAAACGATGAAAACGATATTTGGGCTGTTTTTGGCGGGATTATTCCTTTTGTCAGGTTTAATGGTGCTGGATTTGGACCGGGAGCCTGTGGTTTATCATAAAAAGCAGGTATTGGTCTACAGCGGGGATACCCTGTGGGGCATTGCCAGCCAGGCGGCGGGACCGGAAGAAGACGTCCGGGCGGTACTGGACCGGATTACCCAGGCCAATCACCTGGATCTGCACCAAGCCCTCCAGCCGGGGCAGGTACTGGTAGTTCCGGTACGGGCCGAAGCGGGAGAAAAGGGCCAGCTGGCCAGCCGGCCCTAAGGCAACCCGAGCCGGGGAAGCGGCACAGTTGAACTTTTATTCCTTTCATCCTGTCAAATATGATATACTAAAAGAAAAATCTCCTCCGGCGTTTATGGCAGCTGGAGCAGGGTAGGAGGGATATTCATGCTGGAAGATGCTGATAAAAAAGAACAGGATCAAAAAGTAGAAGAAACCGTAGAAGAGGCGGAAACCCGTCCCATGGATGAAACGGAAAGCCAGGAAGCAAGGGATGAGGCCCTGGAGCCGGTGGACATTCAGGCAGAGTCGGAACGGATTATCCGCTGGGGTGCAGCCCGGGCCAGCGTTATTGTGATGACGCCGTTTTTGGGATCCCTGGCCCTTATGGCCAACGAAGTGTATATGATTACCCGGCTCAGCGATTTGCGGGGGATTGAACTGGAAACGGGGGCCATTGCCGGCCTGATTGGTTCTCTGGGGGCTTCCTTTGTGGGACAGACCCTGTTCACCATTATTCCCTTCCCGCCCCTGCAGGTTCCCGCTGCCGTAGGCATCACCTACGCCGTGGGCAAGGCTGCCAACGCCTGGCTGGAAGCTGGCCGGCCTAAGGACCTGGCTGAATTCAAGGAAATGTTTGAAGAAGCCCGGAAAGAAGGGTCCCGCCGGTTCAAGGAATTTACGGAAAACCCCAACAAGAACATTCCCTTGGGAGATGAAACCAAGAAAGTTATGGAAAAGGCAGCGCCCCTGTTTGATACCGTGAAGGAAAAAGCGGACGCAGCAGCGGACAAGCTGGGAGAAGTGGCCGGCAATATGAACGGCATGGCAGAAAATATCACGGAAATGGCTGCTCCCTTTAAGGAAGCGGCAGAACGCTGGATTACGGCCCAGACCTGGGAACAGCTGCGCCGGGGTGAAGTGGTGGTGCCCTATACGGATTTGTCCGCGGGCCTGGCAGAAGCCATGAAGGACAGCGAATTTACCTTCAAGGACTGCTGCTACCATGGGGACAATCTGCTGGACATTACCGTGGAACACGAAAAGTACGGTACGGTAACGGCCCAGGTGGAAATTGAAGCCATGACCCTGAACAACACGGCCTCCTTTGCCCGGTTCCGAATCCACGACTTTGCGGTGGCCGACAACAAGCTGGGCGAACTGCTGGTACGGCTCCTGGGAACCCGGATCATCATGTCCCTGGTAAATGCCCTGTTCAACATGACCGTGGTGAACCGGGAAGACCTGATCTGCACCTTTAGCGGCCAGTCCCTGACTGTGGACTTTACGGAAGTGGTGAACAAGAGCAAGCTGGCCCAAACCAAGATCAAGAACTTCAACCTGTTCGACCTGGTACGTCTGACGGGCCTGGTACCGGAAGCCGATGGGCTGCACATCAAAACCCATTGGGGCCTGCAAAAATAATTGTATTGCCAATAAGATATCATGTATACAATTTTAGGAGGATGCTTGCATCCTCCTAATTTAATTTACAAAAACATGCGAATTCACTAACGATTAAATGTCAAATTGTGGATTTTTAGTGTCAAAAGGGTTATAATACAGTCGACAATACAATGCGAATTAAGGGAGTTCGCAGAAGGAGGTTTCACCATGATAAGCTTCTTTGTATGTTTGGCGATTTTGATTGCCGGATATTTCATTTATGGCGGCTATGTGGAAAGCTGTTTTCGGCCTCCCATTGACGACAGAAAGACTCCGGCCTATCGGCTGCAGGATGGTGTTGACTATGTTCCCATGGGCAATGGACGGGTGTTCCTGATCCAATTGCTGAATATCGCTGGCCTGGGCCCGATTTTCGGTGCTCTGGCAGGTGCTATGTGGGGCCCTGCAGTATTTCTGTGGATTACCTTCGGTACGGTTTTTGCCGGCGGTGTCCATGACTTTATTTCCGGCCTGTTGTCCGAACGGAACGACGGTGCCAGCATTTCCGAAATCGTAGGGAAATACCTGGGCGACATGATGAGAAGCGTAATGCGCGGTTTCTCTGTTGTGCTGCTGATTCTGGTGGGCGTTGCCTTCACCACGGGCCCTGCTGGTCTGCTGATGAAAATCACTCCCATGAGCTTCAATTTCTGGCTTGCTGTATTACTGCTCTATTATTTCTGTGCTACATTCCTTCCCATTGATAAAATCATCGGCAAGCTGTATCCTATTTTTGGCTTCTGCCTGATTTTCATGGCTTTGGGTGTTGGTACCATGCTGTTTGTGAAGGGTTATGCCATTCCGGAAATTACCCTGACCAATATGCACCCCAAAGGAACCCCCATTTGGCCCATCATGTTCATTACCGTAGCCTGCGGTGCCATTTCCGGTTTCCATTCCACCCAGTCCCCGCTGATGGCTCGCTGCATCAAGAGTGAACGGGATTGCCACAAGATTTTCTACGGCGCTATGGTTTGCGAAGGCATCATCGCCCTGGTATGGGCTGCTGCCGGCTGCTCCTTCTACCATGGTACTTCCGGCCTGTCCGCTGCTTTTGTTACCTACAAAGGCGCCGGCGGCGTTGTGTACGACATCTGCTCCGGCCTGATGGGACCTGTGGGTACCATCATTGCCATGATCGGCGTAATTGCATGCCCTGTATCCTCTGCTGATACGGCATTCCGCAGTGCTCGTTACACCATCTGCGACTGGTTCAAGATTGACCAGCACACCATTGCCAGCCGTCTGAAACTCAGTATCCCCATTATCCTGGTAGGCGGGATCCTGACTCAGGTTAACGTAACCATCCTGTGGAGATATTTCTCCTGGACCAACCAAACCCTGGCCATGTTCGTTCTGTGGTCCGGCGGTATGTACCTGTATGCCAATAAAGGCAACTACTGGATTGCCATTATCCCGGCAACCTTCATGAGTGCCGTAAGCTGCACCTACATCCTGGTAGCCCAAGAAGGTCTGCAGCTGAGCACGACTGTTGCTTATCCTGCCGGCATTATCTTCGCTATCTTGGCCTTCTGCCTGTTCTGGAAACGCGCCAACAAGATTAAGAATGGCACCCTGGATCTGGCAGATAAACCTGTGGAAGGCTAAGGCTTTCTTAGAATTTAAGATTTATTCCCTTAAAGAGAACCCGGAAGCGGCCGCTTCCGGGTTTTCTTTAACCATTGGACAAATTTGGACTTTTGTCCAATGGGAGAGGAAGAAAAAACTGTACAAGAAAATATTGCAAATGATAATTATGCAAAAATAAAGGGTAAAAATACTAAATTCGTTACAGTTATCCGGCAAAAAGTGCATATAAAGCGTGAATATAAAATTTTTATTAATAATTATACATAAAGCAGTCTTTACTTGTATACAAAATGTGGTATACTAGGAAACATACTCGTGAACGCAGAAAAAAAGCGGGAGCAAAAAACTAGAACAAAAAAGGAACAGAGGGAGAAAATTCATGACAAATATGTACAATCCAGTTACGCCGGAACTGGTTCAGGCCCTGCAGGAAGTAGTGGGGGATAAATACGTAAAGACCGACGAAGAATATCTGCAGCAGTATCAGACGAATGAAGAGGGGAATCCCCATTTCTTCAAGAAGCCGGAAGTGGTAGTATTTCCTGGCTCCACGGAAGAGGTGGCTGCCATTGTGAAACTGGCCAACCAGTATAAGGTGCCCATTACGCCCCGGTCCGCCGGCAGCAACGTGGCCTGCGGGGCCATTCCCATTTACCATGGCATGGTGGTGGAACTGGAACGGATGAACCAGATCCTGACCCTGGATGCGGATAACCTGTACGCAGTGGTGCAAACCGGCGTCATTACCGGTCAGCTCCAGGCAGAAGCCAAGAAACATGGTCTCTTGTACGCTGGAGATCCTTCCAGCGCCGACAGCAGCCAGATTGGCGGCAACGTAGCCAACAATGCCGGGGGCAACAAGGCCGTCCGCTACGGCACCACCCGGAACCAGATCTACGCCCTGAAGGTAGTTACGCCCCTGGGGGATATTGTGGAAGTGGGCGCCCGGCTGAAGAAGTGCTCCACGGGGCTGTGCCTGGAGCAGCTGTTTGCCGGCAGCGAAGGGACCCTGGGCATCATTACGGAAATTACCGTAAAGCTTTGGCCCCTGCCTCCCTATAACTTCAATATGGTCTGCGTTTTTGATGACGATGCCAAAGCCTTTGCCCTGCCCAACAAGATCTTGAAGGCCGGCATTGAGCCTACCAGCCTGGAATTCATGGACAATGAAGCCCTGGTCATGACCTGCAAATATCTGGACAATATGGAAATGCCCCATGTAAATGAAGGCTGCAGCTACGTGATTGTCACCGTGGAAAGCTTTGACCAGGAAGAAAGCGACCGGAAAATGGAGCGCCTCTGTGAACTGGCTGAAGCAAACGGTTCCTTGGACGAATTTGAAGCAGATGACCGGATTTGGAAGGTCCGGAAGGAATTTGCCGAAGCCGCCCGGGACGTGGACAGAATGTTCCAGACCGAAGATTTCGTAGTGCCCCTGGACAAGATTGCGGAAATGACCGCCCAGATTCCGGAACTGCGGGAAAAATACAACCTGTACTGCGTGACCTGCGCCCATATCGGCGATGGGAATATCCACGTGCTGCCCCTGAACAAGGAAGGGCTGCCGCCGGAAGAATGGTTCAAGAAAATCAAGGCCTTTCATGCGGACCTGTTTCCCCGGGTATATGCCCTGGGCGGGAAGATGTCCGGCGAACACGGCATCGGCTACAAAAAACTGGAAGAATTTGCCCGCTGCACCCCGGAAGGGGAAGTGAAACTGATCAAGGCCATCAAGCACGCCCTGGATCCCAACAATATCATGAACCCGGGGAAACTGGTGGATATGAACGGCGATTTTATTGCCTGAAACCTGTAAAAAAAGACGCGTAAACTGCGGTTTACGTGTCTTTTTTTACGCTCTGGGGCCGGATGCCTTCCGCCTTGCTAAAAAATCCTGCAAGCAAGGGGGAATTGCTTTATAATAAAAGAGACTATCAGGTACGGAGGGGAAGAACCATGAAAAAATGGCTGGGACTACTGGTAATAGGACTGCTGGCAGGAGCGGGGCTTAGCGGAGTTGAAGTACGCCCCGCAGAAGCGGAAACGGCGCCCCGACTTCTGGCAGAAAACGCCCAACCCCAAATAGCCCAGCGGGCGGCTGGAGCTAAGGCAAAGCCGGACGCCCTGGCCGCGGGAAAGGGGAAAGGGGTCCCGGCGCAGCAACAGGCCCTGCCAAGCCCCAAGACTGCGGCGAAGGAGGCAGTCCTGTCTGCCGTAAAGGAGGCAGCGCTCCCGGAAAAGGGGGAAGACTACCGGGATCCCCGGAATGGGGTCAGCTTTACCCTGCCTCCTGGGTTTATCAGCCAGGGCACCTATGCCAAGAAAAATGGCAAGGGGGACCTTATGATGCGGGCCCTGGACGGGGACCGGATTTTTGTGTACACGGCCAATGGGGCCATGCTGTCCCAGGCTGGGAAAAAGGAAAACCAGCCCTTCCATACCCGGGATTCCATGCTGAAGCTGTCCCTGAAAACCTACCTCCAGGAAGCGGCAGAAAAAAAGCTGCCGGTGCTGGCAGCCAAGCTGGGAACCTTTGGCACCCAGCCAGGCTTCCATATTCGTCAGGAAGAAGAGGGCAAGCTGGCGGACCGGTACTTTTTTGCGGACCGCAAAAACCTGTATACCCTGAGCTTTCTCACTACGGCGGAGGAGAATCAGGCGCTCCAGCCGGCCATTGCCCAAATGCTGGATACCCTGAAGATTCCCACGCCCTATGAGCGGGTGACCATTCCGGGCAGCTCCCTGTCCTACGAAATCCCCTACGGGGGTGTGGATGAGCTGCAACTGAAGGAACCGGGAGACCCCCATATCCAAATGCAGATGCACGTAGATGATAAGCTGCTGACTGGGGTGATTTACCATCCCTTGCAGGAGGATTTGACCTACGCTGTGCTGCCGGAACGCTACGAGAATCTGGGAGAAGTGGACCGGAAAAACCTGTGCCGGGTGCTGACCCAGGGCCGGCAGGACCAGTGGGAAAGCCTGCACCCCGGGGTTCCGTTGGAAGAAAACACCACCTATTTTTCCCAAGCCGCAGGGCGAACCTGCCTGGTGGAAAAGACCCGGGGCGGCGGCGAAACCAGCCTGGGGTACCTGTTCCTGCTGGACGGAAAACTGCTGTCCCTGGACTACGTTGCCTTGGAAAATACCGATAATCAGGCCATCATCGACCACTCGGTCAACAGTTTACGCCTGGAGGGGGAGAGCGGCCGTCTGCAATAGGGCAATCAGGTCCTGCATGGCCTTGGTCAGGTACAGGGCCGGCCGGTGCGCCAGATACAGGGTACGGGTCAGGGACTGGGGTGCAAAATCGTAGAAATAGGCCGGTTGTTCCCGGTCCAGGGAAGGCAGGGCAATCCCTGGTACGAAAGTGAAACCCGCATTGTGGAGCACCAGTTTGTGGGCCAGCTCAATACTGTCTGTTTCTAAAATGACTTTGGGAGTAACCTGCCATTTTTCACAAAGTGCGTCGGCCATTTTCCGCATTCCCCGGCCGGGCTTTAGGAGAATCATGGGGGCGCCCTCCAAAAATCGCAAATCGCTGAGTACACCGGGTACGGTTCCCCGGTGTTTTTTGTTGGTCGGAAAGGAAGGGGGCGCTTCCAGGTAAATTTTGTCTGTAAGGATTTTGGTGTAGGCCAGTTCCGGCACATCGGTGAAATAGGTCAGGGCCAGTTCGATTTCTCCCCGCAGCAGGGCTGCGTCCAGCTTGCGGACCTGGGTTTCCGTCAGCAGCAGCTCCACCTTGGGGTATTTGGCCCGGAAGGTTTCCAAAATTTGGGGCAGCAGGTACTGGCCGGAAATGGCGGACAGCCCCAGGCGAATCTGGCCTTTTTGGGAATCCCGCATATCCTGGATTTCCCGGAGGACTTCCTGGTGCCGTTCCAGCATGGCTTGGCAGCAGGTCAGGTACACCTGTCCGGCCTGGGTCAGGGTAACCCCGCTTTGCCGCCGGATGAACAGCTCTGCCCCGGCTTCTGTTTCCAGGTCCCGGATGACCCGGCTCAGGGCGGGCTGGGAAATGAACAGCTGCCGGGCGGCCGTGGTGATATTCCCTGTCTGGGCGGTTTTTACAAAGTACTCCAGCTGTTTTTCGTTAAACATGGTTCCTCCTTCATAGGGCTTTGTTTTGCAAGAAACATAACATAAATACTATGGTAATATGATTATAATGGAATTTTACATTATTGTATAGGGGCGGTATACTAAAACCAGAAAGCAAGAGAAACAGGAGGAAAGAGCATGGCACATGTAAAGATTTTGGTTCCCTACGGAGCTGTTGGTTTGAACTGTTCGGACGAGGCTTTTGCCAATGGCCTGGCTCTGCAGCCGGATATTATCTGCTGCGACGCCGGGTCCACGGATTCTGGCCCCTACTACCTGGGGACGGGCAAGGGCAAGTATATGACGGCGGCGGTAAAGCGGGATTTGCGCCGGATGGTAAAAGGAGCCCATGCCCTGGGTGTGCCCATGGCCATTGGGTCAGCCGGAACCTGCGGCAGCAACGCCGGGGTGGATGAAGCGGTCCGCCTGATCCAGGAAATCTGCCAGGAAGAAAATATCCATGGCAAGAAAATCGTGAAAATCTACACGGAACAGGAGCCGGCCAAAATGGCAGCCTATTACAAGGCGGGCAAGGTCCAGGCCCTGGCCGGGGCTCCGGAAATTACCGCGGAGACCTTTGGGGAATGCGACCACATTGTGGCGCTCTCTGGAGCCGAACCCTTCCAAAAAGCCCTGGAAATGGGGGCGGACATCATTGTCTGCGGCCGCTCCACGGATACGGCCATTATGGCGTTCTATCCGCTGCTGAAGGGCTGCCACGAAGCCAGCTGCTGGCACGCCGCCAAAATTGCGGAATGCGGCGGCCTGTGCACTTCGGCCGGGCTGCAGGGCTGCGCCTTCCTGGAACTGGATGACAAGGGCTTCACCGTCCGGGCCATTGCTCCTGGAGCCACGGTAACGCCCTACTCCGTTTCCGCCCATTTGCTGTATGAGAATGCGGATCCCATCCATCTTACGGAACCAGGAATCCAGATTGATGCTTCCCATACCACCTACACTGCTGTGGATGAAAAGACCGTGCGGGTGGAAGGCACGGTACTGACCCACAAGCCCTATACCATGAAACTGGAAGGCTCCGGCGCCGTGGGCTATCAGACCATTTCCCTGGTGGGTATCCGGGACCGGGAAATCCTGAAGGATCCCCTGCGCTTTGTGGAAGCCATCCGCCAGGAAGGTACCTCTAAGCTGACCTCCATGGGGGTGGCAGCAGCGTCCTACCACATTAACCTGAAACCCTATGGCTATAACGCCGTATCCGGCCAGCCGGTAAAGGAAGGCTATGTGCCGGAAGAAATTGGCCTTTTGCTGACGGTAACGGCGGATACCCAGGAACTTGCCACCCAGGTGGCCAAGGCCTTTAACCCGCTCCTGCTCCACTACAACCTGTTCCCGGAGCGGCAGATGCCTTCCTTTGGCTTTGCCTTCTCCCCGGCAGAAATAGAGCGGGGCAAGATTTACGAATTTAAGCTGTACCACACGGTTTCCCTGGAGGACCCGCTGGAATTGGTCACCTTCCAGGAAACTGAGGCATAAAGGAGGATTCTATGGCTACTCTTGGAGAAACAGTAAGATATTTAAGAAGCAAAAATGCCGGCCCTTTCTGTCTGACCGTGGATGCCTTCTGCTGCAGCAAGGAGGATACGGACCGGGTGGCAGATTGCTTTACCCGGAATCGGGAAACCATTGCCAAGATGTTTGCGGTAACCCCGGACCTAATCAAAATTTTTGCCCTGCCGGAGATTCAGGTGGTGAAATTGAGTTTTCCCCGCCGGCCGGTGGAAGGTTCCCGGGATGAACGGGATATGCACGGCGGCCAGCAGTATGTAAGCCTATTGGATTTGGAAGTCTAAACAACTAGTGATAAAAAACGGGAGTTTCTATAAAAACTTCCGTTTTTTTGTGCCTTCAAAAAGAATTTTCCCATTGGCGAGGAATTGCCGTATAATGGAAATATGATATGCAAGCAAGGTATCTGAAAAATATGCTACGGGAGGCGCTGGTATGGAGCAGGAACAACTGCAAAAGAATATTGAAACGGCGGCGGATTGGGTGAGCCAATCCCATAACATTGTGTTTTTTGGAGGCGCCGGAGTTTCCACGGAAAGCGGTATTCCGGATTTCCGCAGTGTGGATGGACTGTACAACCAGAAATATGCCTATCCTCCAGAAACCATTTTGAGCCATACTTTTTTTCAGGAACATACAGAGGAATTTTATCGGTTTTACCAGGATAAGATGCTGGCCCTGGAGGCCAAACCCAATGCAGCCCACCTGAAGCTGGCCCAGTGGGAGAAAAACGGGCGGCTCAAGGCTGTGATTACCCAAAATATCGATGGTCTGCACCAGGCAGCGGGCAGCCAAAATGTGCTGGAACTTCACGGCAGTGTCCACCGGAACTACTGTACCAAATGCGGCAAATTCTTTGATGCCCACTATATGAAGGCGGCCCAGGGAGTGCCTTACTGTGATGCCTGCGGCGGGCTAATCAAGCCGGATGTGGTGCTCTACGAGGAAGGACTGGATATGGACGTGCTGGAAAAGGCTGTGGCCTATATTGCCCAGGCAGACGTCCTGATTGTAGGCGGTACCTCGCTGGTGGTGTATCCGGCAGCTGGGCTGATCCGCTATTACAAGGGGCATAAGCTGATCCTGATCAACAAAGGCAGTACGTCCTACGACAGTACGGCCAACCTGATTATTCCCGCCAGCATTGGGAAAGTCCTGTCCGCACTGCCGGAATAGGTGATTTTTCCTAGGCTTTTGTGCTATAATGGGAGAAATGACGCAATTATTTTGGGGGTATAACTATGCTAGATTTGAAATTTGTTCGGGAAAATACGGACAAAGTACTTCAAGCCATCAAAAATCGTCAATCGAAGATGGACTTGGACGAATTCAAACAATTGGATCAAGAGCGCAGAGACCTGCTGCAGGAAGTAGAAGCTGACAAGAGCCAGCGGAATACGGTCAGCGCCCAGATCAGCCAAATGAAGAAAAACGGAGAAGATGCTACGGAGAAAATCCTGGCCATGCGCGCTTTGGGTGACAAAATCTCCGAAGGCGATAAAAAGCTGAAGGATGTGGAATCCCGTCTGCACGCCATTATGCTGACCATTCCCAATATGCCTGCAGCAGATGTTCCGGTAGGCAAGGACGATAGTGAAAACCCCGAAGTGCGGAAATGGGGCGAACTGCCGAAATACGATTTTGAACCGAAAAACCACTGGGAAATTGGCGAAAACCTGGGCATCCTGGATGCTGAACGGGCTGCCAAGGTTTCCGGTGCCCGGTTCTATTACTATATGGGTGCCGGTGCCCATCTGGAACGTGCGGTCTACAACTTCATGCTGGACCAGCATACCCAGAAGGACGGCTATACGGAAGTGATTCCTCCGTACATTGTCAGCGCCGCTACCATGACGGGTACGGGCCAACTGCCGAAATTCAAGGAAGATATGTACAAGGTGGAAAACCAGGATATGTACCTGATTCCTACCGCCGAAGTACCTTTGACCAACTACTACCGGGACGAAATCATTGATGGGTCCAAGCTTCCCATCTACGTAACGGCACTGACCCCCTGCTTCCGGGCTGAAGCCGGTTCTGCCGGCCGGGATACCCGGGGCCTGATTCGTCAGCACCAGTTCCACAAGGTAGAAATGGTGAAATATACCACTCCGGAAAGCAGCTATGACGAGCTGGAAAAACTCACCAATGATGCTGAGCGGATCCTCCAAGCCCTGAAACTGCCGTACCATGTGGTTTGCCTGTGCACCGGCGATCTGGGCTTCTCCGCTGCCAAGACCTACGATATTGAAGTTTGGTTCCCTGCCCAGGGCAAATACCGGGAAATCTCTTCCTGCTCCAACACGGAAGACTTCCAGGCCAGACGAGCCAATATCCGCTTCCGTCGGGACAGCAAGTCCAAACCGGAATACGTACATACCCTGAACGGCTCCGGGCTGGCAGTAGGCCGTACCGTAGCTGCCATTTTGGAAAACTACCAGCAGGCCGATGGTTCTGTGGTGGTGCCGGAAGTGCTGCGTCCGTACATGGGCTGCGACGTCATTAAGGGTATCTGAGCAAAAATTTTCTAATTGGATAAATATACAGCGTCTGCCTTCCGGGGCAGGCGCTGTTTTTTCTTCTAGGGGAGGTAGGACGCCCTCGGAGTTCTTCTTATGCGCTATTTCGAGGAATTTACGCATTTAAGGGTATTAAGTGACTTAAAAATGAACTATGCATATTTTTCGTGAAACTCCTTTAAAGTCCTCAAAACTCCTTTGTTTTCCTCAATTTTCCTCTTGTACTTTCCCTGATTTGCTGTATAATGATAACGAAATTTGCACAGGCCCTGCTGGGCCAAAGGGGGATGTTACATGAACGAACAAAGTTTTTTCCAATTGTCCCAAGAAGCCGTAACCAGTCTGGCAGAACGTTTTGAGACTCCGCTGCTGGTGCTTTCCCTGGACCAGGTGGAGAAAAACTATGATCTGCTGCAGGCTCATATTCCGCAGCTAAAAATTCATTATGCCATGAAAGCCAATCCGGATCTGCGGATCCTGGAATTGCTGATCAATAAAGGCTCCAGTTTTGACGTAGCTAGTGACGGGGAAATCCGCACCCTTTCCCAATTGGGCGTGGCCGGGGACCGGATGATCTACGCCAACCCCATTAAGATTGATGCCGGTTTTAAGGCCTGTGCCGATGCCGGTGTAACCCATATGACCTTTGACAGTGAATCGGAAATCCAAAAGATTGCCCAGCATTGCCCGGGAGCCACGGTTCTCCTGCGGCTGCGCATCGATAACCCCAAGGCCCATGTGGACCTGAACAAGAAATTTGGCGCACCCCTGGAAAAGGCGCTGGACCTGATGCTGAAGGCCCAGGCTGCGGGCCTGGATATGGCCGGGGTGGCCTTCCATGTGGGCAGCCAGACGGTGGTGGCGGATCCCTATCTGCTGGCCCTGGATATTACCAAAAAACTCATGCAGCAGGCCCGGGCCAAGGGTCTTACCATGCGCATTTTGGATATTGGCGGAGGTATGCCCATTCCGGAAACCGGCGTCCACTACAACCTGTCCGCTCTGCTGGACCAGATAGCAGCCCGGCTAAATGAAGACTTCTCCGACCTGGAAATCTGGGCCGAACCGGGCCGGTACCTGTGCGGTACGGCCATGAACCTGATTACCCGGGTTATCGGCGTCAATGAACGCAATGGCCAGACCTGGTATTTCCTGGACGACGGCATTTACGGCACGTTTTCCGGGGTAATCTTTGACCAATGGGATTTCAAACTGATCAGCTTCAAAAACAGCGGAAAAAAGATTCCGGCTACTTTTGCCGGCCCCAGCTGTGACTCCCTGGATATTATGTTCCGGGGAAAGCTGACGGAACCCCTGGAAGTGGGGGATCTGCTGCTGGTGCCGGTATGCGGGGCGTATACTTCTGCTTCCGCCACCACCTTCAATGGCTTTAAGAAAGCCCGGATTGTGGTCTGGGAAGAAGTCCAGGCGGAGCTGGGCCTGGAAAAAATGCAGCTGGCGGTATAAGCTTTCCCCTAGAGCCCTTTTTGCCGAAGTATCCGGCAGAAAGGGCTTTTTGTTTTCGGGTTTCTTTTGAGGCTTTGCCATTCTTGTGTTACAATAGTAGCATCTGTATCGGAGATCAATCATAACAGATAGAAATAAGGAGAGATGATTCATGAGTTCTACCAATTTGGAAATGGGTATTGTAGGGTTGCCCAACGTAGGAAAAAGTACACTATTCAATGCCATTACCAAGGCAGGTGCTGAAGCAGCCAACTACCCGTTCTGTACCATAGAGCCCAACGTAGGGGTGGTGGACGTACCGGATGCGCGCCTGAAGGTGCTCAGCGAGATGTTCCATTCCAAGAAGATTGTGCCTGCCGGCATGCGTTTTGTGGATATTGCCGGGCTGGTGAAAGGTGCATCCAAGGGAGAAGGCCTGGGCAACAAGTTCCTGTCCCACATCCGGCAGACGGACGCCATTGCTGAAGTGGTGCGCTGCTTTGAAGACGGAAACATTACCCACGTGGAAGGTTCCATTGACCCGGTCCGGGACGTGGAAATCATCAATACGGAGCTGTGCCTGGCGGACCTGGATTCCGTGGACAAGCAATTGGTGAAGGTTCAGAAGCTGATGAAATCCGGGGACAAGAAAGCCGCTGCCCGGGCAGAAGTGCTGAAAAAGATTTCTGCCGGCCTGGGCGACGCCGTGCCTGCCCGCCGGATGGAACTCACCGAGGACGAAAAGGACGCGGTAAAGGAACTGGATCTTTTGACCCTGAAGCCCATTCTGTACGTAGCCAATGTGTCCGAGGAAGAAGCGGCTGATGCTTCCGGCAATCCCTATGTGAAAGCCCTGGAAGATTATGCGGCCCAGGAACATGCCCAGGTTATCGTGATTTCTGCCAAGGTGGAAGAAGAAATTGCCGAACTGCCGGAAGCGGAAGCCAAGGAATACCTGGAAATGGAAGGGCTGACGGAAGCAGGTCTGGACCGGCTGATCAAAGCCGGCTTTAAGCTGCTGGGCTTACAGACTTTCCTTACCGCCGGGGAAATGGAATCCCGGGCCTGGACCATTGTCCAGGGCTCTACCGCTCCCCAGGCTGCTGGTAAGATTCATTCCGATTTTGAAAAAGGGTTTATTCGGGCGGAAATCGTCTCCTACGAGGATCTGGTTAAATGCGGTTCCAAACAGGCTGCCAAGGAAAAAGGCCTGGTACGGCTGGAAGGCAAGGACTACATCATGCAGGATGGGGACGTGGTGGAATTCCGCTTTAACGTATAAGGGAGATGACAACCATGCTGTATGATACCCATACCCATGCCGACTATTCCTGTGATGCAGAGATGACCCTGCCCCAGGCCATCGAACGGGCCAAGGCGTTAAATATCGGGCTCATTCTGACGGAGCACTGGGACCGGTATTACCCCACCAATCCGGAAATGTTCCTGTTCGATATTGACGATTATTTCCGGAAGAATACCCCCTACCGGACGGAACAGATTTTGCTGGGCATCGAAGTGGGCCTTCAGCCCCAGGCCATTGAGGAAGACCGGAAAATGACCGCCGCCCATCCCTTTGACGAGGTGGTGGGGTCCATGCACTGCTTTTTGGGGAAGGATATGTACGAACCTTCCACCTATGAGGGAATGACCAAGGAGCAGGCCGTCCGGGATTATCTGGAAGACTCCGTGCGCTGCCTAGAGCTGCACCCGGATTTTGATTCCTACGGCCATTTGGACTATATCTGCCGGTATATGCCCTACCCGGATCCCAATCTGTATTACAAGGACAATCCGGAGCTGTGGGATAAGGTTTTCACCCTGCTGATTGAGCAGGACAAGGCCCTGGAAATCAACACCCGGCGTCTGGGCAACCCCCAGGTGATTCCGCCCTTGCAGGAGCTGTACAACCGGTTTGCCCAGCTGGGGGGCCGCTACGCTACCTTGGGCAGCGATGCCCATTATCCGGAGCACGTAGGCCGGGATTTGGCGGTGGGCAAGGCCATTGCCGATGCGGCAGGTTTGCAGCTGGTATACTACAAAGAACGGAAACGGCAGCTTTGCCAAGAATAAAAGCAGCAGGGGCCTTCGGGTCCCTGTTTTTTTCTGCCATTTTTGGCTGCTGCCATACAATTGTCACGGCTCCTTGCTTGTTTTACGGGGCCTAGCCTGATATAATACACTAGTATCATCCTGTTTAAAAGGTGGGGAAGTGTATGGGCCGTATGCGGCTGGGAATTTTTGGCGGGACCTTTGACCCGATCCATAAGGGACATCTGGCAATTGCTGAAGCCATGCAGCAGCAGCTGAAGCTGGACCGAATCCTGTTTATCCCGGATTACCTGCCGCCCCACAAATTGCAGCAGCAGTGTTCCCCTTCGCCGGATCGCCTGGCCATGACCCTATTAGGGATTCAGGGGCATCCGCTTTTTACGGTTTCGGACCGGGAGCTGCGCCGGCGGGGCGTTTCCTATACGGTGGACACCCTGCACCAGCTGTACCGCCGTTACCATAGGTATTATGACCTGTACTTTCTCATTGGGGCGGATTCCGCCGAACAGCTGCCTACCTGGCACCGGATTCGGGAGGCCATGCGCTGCAGCATTTTTGCGGCAGCGGCCCGGCCTGGTTTTGCCCCTTACAAGGAAAAGGTGACGAGAGCGCTGGCCCGGCAGGGCCTTACCCGGCTTGTGTGGGTGGATACGCCGGAAATCGATATTTCTTCAACCCAGATCCGCCAGCGGGTCCGGGCAGGACAAGCCATTGGGGACCTGGTTCCCCAGGCAGTAGCCGATTACATCAGACAAAGAGAGCTCTACCAGGGGTAGGGGTCTCTGTCTTTCTTTATAAGGAAGTGAGGGCAATATGGAACTGGAAGAAATGAAGCGGCGGCTGGCAAAAGAGCTGCCGGAAAAACGGTTTAAACATAGTGTGGCAGTTTGTGAAACCGCCATCCGCCTGGCCCGGATTCACGGGGTGGACGAAAAGAAGGCCGCCATTGCCGGCCTGATCCATGACAGCGGGCGGCAGATTCCCACCCGGGATTTTATCGCCAAGGCTGAAGAACTGGGCATTGACCTGGACGAAATTGAACGCTGTCAGCCCATCCTGATCCATTCCAAACTGGGCAAATACTACGCCCAGCACGAATTTGGGGTAACGGATCCGGATATTTTGAATGCCATCCGGTACCATACCACAGGCGCTGCCCATATGAGCCCCCTGTGCATGGTCATCTACCTGGCGGATTTATTGGAGCCGGCCCGGGATTTCCCCAAAGTGGAGGAAATGCGGAAAATGGCCAAAAAGAGCTTGGAAACTACCATGCTGGCGGCCTACGCCAATACCATGGAATACCTGCTGGGTTCCCAGCTGCTGATTCACCCGGACTGCCTGGCCGGCTACAACGAACTGGCCATCCAGCTGAAAAAACCAAAGAATAACAGGAGTTGACTATGACAGAAGAGAACAATGCTGGCAAGCCGCATTACAAGAAGCGGCTGCGTAAAGGGCGATTGTTTTTTTGCCTTGTTCTGATTCTGGCCCTTTTTGGCAGCTGTTTTGCTGCCGGCATGAGAATCTACAACCGCTTTTTTCGGACCGATCCAGTGGCGGTGCAGACAGAAAAGGAAGACCACCTGTCCGAGGAAGCCTTTTCTGAACGCATCAACCTGCTGCTTTTGGGTACGGATGATGGGGACAGCGAAGACTTTGACAAGAATGCCCCCAAGCGGACGGATGCCATGCTGCTGGTGAGCTTTGACCCGGCGAGGAACCGGGTGTCCGTGCTGAGCCTGCCCCGGGATACCCGGGTGCATATTCCCGGCCACAGCGGCTATGATAAAATCAACGCCGCCTATGCCTACGGCGGGGTGAAGCTGGCCAAGCAGACGGTTTCCAACCTGCTCCAGGTGCCCATCGATTTTTATATGCAGGTGGACTGGCAGGGCTTTATCAAAGTGGTGGATATGCTGGGCGGTGTGGACCTGGACGTGGAAAAGAATATGAACTACGAGGATCCCTATGCGGACCTGGAAATCCACCTGAACAAGGGCTTCCAGCACCTGGACGGGAAAAAGGCCGGGGAGTATGTGCGGTTCCGGCATGACGAAATGGGCGATATTGGCCGGGTGGAGCGGCAGCAGAAGTTCCTGAAGGCCCTGTCCAAGCAGGCCTTTACCATGGGCAACATGATGAAGATGCCCATGCTGATTTCCACGGCTACCCGCTACGTCCATACGGATATGGATTTCCTCAGCATGGTGAAGGCAGCCAACTGTCTGAGAATGTTTGGCGAAAACGGGGTCCAGTCTGCCAGTCTGGAAGGCGATTTTGCCACCATTGGCGGGGTGAGCTATTGGGTGACTACCCGGAGCAAGATTGGGGCAACCCTGGATGAACTGAAAATCCCTCATAAGCGGATTACTGAAGATTAATGTGATGATGGATGCGAGAAGTGAAGTAAGGAGTGATTGTATGACAGAAAAAGAATTGGCCAACAAGATTGCGGCAGCTGCTGCAGACAAAAAAGCACAGGATATCCTGCTGCTGAACATGACCGGAATTTCCCCGGTAACGGATTATTTCATGATCTGTTCCGCTTCCAGCACCACCCAGGTGCGGGCCATTGCGGACAATATTGAGGACAAGCTGGCCGAACAGGGCCGCCTGCCCATGCATAAGGAAGGCTATGCCGAAGGCAGCTGGATTCTGCTGGATTACGGCGACTGCGTAGCCCATATTTTCCGGGAAGCAGAACGGAATTTCTACAACCTGGAACAGCTGTGGGCAGATGCTCCCAGCGAAAGTTATACGGAGACAGAAGCATGATGAACAAGAAAGAACCCGTAACGGTCAAGACCGTTGGCCGCTACCGGGTAGGTGATGTATGCGAAATGAAGGCCGTGCGGATTGGCGAAGCCGGCGCATTTCTGGATGCAGGCACCGGCAATACCTCCGACGATATCCTGCTGCATAAGCACCAGCAGACGGCTCCGGTTAAGGCCGGAGATGTGGTAAAGGTGTATTTGTACCTGGATACCAAGGGGAGAATGACCGCCAGCATGAAGCTTCCCAAAATGCGGGAAGGCCAGCTGGGGTACGTGAAGGTCCTGTCCGTAACCCGGAAGGGCGGCTTTGTGGACATTGGGGCTGAACGGGGCATTTTCCTGCCCTACAGCGAAATGCGGGGCCATGTGTCTCCGGGGCAGCTGGTGTGGGTAAAACTGTACCGGGACAAAAGCGGCCGGCAGGCCGTTACCATGCGGGTGGAAGACGACATGATTCGGGCTTCCGTGCCTGCCAAGGACGTAAAAGTTGGGGACCAGCTCACCGGGACGGTGTACAACATCCTGCCGGAAGGGTTCTTCCTGTTGACGGAACGGCGGTACCTGGCCTTCATCCACCGGGATGAGGTGCCGGGGGGGCGGCTGGACTTTGGCCAAAAGGTTACCGGCCGGGTTACCTTCGTCCGGGAGGACGGACGGGTGGACATGTCACTGCGGGAAGTTAAGGAAAAGGCCATGGTAACGGACAGTGAACGGATCCTGGCCCTTTTGGAAAAACGCCAGGGAACCATGCCTTACACGGACGATACGCCGCCGGAAATTATCCAGGCTGCCTTCTCTATTTCCAAAGCTGCCTTCAAGCGGGCTCTGGGCCGGCTGATGAAGGAAGGCAAGGTAAAGCAGGAGAATGGCTGGACCACGCTGATTCAGCCAGATTCTAAAAAATAGGCTTGACAAAAAACGAAAGTGCATTGTATAATAAGCAAGTCGTTGGGGGCATAGCTCAGCTGGGAGAGCGCTTGCATGGCATGCAAGAGGTCAGGAGTTCGATCCTCCTTGTCTCCACCAATGAAAAAATCAGGGTGCTGTGAATGATCACAGCACCTTTTTTGTACCAGAAAAAGTCCGGGGCATCCCGGCATCTGTAAGGAAAGAAGGGATACCATGTGGAAGCGTATTGCTCTTTTGGCAGCGGCTCTTTTGGTGATTGCCGGCAGCCTGGCCTTTGCCGCTGAACGGACTAGCCGCAAACCCGTTGTGGTGGTGTTGTACCAGAACCATGCGGAAACCGATTACAATAAGGCTATCGACAAGAAGTTTATGAAAAACTTCAAGGCGGCCCTGCCAGCATCTACCTACGTGTGGGTGGATGGGAAAAACGTGATGAAAAAGCTTCAGGAACAGGGCATCGACGATATCTACACCGCTGAGCGCAGCGACATTATCCGGGCCCTGGGCAATGAACCGGTGGATTACGTGCTTTACGCGGAAGCCCAGCCCTTCATTCGGAAGGAAAAAAGCTCCTGGTTCAGCCACGGTATTGAAATGACCACCCAGGTTCCCTTTAAGATTGTAGACGTGGCCGGGGACAAGTACCTGTACAGCGGCCGGCTGTCCATCAAGGCGGACAGCACCACCTTTATTGGCGGCATAGGCAACCGGGGTGTGGTCATGGAAGCGGTGGACAAGGCCAATCAAAGAATCAGTGAGATTATCGCCCAGCGCATGCCCAAAACGGTTACCTCCGGAGAAAAAAGCCGCAGCCGGGCAGCAGCCCGTCAGGCAGCCCTCCAGGAGATGCCCCTGGAAGTCGTAGAATAACAATATAAGAAAAAGAGAGAATTCCTAGTAAACATTAGGCAATTCTCTCTTTTCTTTTGGAGAATTATATAGTAAGATTATAGGAAATAGCAAGGCTGTTTGGCAGCCTAAGGGAGGCATTATGAAAATTTCAACTAAAGGGCGGTATGCCCTGCGCCTGATGATTGACCTGGCGCTCAACGGCACAGATTCGTATGTCCCTATCAAAAGTGTCTCACAGCGGCAGGAAATCTCAGAAAAATATCTGGAACAGATTATCACCCAACTGTCCCGGGCAAAATTGGTAAAAAGCGCCCGGGGGGCCCAAGGCGGCTACCGCCTGGTGCGGGAACCCAAGGACTATACGGCAGGAGAAATCATCCGGGCGGTGGAAGGTTCCCTGGCGCCGGTGGCTTGTCTGGAACCGGGCCACGAAATTTGCAGCCGGGCAGAGCAATGTGTTACCCTGGACCTGTGGAAAGAGATTCAGGATGCAGTGGACACCATTGTGGACCATACCACGTTGGCAGACCTGGTAGAAAAACAGAAGCAGAAATTGCAGAAAATGGCAGTGGATGAACTGCTGCGTCAGCGGAGTCATCGGCTGCTTGCCCAGTGTGAAGATTGCGTTCAGGTGCGAGAATGCCTGAGCCCGCGTTTCGCCGGTAAAGCGGTAGATGGGCACCTCGGCCCCGAAGGGCTGTAAACAGC
>ONZZ01000718.1_pt1 | contig 25750 bp, 23 predicted proteins | sample 1671101 | NCBI WGS metagenome assembly ONZZ01 (sample SAMN06348122, study PRJEB24527) | human gut metagenome | biome: human gut; feature: ankylosing spondylitis patient; material: feces | host: Homo sapiens | place: China | collected 2015-10
CATTGATACCTACCAAAGTTGACGCATCCTTATCCTGCGGCACGGCGCGCATCGCCTTGCCGAGCTTCGTCTTTTTGACGAAAAGCTGCAAGGCAATCATAATGCCCAGGCCAATGGCAATCGTCAGCAGCACGTTCAGCGGCAGGGCCACGCTGCCCACGGTGATGGTGGGCAGGCTGAAGATGGCCTGTACGTTGTGGGGCTTGGCACCAAACAGTACCATGGCCAGGTTCTCCAAAAAGATGCTCATAGCCAGCGCCGTGATCAGTGCGGACATCGGCCCTGCCTTGCGCACGGGGCGGTAGGCAAAGGTTTCGACCAGTACGCCCACCAACGCGCATACCGCAATAGCAACGATAACCGAAAGCCATGCGGGCATCCCGGCGTTGACCATCAGCGGGATGGTGTAGAACAGCGTGTATGCGCCGATCATGATAAAGTCACCGTGGGCGAAGTTGATCATGCGGATAATGCCGTAGACCATTGTGTAGCCCAAGGCAATCAGTGCATAAATTGCGCCCTGGTTTAAGCCGTTTATCAGGCTTTGAAAAAACAGTGAGAAAGTCATCTGGTTCATTCCCCTTTCCTAAACGCAAAGGGCGGGGCCTTTTCCCCCGCCCCAATGCGATTGTATCTTACTCTGCCTTGGAAACGACCGTGCCGTCGGACCCCAGTGTCTCGGTCCACTTGACTTCGCCGTCAATGTAGGTATTGATTGCAATGCTCTTGATTGCGTCGCCGTTCTCGTCCAGCGTAATGTCGCCGCCGACACCGGTGAAGCTCATGCCGGTCATACCCTTGACAAGGCTTGCCGTGTCGGTACCGCCTGCGTTCTCGGCGGCCTGCACCAGCATATACATAGCGTCGTAATACAGGGCTGCGCAGGCGTTCAGGCTTTCGGTGCCGTACTTTTCTGTGTACTTGGCAACAAAGTTCTGGACAGCCGGGGCGGTATCCTCGCTGGAGTAGTGGTTCGTGAAGTAGCAGTCATCGAACTGTTCGGCAAGGCCGGTGGTATCGGAGCCGTCCCAGCCGTCACCGCCCATGATTGCACCGGTAAATCCGGCATTGCGGGCTGCACCAACGAGAAGTGGAACGGTGTCAAGGAAGCAGGGATAATACAGCAGATCTGCGCCGCTTGCAACGGCCTGTGCCGCCTGCGAAGAGTAGTCTGTATCGGTGGTCATGCACTCGCCGACGTAGGCGACCTCAATGCCGTTAGCCTCGCAGTTTTCAACAAAGGCGTCCTTCAGACCGTTGGAGTAGTCATCATCTTTTGCATAGATGACGGCCACCTTGGCAAAGCCCTTGTCTTTTGCGAACAGTGCCGCCATCTTGCCCTGGTACGGGTCAATGAAGCAGTTGCGGAAAATCGAATCGCCTTTTAAAGTCACATCGGCGTTTGTCGCACCTGTTGCCAGCAGCAGCATGCCGTCTTTGGAGGCCTGTTCTGCCATGGGCAGTGTGACCGACGAGAAGAAGCTGCCCACGATGGCCTCCGGCGAGTCGGCCATGACCTTGTTGTAGGCGTTCATGGCCTGCTTGGCGTCCTTAGCATCGTCTGCGACCTTGCCGCCGTTGACGATTTCTATTTTGTAGCCGGAATCACCCGCGTTGATCTCCTCGACTGCCATGTCGACGGCGTTCTGTGCGCCCTCGCCATAGATAGCGGATCCGCCGGTCATGGAACAGACAACGCCGACGCGAATGATGTTATCCTCACCGCCGTCCGACACAGATGCGGCGGTGTCGGTGGAAGCAGCTTCACTTGATGCGGCCCCGCCCTGCTGTGCGCTGGAGCCGCAGCCTGCCAGCAGACTGGCGGACATTGCAGCTGCTACGGTAAGTGCCAGAACTCGATTACGCTTTTTCATTGTGTGACCCCTCTTTCTGATATTCATACAAAACAAAAGGCGCACAGCACGGTGATGTGCTGCACGCCTTTGTGCGTAACGGAAAGGGGCCGCTGTACTTTTACAAGTACGCGACCCCTTTGTCCCGTTCGTGTTCTGTGATGCTGTTATTATAGCAGACTGTACAAAAAGTGCAAGGTCTTTTTGGCAATTCCTGCAAAATCGTTGTTCATCACGCTTTTTTACCGAAGATTGTAAAGCTGCTTTGCCGTTCGGCAGATGATTATTAATTCTTCCATTCGGCCAATGCCGATTGAGGATACAGTACCACACCTGTTTATGCTGCGTCAACGGCCTTCGGAATTTGGCACAAAAGGCCGAAGGCCATTACCTATAAACCGATAAAAAGCGCTGCATCGGTTGTTTTGGCTGACGAGGCGCTTCGCTTTGCATTCCGGCAGGATTGCTGGTATAATAAATATATCCCATCGGGCCGCCTGTGCGGCCAGGAAAGGTCCCCTCTATGGAAACACCTCACCAGGGCACAGCCCTGTTTCATCTGCCCGGTCTGTTTGAATTTTATGACCTGTATGCGGCGTTTTTGCCGCTTTATCGTGCGCACCGGGAGTATTTTTACGACTGGTGCGCCATCGGCTCGATCTACGGCGCACCGTCTGACTGCTTATGGGCGGGCGGACGGGTCGAGTACAGTGACCGCACCCCGCATGAGGTGCTGGCGCTGACGCGTGAATACGGCATCTCGGCGCGGCTGACACTCAGCAATTCATTACTGCGCCCGGAGCATCTCACAGACCCGGACTGCAATGCGCTCTGCCGACTGTTTCAGGAACAAAATGACCCGCAAAACGGCGCCATCGTTCATGCTGAGCTGCTGACGCAGTACCTGAAAAAGAACTATCCATCGCTGTATCTTGTATCCTCAACCACAAAAGTGCTGACAGACTTCAACGATTTGCAGCGGGAGCTGGCACGGCCCGAGTTTCGCTATGTCGTGCCGGATTTCCGGCTGAACCGAGCATTTGACCGACTTGCAGCGCTGCCCCAGTCCCAGAAGGACAAGGTGGAATTCCTCTGCAATGAGTGCTGCTGGTTCGGATGCACGGAACGCAGAGCCTGCTATGAGGCCGTCAGCCGCAAAAATCTAGGTCTGCCCGGCCCGGAGCATTACTGCAGCGCCCCCGGCGCAGCGGATGGGTATCGCTTCTCCCGGGCGATGGCGAACCCCGGCTTTATCGGCATCAAGGCCATCCGGGATACCTACCTGCCGAGGGGCTTCACCCAATTCAAGATCGAGGGGCGCGGCCTTGGCAGTGCGCTGATCCTTGAATTTTTGCTTCACTACCTGACCAAGCCGGAATATCAGCTGGCTGTCCGCGAGGAGTTGTATCTGGATACCATGCTGGACCTTTTCTGACCGACTTTGTGTCGGGCCGGGTGAAGCTGTTTGCATTTTCTGCGTTGTAAGGCTCCTGTTACCCCAGTGCCACATCCAGCACCATCATCACACTGAAGCCGACAGCAAAGAATACTGTGCCAAGGTTAGAGTGCCGTCCCTGTGACATTTCGGGAATCAGCTCTTCCACCACGACATAGAGCATCGCGCCCGCAGCAAAGCTCAAAAGGTAAGGCAATGCCGGTATCACAAGCTGCGCGGCCAAAATCGTCACCACTGCGCCGATTGGCTCAACCACGCCCGAAAGCACACCGCCTGCAAAGGCCCTGCCCTTGCTCTCCCCTTCGGCGCGCAGGGGCATCGAGATGATGGCGCCCTCCGGGAAATTCTGGATGGCTATGCCGAGGGACAGGGCCAGCGCGCTCGCCGCGGTGATCTGTGCGCTGCCTGCGAGAAAGCCGGCGTACATCACACCGACTGCCATGCCCTCCGGGATGTTGTGCAGGGTCACTGCCAGCACCATCATCGTAGTGCGGCCCAGCCTGCTTTTTGGCCCCTCAGCCTCCTCACTGCCGACATGCAGGTGGGGTATCAGATGATCCAGGGCAAGCAAAAACAGTACGCCGAACCAAAATCCGGCAAACGCCGGGAAAAAGGCGAACCGTCCCAACTTCTCCGACTGTTCGATTGCCGGGATCAGCAGGCTCCAGACCGATGCCGCCACCATCACACCGGCGGCAAAGCCTGCAAGTGAGCGCTGCACCAGATCTCCCAGAGCGCGCCGCATAAAAAATACGCATGCTGCGCCCAGCGATGTACCCAAAAAGGGGATCAGAATCCCCCAAAAAGTTTCCGTCAATGAAGTCGCCTCCTTTTATGGTATATACACAAAAACACAGGTACTTTATACCCCCTGTTCAATGATGCTTTTGACAAGCTGTGCCCATTTGTAAGGGTAACAGGCCAGCAGCTCCTCATGCTGCAGATCCTGCTCATGAATTACGGGGTGCGCAAAATGCTGCTGATAACGCGCGCGATACTTCGCTCCCATTTTCAGCGCGTAGAAAATATGAATCTCCGTACCGGGAACATCAATTCCCTCCGGCAAGGGCGTGATGAGGTCGGAATAAAATTGGTTTTTACAGCTTTGCATCGTCACATAGGGGCGTGCAGCACCGAACATCGCCATAAAAGCGCGGACATAGTCCCCCTTCTCCGCGGAGCACTTTTCTAATCGCTTCTGCAGAAAGCAACTTTTGAACTGCCCGTCCCGAATCAGCGGATAAATCAGCGGCAGGAGAAGATTCGTTTGTAATTTGGCCGCGAGCTTGGAGCATTGGTCAAGGTCGGAGCTGCCCAGAATACCGTAGTCCATATGTATGCTTTTCCGTGCTGCCAGCAGTCCCACGAAAGAGCCGCCCAGAGAGCAGCCGTAGGCGGCCCGTATATGCCCGCCGCAGTTTTTCAGGATGTAGGCTTCGATTTTTTCGGTTTCTGCAAGCATTGTCGGAAATTCGGTACTTTCTGTTTCGTCAAAGCCATCATAGCTGACGCAAAGTACGCGAAAATCCCGCTGCAACAGAGGGATCACTTGGCCAAAGTTGCTTTTCCAGTGGCAGCAGGTGCCGGGCAGCAGCAAAATGACCGGAGCGGTATCCGCCCCAAATTCATAAACCTTCATTCTCCTGCCTCCCGCAGCCACAGTCACTTCGCTTTACGGCGGTCAAACACAGCCAGCCTGTTTTGCTTTTGTGTACCGCAATGTCACAAAAGCCCGCTTGCTCAAGATATGCTTTCAGCTCAGTATCCTTGTAGATGGTCATGCCATCAATGATTTCTGTCCATTTTTTGTCTTTGTCCGTGTCGCCGTTGACTTCATTGCAGATGAGGAAGGTGCCGCCCGGCTTCAAAACCCGCCAAACCTCCCGGAAGCATTTTGCAAGGTCCGGCCAGAAATAGACGGTTTCAAACGCTGTGACTGCATCGAACCAATCGCTGGCAAAAATGATGCGCTGCACGCTGCCCTGCCAGATGACACAGCGATCCCTTTGAATCGCCTCTGCATTGAGACGGCGGGATTTTTCGACGCTGACAGCAGAGTAATCCACGCCCTTTACGATGCCGCGCGGACACCTTTTCAGCAGCCGTTTGATATTCGCTCCGCCGCCGCAGCCGCAGTCCAGCACCTTTGCGTCCGGCGCAAGATGCAGAAAGTGAAGCCCCCACAGCGCCACGGGGGTGTGGGCAAGGTTCATCATGGTGACCATCAGCCTGCCGCCGAAGCCTTTGGGGTCTCTCGTATTTTCAAAAAATGACATCGTTTATCTCCTTTCAACTTTTTTACACTCTGCGTAGGTAAGTGGAATGGAATTCTGCAAAACAACACTTTTGCAAACGGTCCAGCCGTTTTGCTGCAAAAATGCCAGATACGCAGCACTCGTCCATCTGCTGTGCAGCGGAAAGCCTGCAATTTTCAGCGCAAGGGCCTGAAGATTTCCCCAAGGGGAATTCTCTGCATGGGTAAAGGTAGGAGCAATCAGCGTGCCATCGTTTTTAAGCACACGGCGAAACTCGATAAGGGCTTTCTCAGGGTGCGGCACAATGTGCAGTGCATTGGAGACAATGACAACATCAAAGGACTGGTCAGCATAAGGCAGATGGAACATATCCTGCACAGAAAAATGCAGCTTGGAGGAAAAGTTACCCCGCTTTGCCTGCGCAATCATCGCTGCGGAGGCGTCGGTAGCCTCAATGTGGTCGGCAGAACACAGGAGATGTTTTGCCACCTGCCCTGTGCCGGTGGCCACCTCCAAAACGGCTTTGTGCCACACAGCAGGGCGAAGCAATGCATATAATTGATCGTAGGCTATTGCGTTCTTGCGCATAAAGCAGGCATACCTTGCTGCATTTCTGTCCCAAAAATTCTTTTTCGTAATGCTCGGTTCCTCGGTTTGCAACAACTAACTGCTGCTTATTTGAAAAGCTGCCCGGCGGCAGCATGGCAGCTTGTATATGTGCGTTAGAATAATCTAACCGCTGGATCGTAAAAAAGCTGCCTGCAGCCAAAACGGCGCACCAGCAACGATTCTACGATATTTCGGTCATATAATAGCAGTCTGGCACCCAAATGTCAATAGGGTGCTAAAGGTGCTTTTGTGCGTTTGAATTTCAACAAAAAATCAATAGCGGGCAGTGCGCTTTACACTGCCCGCTATTGAGAAAAGCTTACTTTAGCCGTTTTCGTCCTTGGGAATGGCCAGATTCAAGAGGATGGCAACGAGTGCGGCGGGCACGATGCCGGAGCCGCCGAATACCAGAGAGAGCATCTGCGGTGCGTGTGCAAGGATGCCGTTGTTGGCGCCGATGCCGTAGCCGAGACCGAGCGCTACCGAGACGATGCTCAGGCTGCGCGGGGTCAGCGGCTCGCGGGTGATGAGCTGAATACCGCTCACCACGATCGAAGAGAACATCATGACAGCTGCGCCGCCCAGCACCGACTGCGGCATGATCGAGACGAGTGCGCCCAGCTTGGGCACCAGACCGCAGAGAATCAGGAAGATGCCGCCGGTGGCCAGCGCAAAGCGGTTGACGACCTTGGTCATGCTGACAAGGCCGACATTCTGGCTGAAGGAGGTGTTGGGCAGTACGCCGAACAGTGCGGCAAAGCTGGAACCGATACCATCGCAGATGACGCCGCCGGACAGCTCAGTGTCGGTGGCCTCGCGGTCCATGCCGCCCATGATAACGCCGGAAATATCGCCCACGGTTTCGACCGCCGTGACGATGAACATAATCATGACCGGTGCGATCGCGCGCATATCAAACACCGGCTTGACCGGCATCAGCTCGGGCAATGCAAACCATTTGGCCTCGGCCACCTTATTCCAGTTCAGCACCCATGCCTTGGTGTAGGCAACGCCCTCGGCGTTCAGCGCCGTGGTGGGCAGAACAAGGCCCATGAGAAACGCTGCAATGTAGCCGCAGATGATGCCCACCAAAATCGAGGAGGAATTCAAAAAGGTGCTGCCGGAGTGCTTGCAGATCAGGATGACGACCAGCACAAAGATGGCGAGCAGCAGGTTTTCGACCGAGCCGAAATCCTGCGCGGTGTTGCCGCCGCCGAAGGAATTTACACCGACCGAAATCAAGCTCAGACCGATGGAAAGCACCACCGTGCCGGTAACGACAGAGGGCAGCAGCTTGCGCAGCGGCTTCAGAAAGAAGCCCAGCACGGTCTCAAACAGGCCGCCGATCAGGGACGCGCCCATGATTGCGCCGTAGGCCAGCACACCGCCGCCCATCGAGGCTGCGACCGAGCTGAATACCCCGATGAAGCCGGAGGAGGTGCCCATGATGATAGGCACCTTGCCGCCGATGGGGCCGATGGAATACAGCTGAACCAGTGTGACGATGCCCGCCACAAGCATGGCATTCTGCAGCAGCGTGACGCGCAGGTCGGCAAATTCGCCGCCGGCCAGGCCGCAGGCGCCCGTGATGATAAGCAGCGGCGTAAGGTTGCCAACAAACATCGCCAACACATGCTGCATGCCCAGCGGCAGTGCCTGCTTCAGGGACATCTTGCCTTCAAAGCGGAAGGCTTCAGGGGAAAGATCGTTTTTCTTCATTCCACAACTCCTCAGATAAAACCTATTACAATATAACATATACCGCCAAAGCGGAAGGGCATACCGCCCTATTTACACATTATACCATCCCCTGCCCTGTGATTGCAATTCCATCAGCCGCCGCAGCAAAAATTTTGTGTGTTTTTGAAGAAGGCTGAACGGTCAAAAAACCTTGATCGCCTGCTGCTTGCCGTACAAAGTGTAGTGTATGGTCAGACCGTCGTCTGCATCCACGGTGCAATTTTCGGCGTGGTCGGTCAATTCCCGCAGGGCGTTGTATTGGCGGCACATCTCATCCGTATAGCGACTGGGCATATCGGAGGTGAGCAGGATGCCGCTGAACAGCGCATTGACCCGGGCCAGGGTCTGCTTTTGCTGTAGGGTCAGCTTGCAGTTTTCCTCGCGCAGGAAGAATACATCTGGGTCGCTGCCGTAAGCACGCCCGTTGAGCTGGCGGCGGAAAATCGTGTTGCCGATGGACTGCCTTGTGGAGACCCGCTCGCGATGGAAAAGCCGCATATACCACACATCGTCCCAGTCCAGCCCTACATCACACCCAATGCGGCAGTAGTCAACGATGCCAAAGGCAGGCATGACCGGCACACCGCAGCCGAGGATCAGCTTGTCGCCGCACCATGAGCGCAGCAGTGCCATGGCGCGCTGCATCCGTCCTGCGCGGGATTCCCGGGCGTTGCCGAACGGTGCTGCGCCGTAGAGAAAGTCCAGCTTGACAAGGTCAAAGCCCCAATCCTGCAGGACGCGGTCAAAGACCTGCTTGAGGTAGGCCTGTACCTCCGGGTGGTCGATGTCCAGCGCATAAAAGCTGCTCCAGTTGCAGCCGCAGCACCAGGGCTGACCGTCCGCCTGCAGCAGCCAGTCCGGGTGATCTTTGCAGAGCAGGGATTCCTTTTCGCAGACGAACGGTGCCAGCCACAGTCCTGCCAGAAAGCCGCTTTCATGGGCTGCATCTGCCAGCGAGCGCAGCCCGTTGGGGAATTTGGCAGGGTCAGGCTCCAGCCAGTCTCCTACCTTGCGCTCCCATCCATCGTCGATCTGAAAGAGATCCCCTGCGCGGAAAAGCGTTTTGCAGCCGTTGAGGTCTTCCTGGATCGAGGCCTCATCAATGTTCTGGTAGCGGTTATACCAGCTGGAATACCCGGCCAGCCTGCGCGTGGTGCGGGGGCGGCAGCCCAGCGCCGCAAACCATGCGTCAAATACCTCGTCCTCGGTGCCCTCGGCAAAAAAGAGGGAGAACGCAAGAAAGCTGCCGCCGGTATGCTGTACCCCGGCGCAGTCGCGTTCAATGCGCAGCTGTGCGGTGCGGCTGTCATAGGAAAAAATCGTATAGCCCGGTGCCTCGTCCAGGCTGGCCAAAAGGCGGTAGGTCTTTCCGCGCCGGAAATAGCAGTAGGAGAAGCCGTGGCTCTGTCCCCTCTTGCCGCTGTAGGGAACAAAATGATAATCGCCGTAACGGTCAAAGCTGTATTTCTCCAAAAGAAATTTCGGGACACGCTCAACACCGTGCTGCCGGTCCCATTTGCCCAGCTCCGGGCAGGCGGTCCAGGTTTGGTAGCCGTTCATGAAGATCTTTTCTTCGTGCGCCATCGTCCACGGAAGCGCAGCAACCGCATTTTGCAGCACTCCGGCGGGCAGCTCTGCCCTCAGGCAGACGGCACCGCTGCGCGGGGTGATGGCTGCCGTGCCGTCAAACCGGCCGCTGTCTGTTGCGGCATACCACTGCATCTCAGCCATTTTGAGTTTCCTCCCTGTGAAGCGCGGCGCTGATTTCGGCTGCGCGGTCATCCGTCAGGGTGAACCTGCGGCGGAACAGTACAAGCGCCGCCGCAAGGACGGCCATGGGCAGAACGGTCATCATGAGCCGCAGCCCGAGCAATGTACCGGCGCTCTGGGCAGCGATGGGGCCGGTTTCCTCGGCATTGCCGGCCAGCCCGATCAGATCCAGGCCGATGCCGGTCAGAAAAACCGCCACGCCGGACGCAGCCTTTACAACAAAGGTCTGCATCGAGAAGATAACGCTTTCCTCACGGCGCCCGGTCTTGAGCTGGCCGTAGTCCACACTGTTGGAGAGGAAAAGGGTCGTCAGTACGCTGAGCATGCCGTTGCAGGCAAACACCACCACGCCCGGCACGCAGAGCAGTGCCAGACTGCCGGAAAAGCCCGTCAGGCAGAGCAGGAGCAGCACAGCATAGCCGCCCAGCGCCAACCCCAGGCTTACCGTAAATACGGCAGTGTTGCTGAGCTTTTTGCGCAGCACCGGATAGAGGACCATCATGCCGAGGATCTGCGCCGCGCCGCCGATGGTTGAGAACAGCGTGTAGCTGGCCTTCCAGCCTGTGCCGCCGAAATCGTACTTGAAGAAATAGATGATAAAGTTGGAGGTCAGATACAGCGCCGAGTTGATCAAAACGATGCTGCCTACGACCACAAGCGCCTGATCGTTGGAGAACAGCGCCTTGAACATCTCGCCGACGGTGGCGGTCTTTATCTCGGCGCTGCCGGTCTCCTTGACGCTGGCGCAGCAGATCGCCTCGGTAACCACAAAGATGACAGCCACGAGCAGTGCTACCCAGCGGAAGCCGGTGCGCTCGCTGTCGCCGCCCAGAGCACCCACCAGCAGCATGGTAAACATCGCAATGAGCGCCGAGCCAACGCCCGCACAGGTGCGGCCCACGACTGACAGGTTTTCTCGGTCAGCAGGGGTGCGGGTCACGGCGGGGATCATCGACCAGTAAGGAATGTCCATCATCGTGTAGGTGACGCCCCACAGGATGTAGATGACGCTGAAGTAGACCATCATGTCGGCACCCTCCAGCACCGGCGCGGCAAACAGCGCGTAGAGAACCACCGCATTCAGAACGGTGCCGCTGAGGATCCACGGACGGAACCGTCCCCAGCGGGTGCGGGTCTTGGCCACCAGCACCCCCATAAAGGGATCGTTGAAGGCGTCAAACACACGCGCGATCATCAGGATCAGGCCGACAAAGGTGGCAGGCAGGCCCAGCACATCCTGATAATAGTACATGACATAGGAGGCAGACAGCGCGTAGACCATATCCTTGCCCACTGCGCCGATGCCGAAGGCGGCTTTTTGCTTTGTTGTCAGTTCCATACTGCACACTCCTTCTTTGTGACGGTAAATTCTACGGTGACAGGCGCACACTGCGGGGCCGAGACGGTCAGCGCGGCTGTACCTGTCTGCCCGACTGTGCGCAGATAAGTCCCGCCCATGCCTCCCTCGGCGGTTGCCGCCGCAGGGCCGACCAGCACGGCGGCACCGGTCACGGCAAAGGTCAGTGGCAGCTGTGCATAGACGGCAGGGCTGCCGTTTTCATCAAGGATCCGCACCCGAACTCCGGCCATATCGTAGGTGTCACCCTCCTGCAGGACGGTGGCGGAGGGCGTTACCTCAAGATGCAGCCGGTGGCTGGGGCAGAGCGTGACGCTCTTTACTACGGTATCCCCGTTTTTGGCATCGAACCGCCAACGCGTAGCTGCGCCGCCCCAGTTGCCGACATACTTGCCGTACAGCGCCACACCGTCCGCAAAGCTCATCTTATAGCGCACCATGCACCACGCCAGCTTCAGCTTGTAGCGCAGCGGCAGCCCGGCCAAGCCGTAGCGCCCGGCTGCAAGCAGACAGTCGCGCAGCGTATCGGCCTTGGCCTTGTCAAAATGCTCCTGCGTTTCAAGCAGGACACCGATTGTGTCATCCACGGCCAGCGGCGGGTGCGGCAGCGCCGTCCAGCCGCTTTTGTGCAGGGTCGTCACAAACACATCGTTTTTGTAAAGATCCACCCGCTCGGCGTTGGTAAACACATAGACCGTGCCGATTTGCCCGGCAGGATAGTCACCAATGTCCATCGCGGAGCTGACCGTCAGCACCGGCTCCTCCCCGCCCTGCGATGCGTAGACGGACGCCGCCAGCTTGGGATTGCGGAAGCTGTCCAGCACGCCGTGATAGCAGATGCGGTCCCCGGAGCCGAAATCCTTGTGGGTGGCATAATCAAACATACACCAGCCAAAGCAGCCCGCATGCTCTCCATCTGCGTAGGCGGCGTCCAACACCCGCGCATGGCGCAGGGCATGCTCCTGCCGGTGCGGGGCATCGTCACAGGGCTTGGTGGGGTACATGTGCCCGTTGCATTCGGAAATCAGCAGTGCCTTGCTTAAATCGGGCGTTACATCCTTTTTTCGCTTGGCCCCGGCGTTTGAGCCATTATGGGAGAAATCGTTGTAGGCGTAAACATCTTCCAGGAGATGGCTCTTTTCCAGATACCGCACGCCTGAGGTCGCCCGGCTCGGATCCAGTGCGTGGGCGATTTTATTGGTGCGCGTATAGAATTCGTCATCGTCTACGCTCTCGTTGATGCGCACACCCCACAGTATGATGCTGGGGTGATTGCGGTTTTGCAGCAGCATCTCCCGCAGCATGGCGCAGGCGCGGTCCTTCCATGCCGCATCACCGATGTGCTGCCAGCCGGGCAGCTCGGTAAATACAAGCAGGCCCAGCCGGTCACATTCATCAAGAAAATACTGGCTTTGCGGGTAATGGCTCGTGCGCACCGCATTGCAGTGCAGCTCGTTTTTCAGGATGCGGGCGTCCTGCCGCTGCAGGCTTTCCGGCGCGGCGTAGCCGATGTAGGGGTAGCTTTGGTGGCGGTTCAGCCCGCGCAGAAAGGTCTTTTTCCCGTTTAGATAAAAGCCGTCCGCCCGGAACACAGTCGTCCGGAAACCGAAGGAGGTTTCCCGGCTGTGCAGCACCTGCCCATCGGTATCGAGCAGCTCTGCTATGCAGCGGTAGAGATTCGGATGCTCGGTGTCCCACGGTGCGGCATCAGGCAGCGTAAGGCGGCATTCCGCCGATTCTGCCGGGGGCAGCTGGCGGCACACCAGCGTTTCGCCCGCACTGCTGCAGAGCCGGACGCGCAGCACTGCGGCCTGCTCCGGTGCCTCAACGGTCAGCTGCACGGCAGCCTCCGTTAGTGTCGGTGTGTACACGAAAATCTCGCTCACACGGCTCTGCGGCGAGGTTTCAAGCCAGACCTCCCGGTATAGACCGCCGTAGGTCAGGTAGTCGATGACAAAGCCGAAGGGCGGCAGGCTGGGATCCTCGCGCGTATCCAGCCGCACTGCCAGCAGATTTTCCTCGCCGCGGCGCACAAGGTCGGTAATTTCGATGGTGAAGCCGGTGTAGCCGCCCTGATGCTGCCCGGCCAGCTGGCCGTTCAGGTAGATCTCCGCCTGATGGGCGGCCCCGTCAAAGCGCAGGAATACCCGGGGCGCATCGGGAACGGTCAATGTGCGACGGTAACCGCAGACCATCTCATAGTCAGAGGGGTCTGCGTAGTGGAGCGGCAGCTCCCGGCAGGTATGGGGCAGACGCACCGGACGACAGCCAACAGGTTCACCCCGACAGAAGGCATCGCTCCATTGCTCTGTAAATTCCCAGTGATTGCAAAGACTGTATCTCATCGTACCAACAACCCCTCCAGTAAAATGGAAATCATCTCATCCAGGGCATCCGTGTAGGATATGCCCTGCGCATCGAGCGTGCGGTCTGCAAGAAAATCCTCAATGGAAGCGGAGATCATCCGCTGCAGAACCGGCAGGGATACCCGACGGATAACGCCCTCCCCCATCGCCTGCTCCAGCAGCGCCAAGGTAGGCTCCCAGCCGGTTTCCAGATGCTCCCGCACGCGCGCTGCGACTCTGGGATATTTTTCATCCAAAAGATCCATCTGCTGCAGATCCAGCGCGGTGTATTCCTCCGGCAGGGCGATAATGACCGCCCGCAGCTTTTCAGCCAGGGTGCCGGGGCCGTCAAGGATGCGCTGCTTGCGGGCGTGGATTCTTGTGAATGCATCGTCCACCATATCCAGCAGCAGCGCCTCCTTGGAGGGGTAGACTGCGTAGATCGTCTTTTTGCTGATGTGCATCATCGCAGCGGCCTGCTGCATCGTAAAGCGCAGCCCGTCCCTGCGGAACAGCTCCATTCCGACTGCGCGCAGTCTTGTGCGCAGCTCGTTGTGTTCGTCCATCACTTGCCTCCTGCGGAAACCCGATTTAGCTTTCCGGTTTCCATTGTAGTGCGGAAACCGGTGCAATTCAAGCGGTTTCCTGCACTTTCTACCTTTTTGCCAATCGGGCACAGATTTTTTCGTCATATCGCCCATACGCTAAAGCCGTAACGGGACAGAAAAACGCCCCCGCACAGTGATGCGGGGGCGCTTTGCAGGTGCCTCAGTTCGTTTTTTCAGTTTTTTGCTGCAAGCGGGTCAGCTCGCGCAGCTCACGCACGGTGAAAAGGCCGCAGACAATGGCGGCAGCGCCGTCCGCAATGGGGCCTGCGTACATGACGCCGTCAATGCCCATAAAGAGCGGGAAGATGACGATGAGCGGCAGCAGGAACAAAATCTGGCGTGTCAGGGACATGAATACGCCGAGGCGCGCCTTGCCAATCGAGTTGAAGAAGTTGGAGGTGACCGGCTGGATGCCGTTGATCAGCGTCAGGAACATATAAATGCGGAAGTACCGCTCCGAAAACTGGTAGTACATCTCGCTGCCGGTGCCGAAAATACTGATGATCTGCCGCGGGAAAAGCTGGAAGCAGGCAAACGCTGCCAGAGAAAGCCCGGTAGCCACAGCCAGCGCCAGCAGATAGCTCTTTTTGACGCGGCGGTAGAGCGCAGCACCGTAATTGAAGCCGATGATCGGCTGTACGCCCTGCGAAATGCCGATGACAAAGGACATAAAGATCATGTTGACCTTTGAGATGATGCCCGCGCAGGCCAGAGGAATATCGCTGCCGTAGATCGACAGTGCACCGTAGTGTGCAAGGGTGTTGTTCAAAACGATCTGGACAACAGCCATAGCGATTTGGTTGAAGCAGGCAGATGCACCGTAGCTGAAGATCTTGCGTGTTCTGTCACCGTCAATCGTAAAGCAGCCCCATGAGAAGGGTACAGATTTAAAATGGAAGAGATACCGCATACTGATGCAGAACGAGGCGATCTGCCCGAGAATCGTGGCAAGTGCAGCGCCGGTCATACCCATATCCAGCCCGAAGATGAACAGCGGATCAAGGGCCGTATTGATAAGTGCGCCGATGAGCATCGACATCATGGAATAGCGCGGGCTGCCGTCTGCCAGAATCAGCTTGCTCATGCCGGTATTCATAATGAGGAACGGAAACCCCAGCGCTGTGATGCGAGTGTAGGCCTCTGCGTAGGGAAAAACATCCGGCGTAGCGCCGAAGAATTTCAGCATCGGCGTCAGAAAAAGCAGCGTGACCGCCATCAGCACAGTGCCGAACAGCGCCATCAGGCACAGGCCGTTGCCTGCATATTCAGCAGAACGCTTTTCATTGCCTGCACCCAGCTGGAGACTGAAATTCGTCGCACTGCCGATACCGAGCAGCAGCGCAATGGCTGTGCAGGCAATCGAGAGAGGAAACGCAATGTTGGTGGCAGCATTGCCCAGCAGACCCACACCCTGCCCGATAAAGATCTGGTCAACAATGTTGTACAGCGACGTCACCAGCATCGAGATAATGCAGGGAATGGCAAAGCCGACAAGCAGCTTGCCTTCTTTTTCATATCCAAGCGGGTTGACAGCATCAGCCTGTGATGAAACTGTTTTTACGCTCATGCAGTTTTATCTCCTTTAATCCTGTTAATAATCGAAAATATAATAATAGTAACAAAATCCGGTAGGAAATGCAAGTCCGTTTGCCTTGAGGTGCTTGAGCTTGCCCTGCATGAGCCGGAGACCGTGACACAAACAAAACCGGGGCGAACTTTTCGTTCGCCCCGGCAGTACCTAAATGATTGGAGTCATAGCCTCATAACCTTTATTCGTTATTTTTCGGAGTTGGTTCCTATTTTCATGGGGAATCATTCCCTTTGCAGAATTTCAGGCTTTGAGATTGAGGATCAACCTCTGACACTTAGTACATTGGAGTTTCTCCTTATGGATCAGGTAGATTTCAGATACCTTCTGTTGGGTGGCGTGGAACCAGTCATGATAACCAGCCTTCTTTCATCCTGATCTATATGCTGCATGGGGGTCTTTGATGACGGCCCCTGAGTCTGCTGTTTAAAAGTAAGCTGCCTGACATCTCGTTCAATATTCTTTATACAGGTTATGACCTGCGGCTTCGGATGCGGCGCTTTTTCATTCAGCAGGCCCAGGCCCGCCGGTGATGAATAGGATCTTTAAAGTTTGCCATTGGACTTGAGCCTCCTTCCTTACGAAATACCGCCGGTGTCTTGCTTTCTTTGGAGATTTCTTATGACATTTCTCCTTGGAAGATCAACTTCTCTTGGAGTTGTCTGCTCCTTATCTCCGGCTGTTTTCTTTCTGTGACTATACTATACCACAGCCCTTGGGATTCGTCTATTCGCAGATATGCCAACGATGCAGCGAAAGATTTGTGCAGTTTCAAGCTTGCCGCTCCGGGCAAAAAATGGTATAATAAATATGTTAGGCTGCTGTACAGCCCAGACTGTGCGCTGTCCCTTTTGGAAAGGGACAGCGCTTTTTTTGGCGGGATCGTGCTGTGATCCCACGGGCTGATCTGAACAGGCATTAAACAATATTCACTGCAAAACTACTGTAAAGCAGCTGCCGCTGCCGGGGCGGCTGTCCACAGTGACAGCGCCGCCGTGCAGTGCGGCTATTTTTTGTGCCATGGCAAGGCCCAAGCCGTTGCCTTGCGTCCTGTGGCTGGTGTCCCCCTGATAGCCCTCTTTGTTATCCACAACAGGGACAAGCGCGTATTCATAGCCAATACCATTTGCCGCATAACGGTCATATCGTTCAAACTCCAAGTCACGCGGCTCCTTAACAGGTACATCAAACAGTGTGACCCAGTTATAGCCACCGGCTCTGCGGCGCTTACGGCCAATCTAGTTTGGCTTGCAGCAAAATTATCAGAAGACAAAGTAGCCTCGTCCATCTGGTTGACATAGACACGGGCTTATGCGGACATTTGCTGTATAAGATCTGTCTGCTGTTCCATTATTTTATCGTCATCCATGTCAGGCGATAGTGTTTTCTTGAACTCATCTATTAGCGATTTATCTTTCTCAAGCTGGTCTCCGGCTTCTGTACTACCATTTATGAAAGCATCCCATGCGCCTTTAACTCCTAGGGTTTTAAGCTCACTAAGGGATTGAGTAAACTCATCCCAATTTTTGCCCATCACGGTCAACTTCGTTTTCCCGAAGTTCTTGGTATCTCCAACTGTATCAAAAGCTGTAAATATCAGGCGTTGCCAACTAATTATTGTGTGATATAATATAGTTGTAGATTATAAAATGATACAAAAGGAGTTCGCAATGGAAAGCAAAAAGTATTATGTTTGTCCAATATGCGGTAGTTGTGGGACTAGCCCTGACAGATTTCCCGTATGTCATTTTTGTAAATGTGAAAATATGCTTGAATTTGACAGTGCGTATATAGAGGATGTAAGAAAAGAAATTGCGTCAATGGCAAATGACGAGCGCGAAGATTTAGAAAAAGGAGAACCTGGTGATTATATTGTTAAAGACAACTACAGATCAAAAGAAAATATAGCACTTAGTGAGTATATGCGTCGTAAATATGCTTTTACAAATCCACAATTTAGTAAGTCAAAATATAACGAACGCGTTGATAAAAAGATTGAAACAAGCAAACATATAAATCAGCTGTACCAAGAAGCCTACGATGAGGTCTACGGAACCAAAAAGATAAAATGTCCAACATGCGGATCCACAAATACCCAAAAAATCTCTAGCCTCTCTAAAGCGGCATCTGTTGGCTTGTTTGGAATATTCTCACAAAAAGTTAAACACCAATTTAGATGTAAAACATGCGGGTACGAGTGGTAACCTTCTATCTTTTAGTGTGATACAATAAAGGCAAAGGTTATAATCTGAAACATTTGGAGGTAAATTATGACAAATTGGATAGATTATGTTTGCCCCGTATGTGGTGAATGGAGTATTTCTAAAGATCGTTTCCCGGTGTGCGAGTCATGTGGCTATGAAAATGTAATCATTGTTTCTAGGGATGAAATTAAAGAGGTTCATAATATCCTGAGTAGCATGTCGTCTGACGAACAAAAAAAGTATTTAGTCGAAGAACCACAAAATGAACTTGACAAAAATGGCATTATGACCTCCGAATACATCCGCCAAAAGTACGTATTCAAAGACCCACGCTTCAGTAAAACCAAATTCAATGAGCGTGAGCGTGCTCTAAGAGAGCGTGTTGCCTATATCGACGCTCATAAAAAAGAGGAAATAGCCGCCCTTCGCGAAGAGGTTTACGGCGAACCTAATCCGTATCGCAAGGTCACCTGCCCCACCTGTGGATCTACCAACACCAAGAAAATCTCTGGGCTGTCCAAAGCGGCTAGTGTGGGTTTATTTGGTATCTTCTCCCAAAAGGTTAAGCACCAATTCCACTGCAACTCCTGTGGGTATGAGTGGTAATTACTATGGACAGAATTACACGAGATGATTTTATCAAAGCCAGAGATGAATCAAAACGCATAGATGCAGAAATTGACGAGGTAAACAAACAAATCGAAACCCTAAAAGACTCTCTGCATAAGCTAGAACAGGAGCAAGCATCTTTTGATTCCGTTATCGCAACATATAAAGTTCTTAACTCCATCAATGATGTCTCAATACAAAACACCAAGTATATTACGCTAGAGTCCAACACCAAGACAACCCCAATAATGGATGAATTTGATAGAGGTTCAGACAAATTTCTTCGTCTCCGTTATGCCGTAAGGCTTGGGCCTGCCGATGCCGATCTTATCGTCACTAAAATGGATTGGGATATTGAATATATGGACTCCAACCTAACGATGACAGACTTGAAGAAGAATATGCCTCTGTCAGTATACTATCTTAGCCGTAATCCGCCCCAGCGGTTAAATGAACTTTTGTCAGAACTAAGAAATATTGGCCTTAACAAGCCTAAAAGTGGCGACATTTGTTCGTTTACTAGACCGATAAGGCTCGGTGGCCAAACCTATAGCAATCAAACAGGCTTTGGTTCCCGCTATGAAGGATATGACTGTGTGGAAGAGGGCACTTTGTATGGTGACACTACTGGTTTTCTTATCATTGGCGTAATTTTCCAATAAACAGAAGGTAAAACGCCAAGTTAAGTGCAATAGTTGCGGGTACGAGTGCTGAAACAGAAAAAGCCGCCATGTTCTTACACATAGCGGTCTTTTATTTTTTACAATAAAGAAAAGTCCCACCTTTATAAAGAGATGAAACTTTCATGGCAGTAAGTTTGATTATGGGCTTCATACGGGAAAGCGGAGGATACAGCTATGAAAACCATCTATCTTGTCACCGGTGCTGCCGGATTTATGGGCACTAATGTCTGCGCACAGCTCTTGGAGCGCGGCGATGCCGTGCGCGCTTTTGTGCTGAAGGGCGACCCCGCCGTAAAATTTGTGCCGAAGGCCGTCGAAATCTTTGAGGGTGACCTCTGCAGTGCCGAGGACTGCGAGAAATTCTTTGCCGTGGAACCGGGCACCCAGACCGTCTGCATCCACTGCGCGAGCATGGTGACGATCAACCCGAATTACAGTGAAAAACTCATCGCCGTCAATGTAGGCGGCATCGAAAATATGCTGAATGCCGCCAAAAATCACCCGGAGTGCAAAAAGTTCGTCTATGTTTCCAGCACCGGCGCCATCCCCGAGCTGCCTAAGGGCGAGAGCATCCATGAGGTATACAGCTTTGTTCCCTACGATGACAATCGCGTGGTCGGCTGGTACAGCCGCAGCAAGGCAATGGCGACCCAGAAGGTGCTGGACGCCGCCGCTGACGGGCTGAATGCCTGCGTGGTGCATCCCAGCGGCATTCTTGGCCCCAACGACCCCGCCATCGGGCAGACGACCCGCACGCTGATCCAGATTTTGAACGGTGAAATGCCCATCGGTATGCAGGGCTCGTTCAATCTTGTCGATGTGCGCGATCTGGCCGCCGCACGATTGCCGCCGCTGACCGTGGGCGCAAGGGCGAGTGCTACATCCTTTCCAATGACGAGGTTTCGCTGAAGGGACTCTGCGAAATGCTGAAGGCAGAAACCGGCTGCCGCGGCTGTCTGTTTTACATGCCGCTGTCGCTTGCCCATTTTGCCGCCAAGCTGATGGAGGCACGCGCCGCCAAGACCGGTAAGCCTGCTGTACTGACTGAGTTTGCCGTTTACAATCTGGAGCGCAACAACCATTTTGAATGCTCCAAGGCAAAAAAAGAGCTTGGCTTTGCCCCGCGTCCCTACAAGGAAACACTGCATGATTTGGCAGTTTGGCTCAAGCAGGAGGGAAAAATCGCATGAAGAAGGTTTGTGTTATCACAGGCGGCGGCAGCGGCATGGGGTTTGCCACGGCGAAGCTCGTCTGTGAAGAAGGATATTACACGATTTTGGTGGGGCACACGGCGTCCAAGCTGGAAAAGGCAGTCAACGATCTGCGCAGTGCAGGCGGCGAGGCTGAAGCGTTCAGCTGTGATGTTTCCGACCGTGAAAGCTGTTTTGCGCTGGCCAAACACGCCGCCGAATGCGGCGAAGTAAAAGCGGTATTACACATTGCGGGCCTCAGCCCTCACATGGGCGATGCTGAAAAGATTTTGCGCGGCAATGCGCTGGGCACAGTGAATATCAACGATGCCTTTTATGAGGTCATGGCACCGGGAGGCTGTGTGATCGACACCTCCAGCATGAGCGCCTACCTTGCCCCGCAGTTTGTCATGCCCAAGGGTGCGTACAAGCTGGCGCGCACTGACCGTGAAAAATTCATCAAAAAGCTGGTGGCGCGGGCAGGCATTGCCCCTAAGGACGCCCGCCCGGGTCTGGCCTACGCCATCAGCAAGCATTTTGTAATTTGGTTTGCTAAGACCGATGCCGCACGCTTTGGCGAGAAAAATGTGCGTTGCCTGAGTGTGACACCCGGCAACTTTGACACGCCGATGGGCGTACTGGAAAGCGGGCAGGCGGATGTATTCAAAAAATACTCTGCTCTCAAGCGCAACGGAAAGCCGGAAGAAATCGCCGCTTTGTTTGCGCTTCTTCTGGATGAGCGGCTGGGCTTCCTGACCGGAGCAGACATTCTTATGGACGGCGGCGTTGTGGCAAGCGGCGCCAGCGGATTGAGCAAATAAAAAAGGGCAGCAAAGTAAACCCCGATTTTAGCTTTTGGGGTCTGCTTTGCTGCCTTTTGAATTTTGTGCTTTCGCTTGGCTGTACTTTAGTGCAGCTCGCTTTCGCAGCGGTCCAGCACGGCGGCGATAACCTGATCCATGTCGTAATACTTATACTCACCCAGGCGTCCGCCGAAGATGACCTTCGGCTCGGCATCGGCCAGCTTCTTGTACTCGGCATACAGTGCGCCGTTTTTAGCATCGTTGACGGGGTAATACGGCTCGTCACCGGGCTTCCACTCGGAGGAATACTCGCGGCTGATGATCGTTTTGGGCAGGTCGTTGCCGTTCTCGTCCTTGCCGAACTCGAACCATTTGTGCTCGATGATGCGGGTCCACGGCGTCTCGCGGTCCGTATAGTTGACGGCGGCGTTGCCCTGGAAGCTGGGCTTGTCGAGCAGCTCGTTCTCAAACCGGACAGAGCGGTACTCCAGCGTGCCGAGTTTGTAGTCAAAATAAGCGTCAATCGGGCCGGTGTAGACGATTTTGTCAGCCAGTGCGTCCAGCGCGGCCTTGTTTTCAAGGTAATCGGTGTTCAGCCGCACCTCGATGCCGTCCAGAAGATTGGCGATCATCTTGGTGTAGCCGCCGATGGGAATGCCCTGATACAGCGCGTTGAAATAGTTGTTGTCAAAGGTCAGCCGCACAGGCAGGCGCTTGATGATAAAAGCAGGCAGGTCCTTGCAGTCGCGGCCCCACTGCTTTTCGGTGTAGCCCTTGATGAGCTTCTCATAAATGTCGCGGCCCACAAGGGAGATGGCCTGCTCCTCAAGGTTCTGCGGCTCGTGGGTGATCTCACGGCGCTGCTCCTCGATCTTGGCGGCTGCCTCCTCCGGCGTGACGACGCCCCACATCTTATTAAAGGTATACATGTTGAAGGGCAGCGAATACAGTTCACCCTTATAGTTGGCAACGGGAGAGTTCGTAAAGCGGTTGAACTCGGCAAACCGGGTGATATAGTTCCAGACCTTTTTGTTGTTGGTGTGGAAGATGTGCGCACCATACTTATGGACGTTGATACCCTCGATGTTCTCGGTATAAATGTTGCCCGCAATGTTGGGGCGCTTATCCACGACCAGCACGGATTTTCCGTGGACCTTGGCCTCATGGGCGAAGATGGCACCGTACAGACCGGAGCCGACTACCAGATAATCATATTTCATATAACAGGTGTTCCTCTCTTTAAAAGTCACAGGGATATTGTGCGGTAATGGCATTGCGAGCCTTACTCCACTGTCAAAAAGCGGCAGAAAGGCGTTTCAGTCTCTGCCGAATAGATCTCTTGTGTAGACCTTGTCCTGCACATCGTTGAGGCAGGCATCGTAGCGGTTGGCCAGAATGGCCTGCCTCTGCCGCTTGAATTTGTCCAGATCGTTGACCACTGCCGAACCGAAGAAGGTCTTGCCGTCCTCCAGCGTAGGCTCATAGATGATGACCTGTGCGCCCTTGGCCTTGATGCGCTTCATGACACCCTGTATCGAGCTTTGGCGAAAATTGTCGCTGTTGCTCTTCATCGTCAGGCGGTAGACGCCGATCGTGACGGGCCTTTCGCGGCTTTCGTCAAACTCATTTTCCTGATCGTAGCCGTAGTACCCGACCAGCTTCGGCATGCGGTCAGCGATGAAGTCCTTGCGGGTGCGGTTGGACTCCACAATGGCCTCGATGAGATTTTCCGGCACATCGGCGTAGGCTGCCTTTGCGTCCAGCGTAGCGGTCAGATCCAGCTCCTTCTCAGCCAGATATTTCTCGATGTAATCATCCCGGATCGGCGATTTGCGTGCGTTGATCAATGCGACCTTTTCCGGCAGGATATCCACCGCCGTCACATGATGGTGCTGGGAAAGCAGCGTGGCAATCGAAAGCCCCACATAGCCGGTCCCGGCCACCGCGATCTTATATTTTTTCATAGCAGTTTATACTCCGCAGTTGCGAATTTTCCGTAAGGCAGCGGTCAAAATTGCGCCGTGCCGGCTTACCGTATGTGGGTTTCTTATAGCACGTCACCGGCCACAATTCAATATTGCCGCTTCCCTCAGAATTGTTTGAACAATAATCCAGTATTGAAAACAATCGTCTCTACTCAGTCTTTGCTGTATCTGCTAAGATAGAATCACGGTACTGGCGTGGTGTCAGACCGGTTTGTTTACGGAAAACACGATAAAAGTAATTGTCATCCAGGAATCCGATCTGCTGGCAGATCTGTGCATTGGACAGATTCGTATCGCAAAGAAGCTTCATCGCTTTTTGGATGCGCAGGTGCGTGATCTGCTCGTTGATGCCGCAGCCATAGAGCTGCCGTGAAAGATAGTACAGCCCGGTACGGCTTAACGAAAGATCACGGCAGATCGTTTCGTTTGTCAATGTCTCATCCAGATGTTCCGCCAGGTAGCGGCTCAGCTTTTCCTGCGCACTGCCCGCTGCCAGCCTCGTCAGCCCCTTTTGGTACAATGCAGCCGCCGCCAAAGCCAGCAGATCCGCTGCTGATTTCAGCACCGGATAGGGCGTGCGCGGCAAGGCATTATAGGCTTTTTGCAGTGCCGTTTTATCAATTGCGTAAGCCGAGCAGCATTTTTGCGCATAGCTCCACTCGCTCTGCTCATCGGCCCCCTGTACAATGTGGCTCAACAGCAAAAAGCCCACAACAGCACCATCGATCTGGACCGGCGTGATCACTTCGATCAACCCCGCATGGCAGGGGTAGATGATCGTCTGCTTTTGCCGCGTTGCCTTGCGGCAAGCCGCCTGGTCACACAGGTAACAGCCGGTCTTGCCATCAGGCACACTGCGGATCAAGCGGCAATAAGCTGGCAGTTCCGGCGGATAGGCAAGCACTTCGATTCCATACGAATCAAAAACGGCGGAGCGCAGCCCCGTAAGGCAGTGAAAATCCTGCAAGAGGACCAAAAGCTCCTTTTTATTGAAAACGGTTCCCATGGGTGCGCTCCTTTCCGAACATTAAGATAGTTTTATGATAAAGACCATCCTTTATTTTGTCAAGGAGGATTCCTATGATTGACTTAAAGCAGTGTTCTCTCGGCATTGAGTTGGGTTCCACCCGCATCAAAGCTGTGCTTGTGGGCGATACCTGCAAGCCTGTGGCCCAGGGCGATTTTACCTGGGAGAACCGGCTGGAAAACGGCATCTGGACCTACCCGCTGGAGGAAGTCTGGCAGGGTGTGCAGGCTGCCTACGCGGCATTGGCTGCGGATGTGCTGGCGAAGTGTGGCCAGCCGCTGACCACAGTGGGATGCATTGGCGTTTCGGCTATGATGCATGGGTATCTGGCGTTTGATGCTGCGGGCAAACTGCTGGTACCGTTCCGCACATGGCGCAACACGATGACCGGCGCGGCAGCAGAAGAGTTGACCTCGGCGTTCGGGTTCAACATCCCGCAGCGGTGGAGCGCAGCACACCTGTACCAAGCCATGCTGAACCGCGAGCCACACCTGCCGCAGCTGGACTTTTTCACCACGCTGGCAGGCTATGTACACTGGCAGCTGACCGGGCGCAAGGTGCTGGGCGAAGGCGATGCCAGCGGCATGTTCCCGATTGACAGCACCACCGGCGGGTATGATACCGCAATGCTCGCAAAATTTAACGCACTGGCAGACAAGCAAGGCTGCCCCGTGGATCTTGTCAAACTGCTGCCTGCCGTTTTGCCCGCAGGCAAGGACGCCGGTATGCTGACCGTCGAGGGGGCGAAGCGGCTCGACCCCACCGGCACGCTGCAGCCCGGCATACCGTTCTGCCCACCGGAGGGCGACGCCGGCACCGGCATGGTGGCAACAAACAGTGTCGCCCCGCGCACCGGCAATGTCAGCGCAGGCACCAGCATTTTTGCCATGGTCGTCCTGGAAAAGCCGCTGTCCAAGGTCTACCCGGAAATCGACATGGTCACGACCCCCGACGGCGCGGCGGTCGCCATGGTCCACTGCAACAACTGCACCAGCGATTTGAACGCCTGGGTCGATCTGCTGGCCGAGAGCGCGGCACTGTGCGGAGCAAACATCGACAAAGGTGCGTTGTTTACCCTCCTGTTTAACGAATCGCTGCACGGTGCGCCTGACTGCGGCGGCATCACGCCCGTCAACTACATTTCCGGTGAGAGCGTCACCCACTTGGACGCGGGCGTCCCCCTGCTGCTGCGCCGCCCGGACAGTGCGTTTACGCTGGCCAACTTTATGCGCGCCAACATCTATTCTGCCTTTGCCACGTTGGCGATGGGGCTGGAAATTCTGCGCAAAGAAAATGTGGCTGTGAATACCCTGCTCGGCCACGGCGGTATCTTCAAAACGCCGGGCGTGGCCCAGCGGTATCTGGCTGCGGCGGCGGGTGCTCCTGTGACCTGCATGGAAACAGCCGGTGAGGGCGGTTCCTACGGCATGGCCCTGCTGGCTGCGTATCGCCTGCACCGCGCCGACGGCGAAACGCTGGCCGCGTATTTGAACCGCTGCGTTTTTGCCGACGCCCAAAGCACGACCCTGTCCCCCGACCCCGCCGAGCAATCCGGGTTTGCCGCCTTTTTGACCCAATACCAAACCGCGCTGAAAGCCGAGCGCGCCGTTGTAAAATAAGGGCAATACCGCATAATTCTAAGTGCCGATACGGCGAGCGAGGTGCGGC
>ONZZ01000763.1_pt1 | contig 24656 bp, 23 predicted proteins | sample 1671101 | NCBI WGS metagenome assembly ONZZ01 (sample SAMN06348122, study PRJEB24527) | human gut metagenome | biome: human gut; feature: ankylosing spondylitis patient; material: feces | host: Homo sapiens | place: China | collected 2015-10
ATTTACTTTTAGACCTTTTGGGATAGCCCTTATTAATACTTCAGATAAAATTCCTTAGGTTATATTTTCAATCCTTTGGACCGGGTTTCCTCCTTGGCATACAGTCCCGGACGCCCGATTATGACATGGTTGGCAACGATACTATCCGCCGGACTGCGTATCTGCGGCGGTGCATTTTCGGGATATTGCGCCTGCCTGTTCCTCACATCTTCCGCTTCCGGCTTGAGCTGTTGCCCTTCATTCTCCTTTTCTGCGACTTCGGGCGTGGGTGGCGCAAGCTCCAGCTGAATTTTTCGGTCAAGGGCGGCAAGTTCGGACTTCAACTGCTTCAGCTCGTCCTCCTTCTTCCACACCTTACCCGCTATCTCCTGTAACTGCGGTATCTCCATCTCCAGCACCTCGTTCTTCGCCTTGTACTGGTCGATGATGGAGGGTATCCTCTCCATCGCGTTGAGGAAGTTGCGGGCGGCGGCCAACGGGTCAGCCATCGCCAGATGCCCGTTGTTGTAGGTGTACTTGTAGTTCCCCTCGACCACGAAGCGGTTGTCGGTGAACTCCAATCCCTCTTTGAGTATCCTTTCGCTCACCACCTTTATCGGAAAACCGTAAAGTTCACCGACCTGCGTGTACAACCCTCCGGTCGTGGCATTCTTGGCTATCTCCTGCAAACGCTTTCCGATGACCTTCTCATCGGCGGAATCCACTCCGTCCACCTTTATTATATTAAGGCGGTTGCCCTCCTTGTCGGTCTGCACCACCGACAGGAAGCGGTTCCAGTCCTCCGTCATGGCATCTATGAAAGCCGTGTTGTTGCGCAACTCGCCGGTCTTTGACTCCAGCTTGAACTCCGAATCACGCTTGCCCTTGTTGAACGACTTGCGTTCCCCTTCGAGCGATGCGATCCGCTTTTCCAGTTTCGCCTTGTCCAGCAGGTCGGTGTTGCCGGATAGCAACGCCATATATTCCGAGAAGTTCATGCCCGATTTCTCGTCCATTGCCCCCTCGTCGATGGTACGCGCTTCCATAGCACCGCTTTTAAGCTGGCTGATGAAAGTCTGCTTGCAGTGCAGGAGGTTGAACTTGTAACTGTCCAGTGATTTTTCTGGAAAATTAACCTTCACTACAGAAAAAGTAGGTAAGAAGATAGTGAAGACATACTCTCTGAAAGACTGATTTATTGTGTGCTCTTGCTGTAGGCTTGCTTGATTTCTGATGGGACAGGCAGGCCTTTTTCGTGGTATATATTTTACAAAATATTTCATTCAAATTATTTGATTTTGATTTTGTCACAGAATCAGAATTTATTATATTTGTCCAAATCACACAAATCAGCATATATGGACGATAAATTTGAACTTGTAAAAAAATATAATATTGATGTTGATGTCTATATTGATAGAGATGGAACAACACCTGTTGGGAAATTGTCTGATAGGAATTTAACTAAGGAATTTCTCCGTCTTTACTTTATGGGACACATTGCAAAGGTCTGGAAGGTATGGCTTACTGATATATATATGGCTCAAACAACAGACGGAAAAGAAATCTTTCTACCGGAAACCAATATATCTTCTGAAGACATAGAAAAAATAATGAATGACAAACGAGGTGGTAAAAGGCCAGGTGCAGGTTCCAAACGTAAGACAGGTTATTCAACTACCACTATAAGGATACCAGCTTGCATTAAAAAGAATATTCAGTGTTATATTGATATGTATTCACACTATTATAAGGACGATGAATTACCATATTATACTGACGAAGAACAAAGACTGAGTTCGATTAGGGATATGATGAGTGTACTAAAATATGAAGAGCATCTGATATATGAACGTAGAAGAAGAGCTGCTGAGGAAGAGGAAAACAAACGTCAGCTCAAACTCTTTGGTGACGAAAATCAATGATATTATAGCTTTTGAATCTGTAACACAATCAAATCAGATTAGGGTATGCCTGGTTGTTCCTTGCATACCTTTTTTATGTTCTTTGCTTTCTTTTCCCTTCTATCCCATATAAACATTATTCTTTCTGGTACCTCCAACATTTTGTACGAAAATATCGCTAAGTATTATTTCTTGCCTGGTCTTATCGTGTCTATAAATCCAATAGATTAATCATCTACACTTCTTTTTGGCCTGCCTTACTTCCGATTTCATTTTCATGTCTTTGCATCATGACTTTAATTCTCAATTTACTTATCAAAGTAACTCTTTACAGGCATACGGACTTTCTAATAGCAATATAAAATAATTGCGTAAATATTACGCATAATATTTGGTTTTTGAAAAAAAAACTCTATTTTTGCGTAAATTAAACGCAATATAATATGGAAGAATTTAAATATCACTATAAATATCCCCATCCGTCAGTTACTACTGATTGTGCGATTTTCGGTTTTGACGGAATAAGTATTAAGGTGTTACTTATTCAAAGGGGGCTTGAACCATATAAAGACGCATGGGCTCTACCCGGTGGCTTCCTGAGGATGGATGAAACGGCAGATGAGTGTGCGAAAAGAGAGCTTGAAGAAGAAACCGGTCTAAAGGATATTCCTGTTGAACAGTTCCATACATTCACAGCTGTTGACCGTGATCCGAGAGAAAGGGTGATTACCATTGCCTACTATGCTTTAGTCAGGATGGGTGATGTTAAGGGCGGTGATGATGCCTCTAATGCAAGATGGTTTTCCTATGATGAAATACCGAGTCTTGCCTTTGACCATGACAGAATCCTTCGCAAGGCTATTTCTGCCTTGAAAGTCCGCATCTGTTTCAAACCTATAGGGTTTGATCTTCTTCCGGACGTGTTTACCATGAGTGAATTGCAGAATCTTTATGAGGCAATACTTGAGGTTAAGTTTGACAGACGTAATTTCTATAACAAGATGCTAAAGCTTGGCTTACTTATAGAGGCAGAAAAAAGACCGGAGAATACTCCATCGAGGGTGCCTGTGAAGTATCGGTTCAATCCGGAGAAGTATGCCGAGTTGAAACATAAAGGATTTAGATTAGAATTTTAGGAGGATAGACTTATGTATGACAATAGAATTTTAGGGGGAATCGTAGGTGATATTATTGGTTCTACACGTGAAAGGAAAAATGTAAAGACGGAAGACTTCGAACTCCTTCCGCAAGGAAGCCGTTTCACTGATGATACGGTGATGACTCTTGCTGTTGCTCAATGGTTGATGACTGATCCGGATCATACTGAAACCGGACTGGTAAAGTGTATGCAGTGTCTCGGACGAAAATATCCGGATGCCGGTTATGGTGGCATGTTTCGTAAATGGCTGAAATCTGAGAACCCACAACCTTACGGCAGTTTTGGCAATGGCTCGGCCATGAGGGTAAGTCCTGTGGGTCTGTATGCAAACTCTATGGAGGAAGCTCTAGAACTGGCTCGTATTACCGCTTCTGTTACCCATAATCATCCTGAAGGTATCAAGGGTGCACAGGCAATTGCTGCAAGCATATTTATCAAGCGAACTGAGAGATTCGATGTTACCGGAAAAATCAAACGTTTCGTCGAAGAACATTTTGGTTATAACCTTGATGTTGACCTGAGAGAAATAAGACCAGACTATGGTTTTGATGTTACTTGTCAGGGAAGTGTTCCTATTGCTATTATGGCTTTTCTTCAGGAACCTCATGATGCTGAGAGTGCTATTCGTTTGGCTGTCTCAATGGGCGGTGATTCTGATACGATAGGATGTATGACTGCTTCAATTGCTACAACTGAACAACCATTCACAGTCAGCAGTAGCTGTCTTTCTTCTGAGATTGAAGACAATTGCCGTGAATTGTTGACTGATGACCTCTTAGAAATAAACGATAAATTTCTAAATTTCATTAATTGGCCGTTGAGACGTTCCTACGAAATTGATGGTGAAGAGAATGCTCTTTTTGCCGGCGAATATCCGGGTGACAGAAAAGATTATTGTGCAGAAAAGAAGATAAAGCACATGATTCACTTCGGTATAAGACATTTTATAGATCTTACTGAGGATGGTGAATTGCGTTCCTACTCTAGATTTTTGCCTGATGATGTTACTTACTTGCGGTTTTCAATAGAGAAGAATTCTGTTCCTGACTCACTTGATAGTATGCACAGGTTGCTGAACTGTATCAATGAACTGAAACAACAGGGTGGTTTTATCTATTTACATTGTAGGGATGGGGTGACTAGAACTGGTGTTGTCGCTGCATGTTATCTTGCTAAGAAACAGAATAAAAGGAGGTTGTTTGATGTACTTGACACCTTAAATTTTATGTCTCCTCGAATGTTTTCCTCGTTCCGTCATGATGTTTCGTTATCGCAGGAACAACTGGATTTCATTGAGCAATTTATTTCTTATGTACATTCAATAAAAGAGACTGGCTTGAATAGAGTCAACGACTGCATACGCGGCTCTCTTATGGGTGGGGCAGCCGGCGATGCCCTTGGCTATCCTGTCGAGTTTATGACTAGGCAGAGCATCTTGTCTAAATATGGACTAAGCGGTATCAAGACCTTTGAACTGGACCGCAACGGAAAGACTTTGGTCAGTGATGATACTCAGATGACACTCTTTACTGCCAATGGTATATTAATGGGTATCACCCGTGGTTACATGAGAGGCATAGGTGGCAGACCTGAAAATTATGTTGACAAAGCATATATTGACTGGTATTATACTCAGACAGGAGAAAAGAGTGGGGGCGATAATAAAGAATTTCATTATACCTGGTTAAGGGATCTTCCGGAATTGGCACACAGACGTGCTCCTGGAAATACCTGTCTGACGGCCTGTTTCAATCTGATGCATTGTCGTAAAGTTGAGAATAACAGTAAGGGTTGTGGTGGTATTATGCGTGTTGCTCCACTGGCTTTATTGCTTGCTGGAGATATGTCCCGCTACGGGAAGTGCCCTTATAGCATTCCGGAAATGTTTGAAGCTGGAGCGCACATAGCAAGGGTAACCCATCTCCATCCGCTCGGTTTCTTGCCCGCTGGAATGCTGACCGAATTTCTATTCAAACTTGTTCCACTTTCTCTAGAAGAAGCTAAAGATAGAATTACTGATATTGCAGAAGATACCATAAATACACTGGATAAAGTGTTTGTTAACCAGTTTGCAGAAGATAAATGCTATCTTGCCGAGCTGACAAGAAAGGCCATCCGTCTTGCTCATTCTTCTACTCCAGATTACCGGGCTATTGAAGAACTTGGTGAAGGTTGGACTGCAGAAGAAACCTGGGCTATTTCCCTGTTCTGTACCATCAGACATATAGACAGCATACATGATGCTATTGTTGCTTCAGTCAATCATAATGGCGACAGTGACTCCACAGGTTCAGTAACCGGTAATATCATGGGTGCTATATATGGCTACGAGGAAATAAAACATCAACGTCTTTTCTGCCCTGGTTATAAAGAATTTCAGGACACAATTGAACTTGCAGATATTATACTTGCCTTAGCAGATGATCTTACTACAGGCTGTATAATCAGTGAGTATGCCCCAATAGATACTCCGGCCAAAAAACAATGGTTTGAAAGGTATTGCGAGATGTTACCATCTGGTCTGTAAACACTTTCTCTTCTATATAATTAAGGCTGCCTCATTCTATATGGGACAGCCTTTGCTTTAATGTGCGTTTTTGCCATAAATATTTCTCCCTATGATATCTTATTAAGTATATGAATCATCAACATTTACTACAAATGTTACTATAAGAGAGTTCATTTTCCCTTCTCTAACTTCCGCTGTATTCCATTAAGGAGATGCATTTATAGTTGTATACTGCATCACCTATTGTTTTAATCATCCAAGCATTTCATATAATATTCGGCAATACCAGGGTATTTGTCGGCAAACCTCCTTAGGCTATGTTTACACATGAATATAATTTCTTCATCTGTGAACATATTCTCCTTGGTCAATTCTTTTTCACTGTCAAGACGATTGAACAATGTCAGAAATCTTTTTTCATCATCAGATACCAGCCTGCACCAGCTTACGCAGTTGAGACCACCGCCATTCTTTACAAGCTCCGAAATGTTGAGCTGTTCAATTATAGAATCCGGATAATATCTTTTAATCTGTTCCAATGCCTGATCATCCTCTTCTTTCCCTAAAGTAGGTAATACTATCATTTTCCCAACAGTCAGGAAGTTTATGTAGGACCAACTTTCAGAAGCAGTTTTTCTGACTTTATAGGAAAGTGTCTCTATCTCAAATTTGCTGGAAAGCCTTTTGACAATTTCATTGGTGTAATCCCTGTCAAAGTCATGATAATTGGTCATCAGTATGGCATTATCAGAAATAGGTTTGATTATTCCATCAGAATGGCCATACTTTTCATTCCTGTCCCAAGGGATGAAGACAACCTCACACTCCATCTGTTTCTCTAGTTGTTTCTTTAGTGTATCATCATCTATGGATGGATTCTCCACAAATACCTTTTCTGTCATTATTGCCTTATTTCCAACCTTGACGACATTACCACCATCCATAATAAGGGGAGTTTCCTTTATCTTCAGTTGCATATCCCGACATACATTCAGTGAATCTGTAATGTATTTCCGGTTGCTTGCTATCTTAATCAGATAGTCAGGCTTGTATTCATAGCACAAATATCTCTCTTTATCAAGCTGCAGTGGCATATAGTCTCTGCACCATATATCTTTAGTATTTGGAATGACATCATAAGCTATATTGTGCTTGTTCAATATCCTTGCCACTCCAATGAATATGTCAGGGTAGTCCTTTTTCAGCCATTCTGAGAAATAGACTGCATTACATTTATAGTCTGGTATCATAGCTTATCTTCATTAATTGAATATCTCCACATTCTCATACACTGCTTGTATTTCTTGTTGAGTGTATTGAGTTTATCATCACCGACTTTGGGTGTCTTTTCCCATTTGTTATTTTTAAATCTATACTCAGAAACATTGATTCTTGTTCCTATACATCTAATTTCTTTCTTTTCTTGACCGTCTTCCCATTTCACACTGAATCCGTCAAACACAGAGAACTGAGAATACAAAGCATCGTATAAATGCGTAGGCTTATTGTCTGGCTTGTTTTCACTACTACCATCTATACCTTTCATTTCATACTTATCTTCCTTGTCTTTCTTGTTCTCCATATTAACCCAAAATTCTCTTATTAAGGCGGAAAAACGAATAGGTTCATGGTCATTCCCTTCTCTTTCAAATGTCAGGTCTATACCGGATACATGATTATGAAGAACTCCGAGCGGAAATATATCCTTCTTGTTTTTCCCATCATTACTGTCTCTATGATATACAATATAGTCCTTAATCTTATCTTCACCTTCTCCTTCCTCATGGTAATACATCTCAACACAGGTAGGGTGTACTGTTACATAAGAATCACTGTTGTTCTTTGTAACTTTAAAATGACCGGACAGTATAGTTTCTGCTATAGGCTTGAACGCTTCAGATATTTTACCGTTATTGTCATCCTTGTCTATTCCTTCATTGTCCCTAAGATTGAAGTCCTTTATTTTTTCTTTTAATACCATATTTATTTATATTTATTGTTATATTTAATATATTAATAATCAGTGTGTTACACTTGCAAATATATGGTAATTTTTTGTTGTTGCAAACTATTCTACGATTTATTCCAGCTTAATTCTCACTATGGCGTTACAGCAAGCTGTCGGGCTATCCGTTCCAAGTCCTCGTTCCTGTGGGCTTTATTCTTCTATCCCTAACGTAATAATCGGTATAACTCGTTTTTCGATTGTCTTTCATTGGTCTTTTCTGCTGTCCGCTTCCTCATTTATCGGTGTTTCCCCATCAGAGAGCCTTTCTTTTTATACGGCAAAGGTATATGGGTGTGGTGGAAATGAAAGAGTTCCGGCTTCCAGCCTTTGCCCTGAAAAAAATAACGATGTTGTCTTCGACTGCCCCAACATTTTTTTCGTTCAAAACTTTTCTAATTCCACCCTCCCGTACCTCGATAAGCCGTAAAAAAAAGGCTCAAACTCAGATGGGGAATGATTCTCTAAAAAAAAAGTCAGCGGACAAAAGACCAAACCAAGACAAAGGTTTTAAAAAAAAGGTCTAAAGCTCGCTGAAGAATAATTCAAGTTTTTAACCCTCTAAAGCATACGGATATGAGAAAAGGATTTGAAGTGAACGGCGATTACAGACTGATGGACAGTTCAGAACTTGTGTATATTCTTACCAACAGCGCAGTGATGGTAAACAAGGTACAGGAAAAGGAAGTGGTATATGGCGAAGAGTGCAGCTTTGAGGATGTCCTGGCGAAGATGACACCAGGCAAGCGCAATCTCGTCATGGCAGGTGTGGAGCTTTACAAACGCTGCAACTCTCATAAGAACCAAAGACCAGTTATCAGACAGAGTACAGACATTTATGACTATATGCAGCCTGTTTTGGGAGATAACAAGACAGAAGAATGTTGGGCTATCTTAATGAACTCGTCTGCAAGAGTTATCAAGAGAATACGCATTTCTTCCGGTGGACTGAATACATGCCTGATTGATATAAGGGTACTGCTTAAAGAGGCTATTCTTTGCGAAGCTACCTCATTTATACTTTCACACAACCATCCGAGCGGAAACACCAAACCGAGTACAGAAGATGATAAGTTGACCCAATCGGCAGCAACGGCAGCCAAGACACTCAATATCCGAATGCTTGACCATGTTATCATCTGTAATGATTCTTATTACAGTTATGCAGATGAAGGCAGAATCTAAGTGAGCCGAGTAGCACAACCTTTTAAAAAAGGTTGTGACTACTTTTTCAAGAAAAAGTAGCAAAACAATTAAATGATATACATTATGAAGTGGATTGAAATGATGGTCAAAAAGCTGACCGCAAGATACATGAGCCTGAACAGACAGTTTAAGGTACAACGGCATACCATTGTGTGCCAGAGCGGTATGGAGGACTATGTTAGTGTAACGATAGACTGTACTGAATCTTTCAGCTTTGACTTTTGGACAAAGGAACTTACCTGTGAGTATGGTAACAGATACTTTGATGATGTATCAGAAGCATTCAGAAAAGTGTACGGAAATATTACCATTATCAATAACTCTAAATGAATGTATTATGGAAAAGAACTATGAAACTTTGCGCATTAAATTCAATAAACCGCTTGCTGAAATAGACAAGGAGTTCGAGGAAGAAAAGGAAATGTTCGGTGTCGAGAGCTTAAAGGAGTTCATAGACGGATATGAATCTTCAAGGTTCACACAGATAAGCGAAACGGAAGCTATTATCACTTCTGAATACAACATGAACCATATCGTTGACTGGATAGAGAGGTTTGCCGAAGATATGGTTTACTCTTAATTTGATTATGTCACAGAATCAAAATACTATTAATTTTCAAAATTTACCGATATGAACACAACAACGATACATCCGGCAGAAGTATATCTCCGTAACCCCAACAACCCATCTTCACTGTACGTAAAAATCAATGGTAAACGCAGAAGGCTTTTTATTAATCGCCAGGAAGGAGTGATAGGTATAATCGCAGAGAGGAAGAAAAGGAAAGGTTATAAGTTTTATGATTGGGCATCCATTCAGGCTGTTTATTATCCGACCGGTGAGGATGATAAAGAAACCGTCAGAAAAGAGGTCTTGAAATATAAGAAGCTGGCGAGACTGGCTTCACATACCAACGCCTGGCTAAGACAGATTGCAGACGCAGATCCGGAGAAGTCTCTGTATGAAAACCATATCACTACAGGAACCACCATTGACGGAAAATGTATCAGACTGAGCACCATCGAGAAGTATTGCGGCTGCATGGTGATGGAGTGTTTCAGGGAAGCCTTCAAAAAGAAGGAGAAGTATTCAAGCTACAGGTTTGACTTTTGCGGATATGACGGCACACTCTGGTGTGAACCACGTGAGGATGGTGATATGATAGCAGGATTCTCCAAGGAATACCGAAATACCGGGAACGGCTATTATTATCTGCTTATCAATGACAATACCATGATAGGCTATGATATTGACTGACTCTTTTTCCCTATCCTTTGTCAAGGTATAAAGGATAGGGTATAATAAACAATTATACAACACTTTAATTTGTTATCTTATGAAACCGGAAATAATTATTCAGCAAGGCTTGAAAAGCGCCAATATATTGCTTAAGAATGCACAGAAGAGAGCAGCAGAACTTGACCACCTGAAGGGAGAGCTTGTTATAATCACAGATGCAAACGGTAATACCTTCAAAGGTTTTTTCAGGAATGTAGAGTTCATCATCTTGGACAACAGTATTACCGCCAGATATACAGTTTGCCATATTCTTGAATGTAACGGCTTTATAATGCCATCAGAACATACGGACGAAGTATATGATGCCGTGGATATACGCAAGACATCCTACAAGAACTACAGATATAAAGTTTAACCCTATAAATCACATTGACATGAAAACAAAACTTTCACCTTATACAATCGCTTCAAACTGTACTGACCTTACTGACATCCGTGACGGTATCAATGAAATCCAGGATGAAATTAAAAGGCTTGTTTCCGAAGGAGAAAATGTTCCGTCATTCTTCTACTCCCGGTTGTCAAAGCTCCAGACAAAGAGGAAAAAATTTGAACAGAAAAACCAGATTCACATGAATGTGACCATCCGTTTCTTCATAGACGAGGAAACACTTGCAATGGCTGTACGCCATTGCCTGCACTTCCAGATAGAGCCATCTTTTCCGAATGTAAAGAAAGCCATCAGGAATGCAGTCCTGAACAATGGAAAATCCATCATTGATTTCCCTGAATCCTGGGGTGATGACCTTATGTATGTTGAGAATGAGAAGGTAAATGAGGTATTGAAGAAGATACGAACACAATTTGGTCTTTAATTTTTTATTCCCTTTAGTTGTTGTCTTTTGCCTTGTGTTTTTCTTCCATCCTAATAGAAAATTACTTTCGTAATATATTATTCCTCTGATTTTTATTTATTTTTGCAAGTGAGTTGGAAAAAGTTCAATTATATCAAAATAAATGAAGTGTTATGCTGAAGTCATGAGTGTGAAAATCTGGATATTAAAATGATGGCTTGCACTATATAGTTGTTATCTTTCTATAGTGCGTAATTCTATCTACATTTTGCTATCTATATTTCAGGACATTCAACCCATGATATGTGCATTAGCAGTTCCACGCTTCGTATTTTACAAGTTAATCTTTCTAGGGACTGAGAAAGTTATATGATATGTATATATGTTTTACAATAAAGCTAAGAAAGAATCAATTAATAAGCTTCAAGAAGCAGAAAAAAGATACAATGATATAGGCCAAAAAGCTAATGATTTGACTTTAAATTTATACAGATTAAGAAAATCAGCTGTTTTAGCCATCAATAGAGTTGAATCTTACATAAATTCTTTGGCGAATAGTCCTAAAGAATTTTCTAAAGAAGTAGCTGAAGTAAAGATCAACATTAGTGCTTTTAATGAAGCAGTACGTATAGAATCAGAGAATGCGTCAAATAATATTAAAGGAGCTGGAGCAGCTGCATCAGGGGTTGCAGCAGGTGGTGCTATAGCTGCATTGGGTCCTACAGCGGCTATGGCTATAGCAACTACTTTTGGTACGGCATCAACAGGAACAGCTATTGCTTCGTTATCTGGTGCTGCCGCCGCAAATGCGGCTCTTGCATGGCTTGGTGGTGGTGCTTTGGCTGCCGGAGGAGGAGGAATGGCGGCTGGAAATGCTTTCTTAGCTTTAGCAGGTCCAGTAGGTTGGGGTATTGCTGGTGTTTTTGCTATAGGTGGAGGAGCATTTGCTGCATATAAAAATAAAAAAGCTGCTGAAGAAGCTCATAAACTTGCTATTGAAATCAATAAGAAAATAGTTGCTCTAAGCCCTAAAGTAAGAAAACTTGAGCATCTAATTAAAGAAACTGAAAAACTAAAATCAGCGTTAAACATTACAATGATGGTAAATACTTACCCTAAAGATTATCTTGCTTTCTCTCAAGAACAAAAGCAAAATCTTGCCGCCTTGATAAATAATGTTCAGGCTATGGGTAAACTGATTAATGAACGTGTAGCTTAAATTAAGGAACAATGAAGCATGTAATGGCTGATCAAGTTGTTGCAGCATTAGTGCAAGAAGGTATCAACCAGAAAGAACAACAACTATTTGAGCGACTTGCTGAAATTCAACAGGTTGCTACAGAAAGAATGCAATATGCTCAAACTGCACTTGACGAAAGTCTAAGATGCGTTGAGAATGTTAGAGATTTTGTTTCAGACCCTGAGCATATACTTGGTTCAATGCAAACCAAACATGGTGAAATTGCAGAACATATTGAGGTTGAAATCAGAAACGGTCGAGACATATTAAAATTTTTGAAACCGACTGCTACATTTGAAGGTGTAGGTCGAACTGCACCTGAGGATTATATAATTGATGGTGTTCAAGTACAATCCAAGTTTATTAATGGTGCCAATAATAGCTTAAAGGAAGTACTCGGACATTTTAGAACATATCCAAACTTTACTGAAAATGGTTATTATCATATACCTAAGGATCAATATGAGTTAATCACCAAAATAGTAAATGGTGAGAATATTGAAGGTATTCATTCTCGTACTATTCGAGCTTGTAAGGAAACTATTGAACAAATAGAAAAAGAAACCGGTAAATCCTTTTTTGAGGTTGTACGACCTGGTATATCAACTTACAAAGAAGTTCAATTGGGCGCTGTCGATAAAACTTTAGATGGTTATGAACAAGAGTTTAAAGAAACAAGTGCACAGAATATAAAGGAAATAAGACAGGATAGTGATATCCAAAAAGCTGAAGCACAACATATTACTGACCCGTCTTGGGGTGAAGCCTTAAAATATAGTGCTGTTGCAGCTGTTATATCTGGTGGTGTTTCTGCTGGTCTTAAAGTATATACAAAGATTCATGGTGGGAAAAAAATCACAGAATTTACACTTGCTGACTGGAAAGAAATAGGTTACGATTTCACAAAAGGTGGAGCAAAAGGTAGTATCAGTGGGCTTGGTATTTATGGATTGACTAAATTAGGAGGATTTTCTGCGCCATTTGCGGGAGCAATGGTCTCTACTGCTATGGGAATAGCTTCGCTTGCTGCTGATTATCAGAAAGGTAGAATTTCCAAATTGGACTTTTCGGAAAGTGCTTGTTCGTTGAGTGTCGAAGCAGGATTATCATCTATTGGTGCAGCCATAGGCCAAGCTGTCATTCCTATTCCTGTTTTAGGTGCAATAGTTGGTACAGCTACAGCTAAAGCTTCTTTGGAAATTAGCAAATATATATTTGGTAAGAAAGAGGATGAACTTATTGAAGGAATGCAGAAGGAGTATGATGAATTAGTTAAAAATTTAAATTCTGAGTCTCTTGTTTTAATCCAACAAATGGATGCTTATTATGCACGATTAGATGGATATATAGACGCTGCTTTAAGCAAAGAATCTGCTGTTAGATTTCATGGTAGTATTGAGTTGTGTCGTATTTTGAATGTTCCGGAGAATTGTATTATTCACAATATACAGGAGCTAGATAATTTTATGTTGTCGTAATATATGACAAATAAGTTGTATGAATAAATTTATCCTTGTTGCAAAAATTTTGCAGGACTTCCTTTCTTTATTATCATAAGTTTTAATGTCTAAAATAAACTATAGATTACCATAGACTAAATAAATTTGCCCTATACATTATATATATAGGGCTTTTTTCTTGCTTTTTAAGTCTAAATCTAATAACTTTGAAAAATCAAGTATAATTTAGACTATGGGAGAAATAATTGGATATGCCAGAGTAAGTACAAGGGAGCAGAACCTCTCTTCTCAGATAGATGCACTGAACAATGCCGGTTGCATCCGAATCTTCACAGACAAAATCTCCGGAAAAGAGTTCAAGCGTGAAGGTCTGACTGCTTGCTTAGATTACCTTCGTGCCGATGACACACTTGTCATTTACCGACTTGACCGATTAGGCAGATCCGTAAAGGAAATGCTTGACCTTTGTGCCAAACTGGAGCAACGGCGAATCAAACTTGTTTCCCTTCAGGACAATCTTGATACTTCTACCGCTGTCGGCAGGTTTACCATGCAGATACTTGCATCACTGGCCGAGTATAACCGCAATCTTATTCTTGAAGGTTGCAAAGCCGGAATCGAGGCAGCCAAGAAGAGGGGTGTAAAGTTCGGAAGACAGGAAGGGACTAAGATGAAAAAACCGAAGAAGGAAGCTGTCATCCAACTCTACAAGGCTGGTACAGCCGTACAGCAGATAATGGAGATAACCGGCATCAAGGCAAAACAGACAATTTATAACTATCTGTCCGAAGAGGATATTCAACCAAACAGAAAATAATTATTCACAAATCACTCATAGAAGACCTTTGCGTCTTATCCGACTAAAAATGGTCAAAAGCCACTTCTTATCAAACTAAAAATGGTCTAATTTGTATTTAAAGAGCTTCTTATTTACTATATTTGTAGCAAATATTGATTTGTAAAATATGAGTATCGCACTGAATATTTCGGAAATCCTTTTCGCTGGTATAGATATGAGTGAAAGCAAAAGGAAGAAAATGGTAAATGAAGGCAGTATCCGTAAGATAACATCTAAGATATATACTCCCAATATGGTGGATTCATTGGAGGATATAGTCAAGCGCAATGTTTTTCGCATTTTAGGTTTCCTTTTCCCTCATGCTGTAATCAGTCATAGGAGTGCTTTTGAGTTAAAACCTACTGAAGCCGGAGATATTTACCTTACATACGAATATACGAAGAATGTGAAACTTCCGGGTTTAAAGGTTCACTTGATGGAAGGACATGGCGGTGGTGAACGTGACATGCCCTTCATAGAGAATCTATATATATCAAGTGCTGAAAGAAGAACATTGGAGAATCTACAGGCCAGTCGTTCACGTGGTGGTGTGTCTAAGTGCTTACCTCGTGAATATATTGAAAACTACTTGGAAAAACATCTTCAGGTGAATGGAGAAAAAGGGCTGAACGATTTCAGGGATAAGGCGAGAGAATGCTCGTTGGAGCTTGGTATGAAAGAGGAGTTCAATACTCTCAATTCTATCATAGGCGCGTTGTTACTTACAAGACCAGTATCTATATTGACTTCTTCAGGTGCCGTGGCCAGAGCAAGCGGTGAACCGTTTGATGCTGAGCGTGTCAAACTCTTCGGTGTCCTGTTTGAGGCATTGCATAACCAACCGTTTGAAACTATAGATGAACCTAATGTTGAAACATCTGCCTTTCGGAATTTTGCTTTTTTCGAGAGCTATTTCTCCAATTATATTGAAGGTACGGAATTTGAAATAGAGGATGCGAGACAGATTATAGAAACCGGACAGCCGCTGCCTGCTCGCAATGCAGATTCTCATGACGTACTTGGTACTTTTCACATCGTGGCAAGTCGCAGAGAAATGAGACGTGTTCCTTCGTCATCGGATGAACTGATAGATATTCTTCAAGACAGACATCGGGTGATGATGGCTGCTCGCCCTGAAAAGAATCCAGGTATGTTCAAGATGCAGAATAATCATGCCGGTGATACTCATTTTGTGGATTGCACGCTGGTTAGAGGGACACTGAGAAAAGGTTTTGAATATTATCAGGCATTGGATAATGCATTTGCCAAATCTCTCTTCATGCTATTTATGATTAGCGAGGTACATCCTTTTACTGACGGGAATGGCCGTATTTCCAGAATTATGATGAATGCGGAACTGGTGGCCGCTGACCAGTCGAAGATTATTATTCCGACTGTATTCAGAGAGGATTATCTAAATGCCCTTCGCAGATTGACAAGAAGAAATGATCCGAGTGTCCTTATAAGAGCTATTTCCCGTGTAAGACAATTCAGCGCCAATATTCAGGGTGATGACTTTGATGCTACACGAAATTATCTAGAACATTGCAACGCTTTTAAAGATGCTGACGGGTACATTCTTAAGTTTTGAATCTGTTACAGAATCAAAACGTACACTATTATAAATAATTTCAAATCGTTAATTCATAATTAATAGAACACTTATTATGACAAAGGAAGATTTTATAAAGAAATTCCCCGATATAAAGGTACAGCAGTTTGAAACTGAAACTATACTCAGTAAACAGGAAATCATGGATATCGTAGAGCAGGCTACACAATCTATGGATATGGGCCTTGTCTATTATGAACATTGTGGATGCAACATAACTGTTTTTACCTCAGATAAGATGAAAGCCGAACTTGCCAAGATGGTACCAGGCTACCAAGTTACAGACCCGAATACTGGAGAAACCGGAACTATCGTATCAGAAAAATATATAGTTTGCGGCAATTACTGCGTAAGGGTGGAGTTCCCTTCCGGTACAGATGTTTATGATTGTGATTTCTTTGTTGAATAATATTCTGTATAAATTCCAAACAAAATGGAACAAGGAGAAATAATACTATATCAGCCTAATGATTCTCTTAGACTAGAAGTTAGGTTAGATGGAGATAATGTATGGTTGAATCGTTCACAACTTGCTGAACTATTTGACCGTGATGTAAAGACAATTGGTAAGCATATTAATAATGCTCTTAAAGAAGAACTGGATAATGTTCCAGTTGTCGCAAAATTTGCGACAACTGCTGCTGATGGTAAAGTTTATCAGACTGAACATTATAATCTTGATATGGTTATATCTGTTGGTTTTCGAGTAAAATCAAGAAGAGGTGTTGACTTTAGAAGGTGGGCGAATACCATTCTTAAAGAATATATGCTTAAAGGATATGCTATTAATCAACGTATTGAACAACTTGAAAAAACTGTCGCCTTACATTCGGAAAAGATAGACTTCTTTGTCCGTACCTCACTGCCACCGGTGGAAGGTATCTTCTTTGACGGACAGATATTCGATGCCTACAAGTTTGCAACGGATCTTATCAAAACCGCCAGAAAATCCCTTCTTTTGATAGACAACTATGTCGATGAATCTGTATTGCTTATGCTGAGCAAACGCAATCCGGGTGTGTCGGCCACTATCTATACACAGAAGATTACACCGCAGCTTCAGCTTGACCTTGACAAGCATAATGACCAGTACCCACCCATCAATATCAGAACCTACCGGAACAGTCATGACCGTTTCCTGATAGTTGACGATAAAGAGGTTTACCATATAGGAGCTTCATTGAAGGATCTTGGCAAGAAAATGTTTGCTTTCTCGAAGTTGGAGATAGATCCCGGACTTATAACTGACAAACTGTAAGAAAATATATAATGAAACCCACCGACACACCCAATACCCAAGATGGTAGCATCCCTACTCCAGGCAGCTACCCTCTCTACGAATACCCGGCATATACCTTCGACAAAAAGTATGAGACTTCATTTCCGCAGCAGGATAACCCTCCGCATGGATATAGGATATTTCTTTCAGCTTCAACGCACCTTCAAGGGCGGTGGGGTAGTTGTACCCACGACCGAGATAAAGGAAGTTGCGGGCATAGGTGTATATCTTCGACAAGTTCTTGATTTTGTCAGCAAGTCCCAACACATCTTTTATATATAGGGGCATGTTCTTCAACTCCCGGACAATCCTCTCTACGGTTGCATCATCCACAGTACCACGCATCTGTCCCACGCAGAGGGCAAGCAGCATCAGCACCGTTACCTGTCCTGTAAAAGCCTTGGTAGAAGCCACACCTATCTCAGGTCCTACATGGATGTATGTCCCGGAATCCGTATTTCTTGGGATAGAGGCACCCACGACGTTGCAGATGCCATACACAAAAGCCCCCTTGCTCCGTGCCAACTGTATGGCGGCAACGGTTCCGAGCGGTCATACTTCCTTTGTAACTCCATACACTTCTCAAAGGAGAAGTCGGATGCCTCAAAAAGAGGCTGGATAAGGTGGGCGCATTCGTTCAGCAGTCCCTTGACGATGTGGATGTTCATCTCGTGGCAGTTTCGGCAAATTGCACTGTTGCAGTTGATATACCGATGACTGTTGATGAAGTCATCCACATAGCGGTCATACCGCTTGCCATTCAAAATCACATCCTGAAGATAGAGTTCTCTCGCTTCTAAGAGTAACTCAAACAATTCTTCTGCTACATCCTGTTCGGTAGCGAAGTGGGTCAGGTGTTGCTTCTCTTCAAAAAAAGAGAAGACTTTTTAATTTGTTTTTGCATACTAAATTACTTATTTATAAGTTTATGACGACTGAAATATAAAAATTACACAACATGGTTCAGTATTAGGTTATAATTCTTGTAAAGTTACATTCCTCCTCCCAACGCATGGTAAAGTTTAATTATACTTTGTATGCGTTCAAAACGAGTTTGTAACTGTTGCACTTCCGCTTCGAGAAGAGACTGTTTGGCGGTCAGCACTTCCAGATAGGTGGTATTGGAATGACGCATCAGCGATTCTGTCTTTCGCACAGCGTCGCATAATGTTTCAACCTGCCGAGCATTGATTTCAATTTGCGATTTTGCCGTCTGCCATGCGGTCAGAGCATCGTTCACTTCCTTTCCTGCGTTCAGTAATGATTGCCGGAACAACAGTTTGGCTTCTTCCTGACGGCTTTTGGCTATCTTCAAGTTGGCGATGTTTACGCCCCGGTTGAATAACGGCTGTGTCAGGGAACCGATGGCATTAAGTAACCATTGTCCGGGATTTACGATTACGCCACCGCCGTTATTAGTCCATCCAAGAATTCCCGAGAGGGTAATATTGGGATAGAAGGCGGCACGGGCCGCATTGGTGGCGTAGAATGCTTGCGCCAGTTCCATTTCAGCCTGACGCACGTCGGGACGGTTGGAAAGCAGTTGCAAAGGGACTCCGATCGAGACAGTATCGGGGAAAGCAGCCTCGGCCAGATCACTTCGTCCAATCGAGTGTGACGGCATGGCAAGTATCGCAGACAGGGCGTTTTCTGTTTCGGAAATACTCTTGCGTATGGATAACAGGGATGCTTCGAGTCGCATCACGTTCGCCTTTGCCTGCAATACGCCAGCCTCGTTTGATTTCCCCACTTTTTTCAACGCTTCAAGAGTGCGTACGGTAGTCCGCCAGTTCTCCAAAGTCCGGTTACTTATTGTCATTTGTGCGTCAAGCATGGCAAGGGTGTAGTAACTGTCTGCAATAGTGGCGACAAGCTGTGTCTGTACGGCCTGCCGGTAGGCACGGCTTCCTTGTAATGCGGCGGCTGCGCCACGCTTTGCCGCCGTAAGTTTGCCGAAGATGTCCAGTTCCCAGCTTGCCGACGCTCCCACATTATATGTCTTTGCCGTTGCTCCGTCATGTTTATTGGCATTACCTTCGGCAGTCAGTCCCAGTGATGGAAGATATGATAGTCTGGCAGTCATCAGGACGGCTTCTGCCGCTTCCACGCGTAACCGTGCCACATTGAGGTCTGCGTTCCGTTCAAGTCCGGTTTCAATCAAGGACTGGAGTTTCGGGTCGGTAAACATTTCCCGCCACGACAGGGACGCGATGGTCATTGTATCAATGTCCGCCGGCATGTCCCGATACAGATTCTCCGTTGAGAGGTCAGGGCGATGATACCGGCTGTATGTGCCACAGCCGGCAAGCATCCATCCCGACAATATGATATATATTACTGTCTTCTTCATTTAATTATGCTTAACACGTTCTTGGATATATTGGAATACAATAAACAATGACGGCACAAGGAACAACAGAGCCAAAGTACCTACAATCATTCCACCGATTACACCTGTGGCAAGCGAACGGCTGCCGTTGGCACCCACTCCGTGCGCCATCATCAGCGGGACAAGACCGAACACCATGGACAACACAGTCATCAATATGGGGCGCAGGCGGACTTTTGCCGCACTGTATGCCGCCTGTGCCAGCGTCATGCCTTCCGACCGCCGTTTACCGGCGTATTCGGTAAGCAGGATCGCTGTCTTGGCAAGCAGGCCTATAATCATGATAAGTCCGGTCTGCATGTAGATGTTGTTCTCCAGACCGAAGAGCCACGCAAACAGGAAACTGCCCATCAGTCCGCAAGGCACCGACAACAGAACCGCGAAGGGTATGAACACGCTCTCATACAAGGCGCACAGAATCAGATAGACCAGAACCATGCAGAGCAGGAATATAAGCGTGGCATTGTTGGTCGTCTTGCTTTCCTCACGCGAAATGCCGCCAAACTCGTATGTGTAATTTGACGGAAGCACTTCACGTGCCGTCTCGCCGATGGCTTCGAGCACCTGCCCCGAACTGTAGCCCTGAGCCGGAGACCCGCTAATCGAGATGGCGTTGAACAGGTTGAAACGGGTGAGGTCTGACGGGCCGTTGGTCTTGGTCAGGCGCACGAACCGGCTCAAAGGCGACATGCCGCCATCGGTGGCACGCACATACATGTGGTGCAGGGATTCCGCATTCACACGATATTCCGCCGGAGCCTGCATGGTCACATGGTAGAGCTTGGAGAACCGGTTGAAGTCGGAAACATATTGTCCGGTATAATAGCCCGACAATGTGGAAAGCACATCTGCGGGCGACACACCCGACTGTTCGCATTTGGCGGCATCGATATCCACCCAGTATTGCGGATAATCCGTGGCAAAGGAGGAATAGACTTCGCCGATTTCGGGTCGCTGCGACAAGGCTTCGACAAACTTGTCTGCCTCTTCCTTGAAGGCGGCGATGTTTCCGCCCGCCTTGTCCTGCAAATAAAGCTCGAAACCGTTTCCCATGCCGTACCCGGCAATCATCGGAGGCGACATGGCGAACACCGTGGCATCGGGAATATCCGAAGTGGCGGCATAAATCTTTCCGATGACATCATTGACCGACTGCCCCTCTCCCTTACGCTGCTCCCAGTCTTTGAGTGTCACGAAATACATCGCCTGCGAGGGACCGGAAGCGCTGAAAGAGAAACCGGCGACCGCACCGCTGTATTCAATCTCGCCGATGCTGTCGAGACGGCTGTTGATACGCTCCATCACCTTACTTGTCTGAGCCATGGATGTGCCGGGCTTCGTGTTCATGCTCACCATGACCGTCCCGGTGTCCTCTTCGGGAATAAGTCCCGTCTTTGTGACATTGACCAGCAGCACCAGCAACCCGAAAGAAATGCCTATGATGCTCCACAACAGCCATCGGCGATGGATAATGAACATCACTCCACGTACATAGCGTCGGCTCAGACGGTCGAAGACGGCATTGAACGCTTTACGGAAACGGGCTGCAAAATTGTTCTTGGTGTTGCCCTGCTCATCGATATAGGGTTTCAGCAGCAGCGCGCAAAGTGCCGGTGAGAGTGTGAAGGCATTGACTGCCGAGATTCCCACGGCAACAGCCATCGTGATACCGAACTGCGTGTAGAACGCTCCCGAAGTCCCGCCCATCATGGCAACGGGGAAAAACACTGCCATAAAGATGATGGTAGAGGTCAGGATAGCCGACGAAACGCCTTTCATGGCATCATCAGCCGCGAGAACCGCAGACTGATAGCCCTCGTCGAACTTCGCCTGCACCGCTTCCACCACCACAATGGCATCATCGACCACAGTTCCGATGGCAAGCACAAGCGCGAACAGGGTGAGCAGGTTGACGGAGAAGCCGATCATGGACATCACGGCGAACGTACCGATAATGGAGACGAAAATGGATATCGTAGGAATAAGCGTGGACTTAATATCTTGCAAAAATACATATACCACCACGATAACCAGAAGTATCGCTTCAATAAGTGTCCGGATAACAGAATTGATGGAAGCATACAGGAACTTGTTGGTATCGGTAAGCACCACGAATTCCGTCCCTTCGGGCAAGTCCCGGCTGAGGTCGTCAAGCACTTCGTGAATCTCCTTGATGGTGCTTGAAGCATTGGACCCGGCTTTCTGGTTGATGAGCATCATGGCTGCCGGATGCCCGTTCACTTCGGAGGAATATTTGTAGTATTCATCGCCCAGTTCCACATCGGCAACCTCCTTCAGCCGAAGCACATTGCCGCCCGGCAGTGACTTGATGACCAACTCACCGAACTCTTCCGCGCCGGACAAGCGTCCGCGGTATTTCATCGTGTATTCATTGGCGGTAGGATGATTGGCACCGAAGGAGCCGGTGGCGGCCTCGATGTTCTGTCGTGCGAGTACGGTGGATATGTCATCGGGGATAAGCCCGTATTGCGCCATCTTGTCGGGACGCAGCCAAAGTCGCATGCTGTAGTTGGAACCGAACATCTGTGCCTTTCCCACGCCGCTGATACGTTTCAGCCTCGGCTCGACATTGATTTTCACGTAATTGTTCAGGAAGGTCTGGTCGAAGCGGTCATCGGGCGAATAGAGCGCGAAAGTCATCAGTTCGGCATTCTGCTGCTTTTCAGTGGTGACACCGGTCTTGGTGGCTTCCGCCGGAAGCTGGCTCAGCGCGCCGTTCACGCGGTTCTGCACGTTTACCGCCGCCATGTCCGCGTTGGTTCCCTGCTTGAAATAGATGTCGATGGAAGCATCGCCCGTATTCGATGCCGTGGAAGTCATATAGGTCATGTCTTCCACGCCGTTGATGGCTTCTTCCAGAGGGGTTATCACTGCCTTCTGCACAGTTTCAGCGTTTGCTCCAGGATAAGTTGCGGATACGTTGATGGTCGGAGGTGCGATGTCGGGGTATTGTTCCACCGGCAAGGAAAACATGGAAATCATGCCCAACAGTACAATCACCACCGAGATAACGCCCGAAAACACCGGGCGGTCTATAAAAAATCGCAGGTTCATTTCGTTTCGTTTTTAGGGGTTATGCTCATGCCTTCTCTCACCAGTCCCACGCCTTCGGCGACAATGGTGTCACCGACCGAAAGACCTTCTTTTACGATAAACCGGTTGCCGTCGTTCAGGCGGTCCACCGTGAGATAGGCGGCTTCCGCCTGTCCGTTTTTCAGACGGTAAGCGATAATCTTGTCCTGCAGTTCCACGGTGGCGGTCATGGGAATGGTTACGGCCTCCGTTTTCGGGTTTTGAAGGATGACATTGCCGATGCTGCCACTCAACAGTTCGCGGTCGGGATTGGGGAACAGGGCTTTGATTTGTACCGTTCCGGTAACAGGATCCACCACGCCGCTTACGGTTTCAATACGTCCTTTCGCCTTGTACAGGCTGCCGTCGTTGAGTTGCAGGCCCACTTCCGGCATCCCGGCTATCATGCTGTCAATCGAGCCATAGCGAGCCAAATATCGCCGTAGCATATTCTCCGAAATGGAGAAATAGGCATACATCTCCGCATTGTCGGACACGACCGTGAAAGGCTGTGCCATATTGGGACCGACAAGCGCACCGATGCGATAGGGCAATGTGCCTACTACTCCGTTGCTCGGGCTTTTGATTTCCGTATAGGAGAGATTGTTGCGTGCACCCGATTCTTGTGCCTTTGCCTGTTCGAGTTCAGCACACGCCACTGCCAGTTGGTTCCGGGCGAGAGAAAGCTCGTAGTCGGATATGACCTTCTCGTCAAACAATGCCTGCTTGCCCCGCAGCTCGATTCTTGCCGTTTCCACTTTTGCCTGTGCCGCGCTGACATTGGCCTGCGCCGTGCGTAATGCCGCCCGATAGGGCACTTGGTCAATTACAGCCAATACTTGACCGGTCTTCACCCGTTCACCCTCTTTCACTTTCAGACGGATAATGCGCCCGGATATTTGCGGCAGGATGTCCACATCCTGCCGTCCGCGTATGGCGGCGGAATAGGACTCGGAGATTTCCACCGGACTTGCCGCGACCTTTATGACCCGATAACTCTGCACCGCATCCTGCTTGCCGTCCGCCTGCCTGCATCCGGTCGGCAGGAACAGCATGAGAGCAAATGCGGCGAAATTCGTGATAATGAATTGCTTGTTCATATTTTCTTCTTGTTTTGTATTAATTCATAATAGGTTTGGTGTGTCACCACTGACGGATGGTATTCCACTCTTTTTCGAGAATGGCATAAACACAGGTATCTTCATATTTTGGGGAGCCGTCAGGATTGTTTACGAATGTCACAAACTCTTTGAAACATCCTTCGCGGCGCATACCAAGACGTTCGCATAAGCGTTTGGAGCGGATATTGTCATCTTCCACAAATCCATCTTGTTTACGCTGTTGAAGAATACGCAAGTCAGAAACTCGGTATTCAATCTTGCCAGGACGCTTACTGACAGGCTCAACAAGACCTTTCTCTCGCCAACGACGTATATTTCCCTGACCAAACATCTTAACCATACATCCGATAAGAATGGAGATAAGTATATATCCCAACCGTATTGCCTTATAGAAATTTCCTGACCGCTCCATTATTTTAATGACATTGATTTTTGGAACATGAATAAAAGTTTATCTTTTTCGTTCATGCGGATATTATCAGAATAACCGTCTTTTGTTATTTGATACCCACATGGCTTAACCATAAAAATGCCTAAGCCCTTAGTGTACGAACTTACTTCTGAGGCATAGTCTTTACTTGTATTTAATGGAACTTTCCCTTTAATATGACACCACTCATTATTACAACTGATGTCTTCAATCTCAGACATCATTTTTTGCAAATCTGTAATAGCTTTGGAACTCGCCATCTGGGGTATCTGCAACTCAAAACAGAGCATCGGTTCGAGAATGTCCACACCTGACTGTTGCAAAGCCAGCCTGAAGAC
>ONZZ01000781.1_pt1 | contig 24209 bp, 20 predicted proteins | sample 1671101 | NCBI WGS metagenome assembly ONZZ01 (sample SAMN06348122, study PRJEB24527) | human gut metagenome | biome: human gut; feature: ankylosing spondylitis patient; material: feces | host: Homo sapiens | place: China | collected 2015-10
AAGAGATCCGCAACTGAGGTTGCGGGTCTTTTTTTGTGCTGGAACTGGTAGGGTTCGAACAGGTCGGCCGCCCGAAGGCGGCAAGCAACAGTCCTGCGGACTGTTGCTTAGACCGCGGCTTGGCGAATCCACCAGCTCCCGCCAAAGTGTTGAACGTTAAAACGTATGTTTTATCGTCTAGTTCTTTTTTTATCTGACCGCACTTTTGACCGCATTTCACTTTTGACCGCATTTATTATAAAACCCATATCAAAGCGCCCCTCTGTTCCTATCACAGAGAGGCGCTTTTCTTCATTTCAATTTTATCAGGTTGCCTCCCGGCGGGCAAAGTAGGAGCCTACTGCGGTGATCTGCTTGGGCAGGTCAGGGCGGTAGAGGGGGGAATCCGGGTAAAAGCTGTTGATCACAACACCATTATCCCCTGCTCGCGCGGTGGAATGAATGTACTCTCCATTGCCAAGATAGAGCGCCACATGGCCGGGGAAATACACCAGATCTCCCACGCGCATATCCGAAACATGGGCCGGATGGATGGGGTAGCCCTCTTTCAGCTCGGAATCCCGCCAGATGGAAATACCGCACAGCAGGTATGCCATGCTGCACAGGCCGGAGCAATCAATGCCCGCCGGGGTTTTGCCGCCCCAGCGGTAGGGCGTGCCAAGGTAGCGCTTGGCTGCCTGGGCAATGGCTGCACGCAGCTTTTCCTGGTCCTGCTCGCAGGGCTGGGTATACAGCGGGGCCAGCGCGTCCGCACGCAGGTAACCGGTGCGTCCATCCGGCAGCGTTACAGCCTGCCAGCCGTCTTCCGGCTCCCCCTGCACGGCCACGCGGGCGCCCAAGGGCAGGCCAGCAGCCACGCAGGCCCCCTGCACACGGGGTTCCGCCAGCACATCAGCCCAGCGGGCTATGACCACCATCTGCGGCTGAACCAGCCATTCTTCCGCCTTGGGGCCAGTCAGCAAAGCATCCTGTGCTACCCAGCCGGTATAGCCGTAAAAGGTGCGTACCGGTACTATGTGCTGTTCGGCTTCGCCGGTAATTTCCACCGGCATGCCCAGCAAAAGCTCATCCACCAGACGGGATTGCTGCGGGTTCTGCGCCCAGAGGGCCGGGTTTGTGGTAAGCGGCGCTATGGCCACATTGATTACTGCCTGCATTGTTATTTCCTCACTGTGTTATCTCAGTCCCAGTTTTCGCCCGCGCGGTGGCAGGCAACCATACGGCCATCACATTCCCGTAGCTCCGGAACCTCGGTGCGGCAGCGCTCCGTTGCGTAAGGGCAGCGGGTATGGAAGCAGCAGCCGGACGGCAGGTTGACCGGGCTGGGCACTTCGCCCATCAGCACACGGCGGTGCTGGTTGCGGCGGTGTGGATCCGCCTGCGGGATGGCATCCATCAAAAAGGCGGTATAGGGGTGCATGGGGCGGCTGTAGAGCTCTTCCTTGGTGGCAACCTCGCACACATGGCCCAGGAACATTACGCAGACGCGGTCCGCAATAAAGTTGATGACAGAAAGATCATGCCCGATGAAGAGATAGGTCAGGCCGTACTGCTTTTGCAGGTCCTTGAGCAGGTTCAACACCTGGCTCTGCACCGAAACATCCAACGCGGAGACCGGTTCATCGCAGACGATCAGGTCCGGCTGCAGCGCAATGGCGCGGGCAATGCCGATGCGCTGGCGCTGGCCGCCGGAGAACTCGTGGGGGAAGCGGGAGGCGAATTCAGGCAGCAGGCCCACATCCAGCAGTGCCTGCCGGACCTTCTCCTCCCGCTGGGCGGCGGTCAGGTCGGGCCGGACATTCTGCAGGCCCTCGCCCACGATGTAGCTGACCTTGGCGCGCTCGTTCAGGGAGGACTGCGGGTCCTGGAAGATCATCTGGATCTCCTTGATGACCTGCTGGTCCAGCTGGCGGGAGATCTTGCCGTTGATCTTCTGGCCCTTGTACAGGATCTCACCGCCAGAGGTGGGCAGAATGCGCAGGATGGCCCGGCCGATGGTGGTCTTGCCGGAGCCGGACTCGCCCACCAGACCAAAGGTCTCGCCCTTGTAGATCTGGAAATTGGCGTTCTGTACGGCGGCAAAGGCCTTGCGGCCGGAGCCGTAGGTCACATTCAGGTCCTTCACTTCCAGAAGGACTTCTTTTTCCTCGGCCATCTTACAAGCCCTCCTTTTGCAGTTTTTTCACCGCAGCAGGCGGCTCGATGTGGGGTGCCCGGGGGTCCAGCAGCCAGGTCTTGGCCTTGTGGGTGGGCGAAACTTCAAAGTACGGCGGGCGCTTGACATAGTCGATCTTCAGTGCCTGCGGGTTGCGGGGCGCAAAGGCGTCGCCGCGGATCTCGGCAAAGAGGTTGGGCGGGGTGCCCACGATGTTGAACAGGTCCTCGCCTTTTATGCCCATCTGGGGCATGCTGGACAGCAGTGCCCAGGTGTAGGGGTGGCGGGGGTCATAGTAGATCTCGTCGGCGGTGCCGATCTCTACGATGTCGCCGGCGTACATCACGGCCACCCGGTCGGCAATGTTGGCCACGACGCCCAGGTCGTGGGTGATCATGACGATGGTCAGGTGGTACTTGGCCCGCAGTTCCTTGAGCAGCTGCAAAATCTGAGCCTGAATGGTCACATCCAGGGCGGTGGTGGGCTCGTCACAGATCAGGATCTTCGGGCTGCAGGCCACCGCAATGGCGATCACCACGCGCTGACGCATGCCGCCGGAGAACTCGTGGGGGTACTGCTTAAAGCGCACTTCCGGGTCAGAGATGCCCACGTCCCGCAGGTATTCCAGTGTTCTGGCCCTGGCCTCGGTGCCCTTCAGGCCCTGATGCAGGGTCACGGCCTCCAAAATCTGGTCGCCGATGGTTTTCAGCGGGTTCAGGCTGGTCATGGGGTCCTGCATGATCATGGCAATTTCGCGGCCCCGGATGCGCAGCCAGTCCTTCTCGGTTTTCAGGCCGGACAGGCGCACCGGCTCTGCGCCGGGGGTAGGGCAGTAGTCGATGGTGCCGCCGGTGATGGAGCCATTGGTGTCCAACAGGCCCATGAAACTCTTGGTGAACACGCTCTTGCCGGAGCCGGACTCGCCCACGACGGCCAGTACTTCACCCCGGTACAGGTCCAGGTCGATGCCGCGGATGGCGTGCAGCACCCGGCCGCGCAGGTTGAACCGGATATCCAGCCCCTGCACCGAGAGGATGCAGTCATTTTCGTTCATCATGCATTCCTCCTTACTGCAGGTGGTTCTTCGGGTCGGCGGCGTCCGAGAACGCGTTGCCGATCAGATAGAACGCAATGGTGACAAAGCTCAAAATCAGGGTGGGGTAGAGCAGCTGGTAGCGCAGACCGGCCTGCATCATCACCTTGCGGCCGTCGTTGACCAGATTGCCCAGCGAGGGCGTCTCCACCGAGAGGCCCAGGCCGATGTAGGTGATGAACACCTCGTTGCCGATGGCTTCCGGAATGGTGAGAGCCATGCGCAGCATGATCACCGACACCAGATACGGCAGCAGGTTGCGCAGCACGATGCGCACCGTGGGGGTGCCGATGCAGCGGGAGGCAACGTTGTAGTCACGGTCACGGATGATGAGGATCTGGTTGCGGATGAACCGCGCCATCTCGATCCAGCCCTTGATGGACATGCCCAGGATCATGGTCCAGATGCTGGGGGAGGCCACATAGGAGATGAGGATCAGCACAATGGCGGTGGGAATGTTGTCAAAGATGTTGTACAACTCCGTGAACAGAAAATCCAGCCCGCGCACATAGCCCCACAGCACACCGGCAGTGATGCCCACCACGGCTTCGATGAGAGCCACGAAAAAGGCAATGGTCAGGCTGGTGCGGGCACCGGCCCAGATGCGGGCCCACAGGTCCTGCCCGATGGAGTTGGAACCCCAGATAAAGCCGTCCTGCCCGGGAGCGATGTTGCGGTACTGGATGCCGGTGACGGGGTCCACGGCGCAGAGGTTGGGGTCTGCCTGCCCCGGCAGATAAGGCTGGAGAAAGGCAAAGGCCACCACGGCCACCAGCGCGATGAGCAGGGCCACGGCTGCCTTGTTTTTGAAGAAAGCACGGAAGGTGCTGCCCCAGTAGCTGTAGTTGGAGCTGGCCGTGGCCTCGGCCTGCTCGGCGTGGAACCCGGCGGGGGTGAACAGTTCGTCCTCCGGCAGGTCTGCCCAGGCAGCAGGGCCTTCCTTCTGCAGGGTGTTGAGCTGGTTTTCCAGCTTTTTGGATTTTTCCCGTTTCAGGAACGAAAGCATCAGCGGCCACCTTCTTTCTTGCCAAAGTTGATGCGGGGATCAATGAGCACCATGAGCACATCGCCCAGGATCAGGCCCACGATGCCCACGCAGGCGTACAGCAGCACGATGCCCTGCACCATGGTGTTGTCGTGGCGCTGCACGCAGGTCACCAGCAGTCCGCCCATACCGGGGATGCTGTACAGGCTCTCAATGTAAATGGAGCCCACCACCGTGTTGAGGAACGCTGAGGGAATGTACTGCACCAGCGGCACCATGGCGTTGCGGAACACATGATGCAGCGCGATATTGCTTTCGCTCACACCCTTGGCACGGGCCAGCTTGACGTAGTCCTTGTTGCTCTCGTCCACCATATAGCGGCGCAGCCACATGGCGTAGAAGGCCAGGTTTGCCAGGCTCATGCTGCACACCGGCAGCACCCAGTAGCGCCAGTTGGCGGCGTCGAACAGCAGGCCCACCCCCAGAACGGAGGTGCCGTACATCTGGATGTACAAAAAGTACACGGCAGCCGGCACAGCCTGGATGAGCACGATGAGGGCTGTGCCCAGTTTGTCGGGCCAGCGGTTCTTGCACCGGCCCATGACAAGCCCCAGCGGGATGCCCAGCACAAGGCTCAGCAGCATAGCCAGCACGCCCATCTGGATGGAGATGGGCAGCTTTTGGGCCAGGATCTCGGTCACCGGCACGTTGACCTTGTAGATGTGGCTCACGCCCAGGTCCCCGTGCAGGGCGTCTTTCCAGAAGCGGCCGATCTGCACCGGCAGCGGGTCCAGCAGGCCCATGGACTGCAGACCCGCCTGGATCTGGGCCGCGGTCATTTTTTCGTAGTTTGCAAAATAGCCTTCCACCGGCATGAGCCGCAGCAGGCAGAACACCAGCGTTACAATGATGAACAGCGTCAGCAGAGAACGCCCGATGCGCTTTGCGAGATATTGCACCATAGTGTGCACCTCTCTTTTTCTTTTGAAATACAGATAAGAATAGAATACCGCAATTTCTTGATTTTGAAAAGTGATTTGAAGATTTTTTGAGCAAAAGCTGTTGAAAAGGCGGTGGGAACTCCCTCAGTCACGGCTGCGAAGCAGACGGAGGGAGTTCCCTTCCCATGAAAAAGCAACTCGGAAAAATCCGCAGATTTTTCCGAGTTGCAACTAAAAATGAACTTCCGCTGAAAATATCCAGAGCGAAGCGGAGGATATTCAGAATGATTTACCGGGCGTCCCGGTTCTGGTCGTACTCGTCCATGGAGACGTAGTGGTCCAGGATGTGCACGCCCTTCAGGCGGTTGGACGAAAGGCCGGTGGGGGCGTACTGACCCTCCCACAGGTTCAGGCGGGTGGCAATGTACGGCGGCACGGGCAGGCCCAGCGGCACCACCAGGGCATTCTGGATCAGATAGGCCTCGGCATTGGCAAAGGCTTCATACCGGGCATCCAGATCCTCGGTGATGGCCTTGGCCTTTTCCACCATGTCGGTGGGAATGGATTCGAAGGTCGTTTCAACGACGAACTTCGCGAGGATTTCACTTTTCAGAGTCATGGTTGCGCTTTTGAGGGGATTGAATGGAAGACGGATCATTATCGCACCGAAATCCGCGTCCGAGCTCAAAGCCCGTCGCACCATCACCGAAAAACCGCCCGGGGCGCCCTTTTCATCGGGAAACAGCTCTTCCAGGCGCCCCCGACTTTTTGAGGAGGCAGTTTTCAGACGAACGGCGGGAAAAAGAATTTTTCCAATGAAATCCCCTCTATTGACGCAAAAATCTTTCCTTTACAATAGAGAGACAAAAGTCATAAACCCTGCGCGCTTCGCGCACCGACCCTTTTTTCCATCCATTCTGCTAAACGGCAACTTTATGCGATTCACTCGATTCACCGATCTGAGCATGCGGGTGCTGATGTACCTCACGTACGAAAAGCCCCGCAACATGGTAACGGTTGCGGAACTTTCGCACCGCTTCAACTGGTCGCGCCACCATGTCGTCAAGGTGGTGAACTTCATGTCCCGTCAGGGCTGGATCGCCGCGCACCGCGGTCGCGGAGGCGGTGTGATGCTCGCGCGTCCGGCCAATGAACTCCTCGTGGGCGACATCGTGCGCACGCTCGAAGGAGACCGCCCCATCAATCAGTGCGACAACCCCGAATGCGCCCTGAAGCCCGCCTGCAACTTCCTGCGCGCCTCGCAGGAAGCGACCGACGCCTTCTACGCGCACCTCAACAAGTATTCGCTCGCGACCCTCACGGGTACGCCTGAAATGCTCGAACTCATCGAAGGGCTCCATACCCGTCCCTTCAACGCCCGCGTCTTCGCCAAACAGGAGGAGGCCCGCGCGGCCTCGCGCCGCCGCCGTGCGGCCCGCAACGCTCCCACGGCCGACTTCCACGTGGACGAGGAAGACATCTTCACGGCGCCTCCCATCCCGGTCGAAAAGGCCTGATCGGTCTTGAATGGTGAAAGGGCCCGCGGCTTCTGCGCCGCGGGCCCTTTTTGCGTTTTTGGTCAACACCCGTTGGTCAGTCGCGCACGACTTCCGTCACGACGTCGACCGCGCGCAGCACGGCCTTGGCGACGGCGTCCTTGAGTCCCTCGAAGTCGATCGACTCGGCGCTCTCGCCCATGCCGGCCGCGTGATTGACGCTCACGCAGAGCCCCGCGTAGGAGAGACCGAGCTCGCGCGCGAGCGCGCACTCGGGATAGAGCGTCATCCCGATCATGTCGGCGCCGTCGCGACGCATGCGCTCGACTTCGGCCGCGGTCTCGAGGCGCGGCCCCTGCGTGGCGGCGTAGACGCCCTTTTCCTCCACGGCGACGCCGAGGCGTCCGGCGGCCATGACGAGGCGGCGCGAGAGCGAACGATCGAAGGGCCAGGTCATGTCGACGTGACGAACGCCCGTTTCGGGCGAATCGAAGTAGGTCACTTCCCGCCCCCAGGTGTAGTCGATCAGCTGATCGGGCACGGCGAGCGCCCCCGGTCCGAGCGCGGGCGCGATGCCGCCCACCGTCCCGACGGCGATGACGCCCGAGAGCTTCAGCTTCGAGAGCGCCCAAAGATTCGCCCGATAGGGCACGCGGTGCGGCGCATATTCATGCCGAACGCCGTGGCGGCGCAAAAAGGCGATCTCCACGCCGCCCAGCGTCCCGAAGACGATCGGCGCCGAGGGCGCCCCGTAGGGAGTCGTCATTTCGACCTCTTCGGTCACTCGGATCACGTCGTTTCCTTCAAATCCCGATCCGCCGATGAGTGCGTACATGTTCTTCTCTCCTCAAATGGAAAACAGCGACAGTTGCTCGGGTTCTTCGGACGAAGTTTTTTCGTCCGTCCCCGACGTCTTTTCGGCCGCAGCGACCTCGGTCTCTTCAGGCGCCGCCGGCCCGGGATCCGCCCCGCCCTCGGCCTTTGCGAGCATCGCGAGAAGGCCCGCCTCGTCGAGAATGCGGATCCCGAGCTGCTCGGCCTTGGTGAGTTTGGATCCGGCTTCGGCCCCGGCCACGACGAAGTCCGTCTTTTTGCTCACCGAACCCGAAACCTTGGCACCCACGGCGAGAAGACGATCCTTGGCCTCGTCTCGCGTCATCGTGGGGAGCGTGCCCGTCAGAACGAAGGTCTTTCCCGCGAGCTCGCTCGTTCGCCGTTCGACGGCGGGCCAGGAGACGCCTGCTCGGACGAGTTCCTCGATCACGGCGCGGTTGTGGGGTTCGCGAAAGAACGCGAAGACGCTCTCTGCGATGACGCCGCCCACGTCCTCGATCGCGGTGAGCTCTTCGAGTTCGGCCGACTCGAGCTTCGCGAGCGTACCGAAGTGTTGAGCAAGCGCGAGTGCCGTGGCTTCGCCCACGTGGCGGCAGCCGAGCGAATAGAGAAAGCGCGCAAACGTCGTGTGCTTGGAGCGCTCGATGCTGTCCACGAGATTCTGCGCGGCCTTCGGACCCATGCGCTTTTTGGGCTTTCCCCCTTCGGAAAGCGTCGTCATCGGCTGCGTAAGCGCCTCGACCGTGAGTTTGTAGAGGTCGGCGGGCGTTCGCACGAGCCCTTCGTCGACCAACATCTCGACCACCTTTTCACCGAGTCCGTCGATCCCCGCCGCGCGGCGCGAGGCGTAGTGCACGAGGCTAAGCTTCACCTGAGCTCCGCAGTAAAGCCCCCCGGTGCAGCGGCTGTCCTTTTCCTCTTCGTCCCGGATCACGGCCGAACCGCAGACGGGACAGCGTTCGGGCATCTTGAAGCGAGCGGCGTTTTCGGGGCGACGTTCGGGGACCGTGCGCACGATCTCGGGAATCACGTCTCCCGCGCGGCGCACGACGACGGTGTCGCCGATCGCGAGATCGAGCGAGGCGATGTGGTCTTCGTTGTGAAGCGTCGCGTTCGAAACGGTGACGCCGCCTACGAAGACGGGCGCAAGACGCGCGACGGGCGTGAGTTTGCCCGTGCGGCCCACCTGAATGTCGATCGCCTCGAGAACCGTAAGCGCCTCTTCGGGCGGATATTTGTGCGCGCACGCCCAACGGGGCTCGCGCGAGAGAAAGCCGAGTTCGCGCTGCAGCGCAAAGTCGTTCACCTTGTAGACGACGCCGTCGATTTCAAAGGGAAGCGAGGGACGTTCGGCCAGGGCCGCCTCGTGAAAGGCTGCGAGCGCTTCGGGGCCCTTTACAACGCGGCGGAACTTCGCGACGGGAAAGCCCATCTTTTCAAGACGTTCAAGCATCGCCGACTGCGTGGGCGCAAAGTCGGGATCGCTCACTTCGCCGAGACTGTAGGCGTAAAAGTGGAGCACCCGCTTGGCCGTCACGCTCGGATCGAGCTGACGAAGCGACCCGGCCGCGGCGTTTCGCGGATTGACGAAGGTCTTTTCTTCGCGCGCTTCGCGTAGCGCATTGAGCTTTTCGAAGTCCTTCTTGTGCATGATGACTTCGCCGCGCACTTCGAGCACTTCGGGGGCCCCTTCGGGAAGATACAAGGGAACCGAGCGGATCGTGCGCACGTTCGCCGTCACGTCTTCACCCGTCACCCCGTCGCCGCGGGTCGCGGCCGAGACGAAAAAGCCCTTTTCATAGCGGAGGTTCACGGCAAGGCCGTCGAACTTGAGTTCGCAGTCGTACTCGACGGGCGGAGCGTCGTCCGCGAGGTTGAGGGCCTTTCGTACGCGCTGATCGAAGGCCGCGGCGCCCGCCGCCGTAACGTCCGTTTCCGTGTGAATCGAGAGCATCGGAATCTTGTGGACGACCTTCCCCAAATCTTCGCGCACGGAGCCTCCCACGCGGGTCGTGGGAGAGACGGGGCTCTTCAACTCCGGGTGTTCGGCTTCGAGCGCTTCCAAGGCCTGCCAGACCCGGTCGTACTCGGCGTCGGGCACGCTGGGCGCATCCAAAACATAGTATTCATAGGCCCAGCGGTCGAGATCCTTTTCCATCGCCCGCATGCGCGCGGCGACTTCAGCTTCTTCGGGCGTAAGGGTTTTGAGCATTCGGTGTCCCTGCAGTCGAAAAACCGGCCGAAATCGTTTCTCGGCCGGTCGGAAGTTTGGGAGGCGGATTCGTCAGCTCGCCGACGAGAAGAGGAGCCGTGCGCGCTCGCTCCCCGCGACGACGCCCGCCTTCTTCATGGCACGCATTCTCTCTCGCGCAGCCTCTTCGATGTACATCGCCTCGGCCGTGCCGATGGGCTTGCCGTTGCAGTCGGAAAGCGCCGCGTGGAGGTGTCCGCAGAAATGGTTTGCAAGGCGCAGGAAGGTCGAAAAATCCCCGCGCCCTTCATGCACAAGCGGAAGGTCGAGCGAGAGGCGAAGACCGCGCGTTTCGGCGGCCGTGAGCGAAAGCGTGATCTCCGGCGCGAGGCTCTCGGCCGACGCGCGGTATTCGAAGCCCCCGCGGTTTTGCTCGAATCCCGACGCGAGGGCAAGCTTCGCCACGGCGTCGAGCGTGAAGTCGACGCTCGGATCGAGCGGCACGACTTCGAGTTCGAGACGGTTGTCGTAGTACCGGATGAACTGACGCAGCGTCTTCGCGCTCGCCACGGCCTCGGGGATTTCCTGCGAAAGACGCACGTTGATGTCGTACTGCGTAGCCACCGTTTCAAGGACCTGCAGCACCGAAGACGCCGTCAGCTCGTCGAGCTGCGCCGCGCGGTTGGCGAGCACCACGGCGACCACGACGTGATCGGCGCTCTTTTGCAGACGGTCACACTCGTAGTAGAGACCGTCTTCGGCGCTCCGCGTCCAGACAAAGAGCGGAAGCTTAAGATTGAGCGCGCGCAGTTCGCGGCGCAGACTGTCGAGCCCGCCCATCTTGAAGGTGGTGTTGTCCGGCGCGGAAATGTCGAGCACCCATTCGAGCGCCGTGTCGACGGCGGGCCATTCGGACCCGGTCGGAACGGGCGACGCATCGGCCTCTTCGGCGTTCGCGCGGGCCGCCTCTTCGGCGGCGCGCTTGCGTTCCTCTTCCTCTTCGATCACGTCGTAGACAGGCGGAATGTCCGAGGGCGCGGCGTCCGCCGCTGCGGCGGGAGAGACCGATTTTCCTTCCGCTTCGGGCGCGAGCGTGGGTTCGGTCTTGCGCGGCGCCTCCTTTTCTCCCGACTTCATCAGGACGTCTTCGACCGCATAATCTCCGCGAATCTTGCCGGTCTTCTTCGCCGTGCGCACGCGTTGACGGGAGCGCCAAATGAAAAAGACCGCCACCACGAGGACGACCAACACCAAGAGGACGATTTCCGTTTGTCCGAGCATGATTCCTGTCCGAAAGGATTTTTTATTCGATCGACCGCTACGCCTCCCGAGCGGCCCCAATTCGATGCATTGTACCGTGTTCGAAGTGCGCCCGAACTGCGCAGATCGGGCGTCCGCGACCTTTTTTACCTCTTTTTCGAGTTTTTCCGCCAAAAGGATCCTAGGATGGTGGTCCGAACGACCTCACGCGAACATTTTTCCATGGTTCCGAACACATCCCGCATCCTTTTTCTCACCGGCGCCACGCATTCCGGCAAGACGCTTCTCGCCGACCGCCTCATGAAGCGCTACGGCATTCCCGTCCTCTCTCTCGACCTCCTCAAGATGGGTCTCATCCGCAGCGGCAAGACAACGCTCACGCCCTATGACGACGACGAGCTCACCAAAGAACTCTGGCCGATCGTGCGGGAAATGGTGCGGACCGCAATCGAAAACGGACGAAGCCTCATCGTCGAGGGCGGCTACATTCCGGGAAACTGGGCCGAATCCTTCCAATTCGAGGAGCGCCGACACATTTTTGCGGCGGCGCTCGTCATGACGCCCGCCTACATCGAGGCGCACTACGACGACATCCTTCGCCACGCCGAAGCGGCGGAAGGACGGTTGGGGCCTCCGCCCGCCAAGGGGGAGCTCCTTGCCGAACACGCAAAGATGGCAGACGTGGCGGTGCGCCACGGTTTTCAAGTGATTCGAATCGACAAGGACTTTCGCCCCGACTACCGCTTCCCGCGCTGATCCCGTCAGGCGGTCCGCGCCCAGCCCGAAGCCTCTTCGATGTCGACGCTCACGACGCGGCTCACGCCGGGTTCCTTCATCGTGACGCCGATCAGGACGTCGGCGTACTCCATCGTCACGCGGTTATGCGTGATGAGAAGGAACTGGGTCTTCTCCGACAAGCGCCGACAGAGCGACGCCAAACGCCCCTGGTTCGCTTCGTCGAGCGCCGCATCCACTTCGTCCAAGAGACAGAAAGGCGCGGGATTCAAACGGAAAAACGCAAAGACGAGCGCCGTCGCGGCAAGCGACTGCTCGCCCCCCGAGAGTTGGGTGAGGCTTGCGTTCTTCTTTCCGGGCGGCCTCGCCGTTACCTCGACGCCGGCCTCGAGAACGTCGTCGCCGCGCAGAACGAGCTTCGCTTCGCCCCCGCCGAAGAGCTCCGTAAAGGTCTCTTCAAAGGCCCGGGCGACGGCTTCGAAGGTCGTGCGGATGCGCACCCTCGTTTCGGCGTCGATCTTGCGGATGGCGGTTTCCAGCGTTTTAGCAGCCTCTTCGAGGTCTTCCATCGTCCGCCTCGCCGTTTCGTACTCTTCTTCGGCCTTGCGCAGCCCCGCGAGCGCCGCGTGATTCACTTCGCCCAAGCGCTGCTGCTCGCCCGCGAGCTTTTGGAGCCGCACCTTGAGCACGGGGACGCGAGCGGGATCCCGTTCAGCCAAACCCGCCACGACGCCTTCGTCGAATCCCGTCTCGCGAAAACGCTCGGCGAACTGTTCATAGAGAACGAACTTCGCCTGCCGGTCGGTCTGCCTGCGACCGATCGTTTCGGTAAGCGGCAGCAATTCTCCGCGAAGTCTTCTTTCCTCTTCGCGCAAGCCCGTGAGTTCGCGAAGCGCCGCCTCTTCTCGGCCCCGCGCTTCGTCGGCAAGGCGGCGAACTTCCCCCAGGGCGGCGCGGCGGGTCTCGAGCGCCTCGGCGAGCCCCTCGCCTTTATCCTCAAGGAGGGCCCTGGCCTTTTCGGCCCGATCACGTTCGCGCTTCACGTCGGTTTCCACGCGTTCAAAGCGCACCCGCGCGGCGGACAGCGCCTTGCGGCACTCCCCGGCTTCGAGCGCCATCAGTTTGGCGCGGTAGTCGAGCGCCTTTTGTTCGCTTCGGGCGTGCTCGAGCGCTGAGCGGGCCCGTTCCGTTTGAGTGCGCGCCTCGTCCCGGCGCTTCGCCCGCTCCGGAGCGAGCGCTTCGAGTTCGCGAAGCTTTGCGTCGTTTTCTTTCCGGTTCTTTCGAAGTGCCGCCTCTTCTTCAGCCCAGAGCTTTTCGCGCCGCTCGAGCTCTTCGAGGCGCTTGATCGCCTCGCGCTTTCGTTCGAGAAAACGCTCGATCGCCCATTCGCCCTTTTTGAGAGCTTCCTCGGTCTCGCGCAGTTGACGCTGCAGATCGCGCTGCGCGTCGCGAAGTGCCCTTTCGTTTTTCTGCGCCTCGTCTTGTTCCGCACGGATCCGCTCGAACGACGCTTTCGCTTCGGCGTGCCGCGCCGCGGTCTTTCGCACGGCTTCCGAGAGCGTAAGAACGCCTTCCGTCGTGCGGGCCCAGAGGCGAACTCTTCCCCGCGTCACACGGTCCCCTTCGGGCGTGACGAGCGTCGCGCCCGCGGGAAGTTCCTCTCGGAGGGAGAGCGCCTTCTCAAGACTCTCGACGGCGTAGTGACCTGCGAGCCGTTCGGCAAGAACGTCCTTCACGGTCGGATCGGGCACGCTGAAGACGGAAAGAAAAGCGGGAAGCGTCACGCCGCCCGCGCTGAGGGCCGCCTTTCCTTCGGGCGACTCGGGAGCGCCCGGACCCCAGAAGGAGGTCTTGGCGGGGGCGCGCTCCCCCGTGAGGCGTGCGGCATCCCCGTCCTTATCGAGCCATCGCGCCCCCGTTTCTTCGGCGAGCACGGCGTCCGCCGCCGTGATCCAGGCGGGATCGACCGTAACAAGCGAGGAAAGGCGCGGCTTGGCGGAAAGGCCCCGACGCTCGAGCCATCGATCGAGATCGCCCGCCTTTTCGGCGCGGCCGAGCGCTTCGCGCGCGGCCTCCCATTTGGCGGCCGCAGTGCGTTCTTCGGCCAAAGCCCTTTCGTATTCACGGGCTTTTTCGCGCACGCTCCGTTCGGCGTCCGCCATGCGGCGTCCGAGACGTTCCCGAGCTTCCCGTGCTTCTTCTAGATCCTTTTGCGCAAGCGTCTTTCGGTCGCGAAGCTTTTCCTCTTCCGCCGCGTCGGGCACGACCGGGCGTTCCGCGTCGCGCTGCAGCATCCGGTGGCGCGAGAGCGACTGAAGACGGTCTTCCAACGAACGCTTTTGCGCACGGGCGCTCTCAAGCGCCGACTCCCAGCGGCGGCATTCGGTCTCGACGACCTCGGTCGAGCGCCGCTCCTCGGCCAACGCCTTTTCCGCCGAGATCGTAAGGTCCGCCGCGCGGGCGACCGATTCTTCGAGGGCTTTTCCCTCCACTTCGAGCTGCGCGAGGCGTTCCCGGTCCTGTTGGGTCTGCGCCTCGAGTTCCGCACGTTCCGCTTCCTTTTCGCGCACGGCGTCTTCTGCCGCGCGCAGGGTGTCGGCGGCCTCCTCCCTGCGGCGGCGGTCTTCCGCGAGACGGGCTTCGAGCGCCGCGATTTCTCGCTCGGCTTCGCGCACGCGTTCGCCCGTGGCGAGCGCTTCGCTGCGGGCGGTTTCAAAACGGCGTTCCGCTTCGGGACCGGCGTCTTCGAGCGATCGTAAGCGGTCCTTCGTCTCGTCGACCGCTCGCGAAAGATTTCCGATCACGACGTCCATCTCGCGCACGCTGGCGCGGGCTTCTTCGCGCTGTCCCCAAAAAAGCCGCGCTTCGGCGCTCCGGCGCTCTTCGTCGAGCTTTTCCCAGCGCGCCGCCGTTTCAGCTTCGGCGCGCAGGCGCTCCATCGTTTCCTTCTTGACCGTCTGCAGGTCGGCCGCGCGCTCGAGGTTTTCACGGGTTTGCCGCAGGAGCGTTTCGGTTTCCCGACGGCGCTCGCGGTAGAGCCCCACGCCCGCCGCCTCTTCAAAGTAGTTGCGAAGCTCTTCGGGACGCGCGCGGATGAACTGACTCACCGTCCCCTGCGAAATGATGGCGTAGCTTTTCGTTCCGAGTCCCGTCCCCGCGAAGAGCTCCTGCACGTCGCGGCGGCGCACGGTCTGGCGGTTGATCGAATACGTGGAGTCGCCGTCGCGCGTGATGACGCGCTTCACGGAGAGTTCCGCATACGCGCCCCAGGGGCCTTCGAGCGTGCCGTCCGTTTCGAGGATCAGCTCCACGCTCGCGCGCCCGAGCTCCGCGCGGGCCGTGGAGCCCGCGAAGATGAGTTCGGTCATGCGGGCTTCGCCGCGCAGTTCCGAAGCGCGCCCTTCGCCCAGGACCCACCGCACGGCGTCGATGATGTTCGACTTGCCGCAGCCGTTCGGACCCACGATGGCCGTGAGGGGAACGTCGATGTCGATGACGGTGAGATCGGCGAAGCTTTTGAAGCCGGCGATTTTGATTTGTCGAAGACGCACGTCGGGTAGGAAAAAAGTTCGGAAGGGACCCGTCATTGTACCGATGCGGGCCTTTGAACGCAGGAAGAGACCCTTTCGGAAGGAAAATGCGGCGCCAAGGCGTCCGTACGCCGGAAAGTCTTCCCTTCGAACTCCCTTATAATTGCGGCACCTTTGGATTTTTCTCTCGGAATACGACATGTACGAAATCGCGCCTCTTCTCGATGATCCCCTGCACAACCTCAAGACCATCCGGGACATCTACCGCTGGGCCATCACGGAAATGGAAACGGCCGAAATCTCGTTCGGTCACGGCTGCAACGACAGTTTCGAAGAGTCGTCCTTTCTCATCTGCCGCGCTTTGAAGCTCCCGTTCGAGCACTTCGACGAATTCCTCGACGCGGCGCTCACGCACAACGAACTCCTGCGTCTTGTGAACCTCATCGACCGCCGCGTCCACGAAAAGACGCCGTCGGCCTACCTTCTCAAGGAAGCGTGGCTTACGAACCATCAGTTCTACATCGACGAACGCGCCCTGATTCCCCGCTCCTACATCGCCGAACTCCTCGAAGAAGACCTCGCCCCCTGGGTCGAGGACCCCTACGAAGTGGGCTCGGTGCTTGATCTCTGCACGGGCTCGGGGTGTCTCGCGATTCTCGCGCAGGGCGCCTTCCCGAACGCCGCCGTGACGGGTTCGGACATTTCCGCCGACGCCCTCGAGGTCGCCAAGATCAACCGCCGCGACTACGGCATGGAAGAGACGCTCGAACTCGTTCAGGGCGACCTCTTCTCGGCCCTTGAAGGCCGCAGCTTCGACATCATTCTCTCGAATCCGCCCTACGTCACGACGGCGAGCATGGAAGCACTTCCCACCGAATACCGCCACGAACCGAGTCTGGCGCTCGCCGCGGGCGCGGACGGCATGGACGTCGTTCGCCGCATGCTCCCCGAAGCCGCGAAGCACTTGAACGACGGAGGCTTCCTCATCGTCGAAGTGGGAGACGGCCTTGAAGCGGTCGAAGCGCTCTTCCCCGGACTGGAACTTACGTGGCTCTCCGTCTCGGGCGGCGACGATCAGGTCTTCATGGTCACGAAGGAAGCGCTCCTCGCCTACTTCGCCTGATTTGCCACGACGTTTTGTTCAATCAAGGCCGCGCGCCGAGTCTGCGCGGCCTTTTTGAGTTTTTCCCATGCTCCGACTGTTGCACCTTGCCCTCGCGCGCGGCACGCGCGTGCTCTATGAAAACGCCACGCTCACGGCGTCGCCCGGCGAACGCATCGGACTTGTCGGCCCGAACGGCTGCGGCAAATCCACGCTCTTTGCGGCCGTCCTCGGAGAACTCGCGACGGAGCGGGGCGACATCGAACGCCCGCCCCTCGAGCGCGTCGCCCACGTCGCGCAGTCCTTCGTGACGGAAAACGTGCCGGTCCTCGACTTCGTTCTCTCGGGCCACGCGCCGCTCGTCGCGGCCAAAAAGCGCCTCGCCGAACTCGAAAACTCCACGGACGAACTGGCACTTGCCGCCGCGCACGCGGAACTCGCCGAATTGAACGAAGGCGCGATCGAAGCACAGGCGCGAACGATTCTCGCGGGTCTCGGCTTTCGCGATTCCGACGCGACGCGCCTCGTCTACGACTTCTCGGGCGGTTGGCGAAACCGCGTGGCGCTTGCCCGCGCGCTGATGTGTCCGGCCGACCTTCTGCTCCTCGACGAACCGACGAACCACCTCGACATCGACAGTCTGATCTGGCTCGAAAACTGGCTTCGCCACGTCGAAGCGACCGTTCTCATCATCTCGCACGACCGTGAGTTTCTCGACCGCTCGGTCGAGACGATCTGGTCGATCGAAGACGGCACGATCGTGCGCTATGCCGGGAACTTCACGAAATTCGAAGCGCAGCGCATCGAAAAGCTCCGTCTTCAGGACGCGGCCGCCAAAGCCTTCGAGCGCGAAGCCTCTCACCTCACGGCCTTCATCGAGCGCTTCCGCTACAAGGCCTCAAAAGCCCGTCAGGCGCAGTCGCGCATCAAGATGCTCGAGCGCCTGCAGTCGGTCGAGCCCGTGCGCGCGAAGCGCGAGTGGCGCTTTGAATTTCCGAAGCCCGAGCGTTTGCCCGAGCACCTCGTCGACGCCGAGGGTCTCTGCGCGGGCTACGAAGACCTGACGGTTCTTCGGAACGTCTCGTTTTCGATCCGCTCGGGCGACCGCATCGGCGTTTTGGGCGTGAACGGCGCCGGCAAGTCCACCCTCATCAAGACGATCGTGGGGGTGCTCCCGAAGCTCGCGGGCGATCTTCGCCGCGGTCAGGGCCTCTCGATCGGCTACTTCGCGCAGCATCAGTTGGATGCGCTCCGCATGGACGAAACGCCGCTCGAACACATGCGCCGCCTTGCGCCCGACGAGCGCGAGCAGACGCTTCGCGACCACCTCGGGCGCTACCGCTTCTCGGGCGACTTCGCAACGTCGCCCGTGGGCCCCATGTCCGGGGGCGAAAAGGCGCGTCTGGCTCTGGCGCTGCTCGCCTGGGAAAAGCCGAACCTTCTGGTGCTTGACGAACCGACGAACCACCTCGACATGGAAACGCGCGAAGCGCTCACCATGGCGCTTTCCACCTTCGAAGGCGCGGTGCTCCTCGTCTCGCACGACCGCCACCTCCTGCGCGCGGCGACGGACTCGCTCTGGCTCGTCCACGACGGGGCGATGCAGCCCTACGACGGCGACCTCGACGACTACGCGAAGCTCGTGCTCGAGCACCGCAAGACCCAGCTCGCTCAGGAGCGCGCCGCGCTCAAGTCGGACGACACGCGCCAAGCGAACGTCAACAAGAAGGAGGCGCGGCGTCTTGAAGCCCAGGAGCGCGCCCGCATCGCGGCGCTCCGAAAGCCCCTGCAGAAAAAACTCGCCATCGTCGAAAAGAAGATGGCCGAGAAAAACGAAGCGCTCTCGGTTCTCGCCGCCCGTCTCGCCGACCCGGCCTTCTACGAGGAGTCGCCCGAAGAGGTCGCGCGCGTGACGCGCGAGCACGGAGAACTCGTTCCGCAGATCGAAGCGCTCGAAGCCGAGTGGCTCGAACTCTCCGAAGAAATCGAGTCGATTTCCTGACGCGCATCATCTCAACGGCCGACGGCAAAGAAAACCGTCGGCCGTTACACTTTAGGCTTTCCCCTAATCCGCATTCCGACCGCAAACACCCGAGAAAAAGAAGTCGGTTGCGCCAAGACCGTGCCGCCGGCGACCGTTGCGAGACGCCGCGCAAATTTAGGAGAACATTTTGCCTTCCTTCGTTTCCGACGCCCTTTCGCGCGTTCTTTCGGGAGAATCGCTTTCCCGCGACGACGCCCTCCGGCTCTGGGACGCGCCCGCCGAAGAACTCTTCGACGCCGCGCGCACAATTACGCGCCGCATGGCGCCGCGCGCCTTCAACTTCTGTTCGATCGTGAACGCCAAGTCGGGCCGCTGCACCGAAGACTGCCGCTGGTGCGCGCAGTCGCGCCACTTCCGAACCGACGCCCCCGAGTATCCGCTGATCGACGAAAAAACGGCGCTCGAAGCTGCCCGCCGCACCGAAGCCGCGGGGATTCCGCGCTTCTCGTTCGTAACGAGCGGAAGAAAGCTTTCGCCGCGCGAAGTGCGAGACCTCGCTCAACTCGTGCGCGCCGTGCGCCGCGAAACGAGCGTCGAAGTCTGCGTTTCCGCGGGACTTCTCAAGGAAGAGGAACTCCGCCTTCTGCGCGACGCCGGCGTCGTTCGCTACCACTGCAACCTCGAAGCGTCTCCCGACTACTTCCCCAAGGTCTGCTCGTCGCACACGACGAAGGACAAGATCGACACGCTTCTCGCCGCCCGTCGAGCGGGGCTCGACCTCTGCTCGGGCGGGATCGTCGGGATGGGCGAAACGCCCGCCGACCGCATCGATCTGGCGCTTACGCTGCGGGAGCTTGACCTGCCGTCGGTGCCCCTCAATCTCCTCGCTCCGATTCCGGGGACGCCTCTGGAATCGACGCCCCTTCTCTCGGAAGAGGATTTTCTGCGCACGGTCGCGGTCTTTCGCTTTCTCCTCCCCAAGGCGCATCTGCGCTTTGCGGGCGGGCGCGCGCGGCTTTCCGAAGAGACGGTCCGCAAGGCGTTGGAAATCGGGATCACGAGCGCCATTGCGGGCGACCTCCTGACGACCGTGGGCTCGAGCGTCGAGGAGGACAAAAAGCGCGTGCGCGAAGCGGGCTACGAATTGGATGACGATCTGGCGTTCGACCGCGCCCACCTCTGGCACCCCTACACCGGGACGATCGATCCGACGCCCGTTCTCAAGGTCGCGAAGACCGAAGGCTGCGAGATCGTGCTCGCAGACGGACGTCGCCTTTTGGACGGCACTTGCTCCTGGTGGTGCGCGCTCCACGGCTACGGCCGCGAAGAACTGAAGCGCGCCATGCACGAACAAATCGAAACGATGTCCCACGTCATGTTCGGGGGCCTCACCCACGAACCCGCCGTAAAGCTCGGGCGACTCATTCTCAAGCACGCCCCGGCGGGGCTCGAGAAGATCTTCTACGCCGACAGCGGATCGGTCGCGGTCGAGATCGCCATGAAGGCGGCCGTGCAGTACCAGATGGCCTTGGGGCGCACCACGCGCACGAACTTTGCGACGCCGAGACGGGGCTACCACGGCGACACCTGGAACGCCATGTCGGTGTGCGACCCCGTCTCGGGCATGCACACGGTCTTCGGCGACGCTTTGCCCGGGCGCTTCTTCGCGCCCGCCCCCGTCTCGCGCTTTGACGGCGACTGGCACCCCGAGGACGAAGCCGCGCTTCGCGCGCTCTTTGCAACGCACGCCGACAGAATCGCGGCCTTCATTCTCGAGCCGATCGTGCAGGGGGCGAGCGCCATGTGGTTCTACCACCCCGAATACCTGCGGGCGGCGAGACGTCTTTGCGACGAATTCGGCATTCTTCTGATTTTTGACGAAATCGCCACGGGCTTCGGGCGCACGGGCCGATACTACGCGTCCGAATGGGCGGGCGTCTCGCCCGACCTGATGACGATCGGCAAGGGCCTCACGGGCGGAATGCTCACGCTCTCGGCCGTTCTTACGACGAACGACGTGGCCGACACGATTTCGCGCGCGGCCCCGCACGCCCTCATGCACGGCCCCACCTTCATGGCGAACCCCCTCGCCTGTGCGGCGGGGATCGCGAGCCTGGAACTTCTCGAAAAAACCGACTGGCGCTCGGACGTCGCGCGCGTCGAAGCGGCCCTCCGGCGCGGACTCGAACCCCTGCGCGGCAAGGCCGGGGTCGTCGACGTGCGCGTGCTCGGCGCCTTGGGCGTCGTGGAGCTCGAACGCGCGCCCGATCGGTCCGTCACCAAGGCCTTCGTCGACGCGGGCGTCTGGGCGCGTCCCTTCGGACGCATCGCCTATCTGATGCCGCCCTTCGTCATGACGGACGAGGAACTCGAGCGCCTTACCGCGGGCTTCCGGGCGGGTCTTCGCGCGCACGGAATTGCCGCATGAACGTGACCGACCGACTGCGCTCGGCGCTCGCAAGCCTCGCCGAGCGCGATTTGCTGCGCACGATCCGTCCCCGACCGGAGGGCGTGATTTCGCTTGCCGGAAACGACTATCTCGGCGCGGGTGCGGACAAGGCCCTTCGGGCGGCCTTCTTTGAGAGTCCCCTCTCGCGCTTCGGACTCGCGAGCGGTTCCTCAGCCCTGCTTTTCGGGGAAAGCGAAGCCCACGAAGGCCTTCGCGAGGTGCTTCGCCGTCAATACGGACGCGAAAGTCTTCTCTTTCCCTCGGGCTGGCAGCTCAACACGGGCTTCATCGCGGCCCTGGCCGCGGCTTTCGGAAAGGACGTCTTCTTTCTCGCCGACCGGCTCGTCCACGCAAGCATGATCGACGGACTGCTCGCCGCGAAGCGCCACGGCGCGGGGTTTCTGCGCTATCCCCACAACGAATGCGCGGCCCTCGAGCGTCTTCTCGAGCGCGTCGCGACCGAGCACGAAATCGTCGTGATCCTCACGGAGAGCGTCTTCAGCATGGACGGCGACCGTGCGGACCTCATAAAGCTCGTTGCGCTCAAAAAACGTTGGCAGAACGTCCTGCTCGCCGTCGACGACGCGCACGGCCTCGGGATTTCCGGAGCGAACGGCCGGGGACCCGCCGAAGAGGCGGGCGTGGAGGACGCCATCGACTTTCGCATCCTCACTTTCGGCAAGGCCGCGGCCTCTTCGGGCGCGGCGCTCCTGGCCGATCCCGACTGGCTCGCGCTCGTCACGAACTACGCGCGTCCCCTCATCTTCACGACGGCGGAGTCGCCTCTACAAGCCGCGTGGACGTCCTTCGTTCTCTCGCACGTACCGTCGTGGTCGGATCGCCGGACAAGGCTTCGCCGACTCGAAGCCAAGGTTCTCGAAACGCTCGGCTCGGACGCGCCCGCCCACGGCACGCCGATTCTTCCCTGGATATTGGGCGACAACGCCCGCACGCTCGCGGCGGCCAAGCGCCTCGAAGAATCGGGCTTTCTCGTCTCGGCCGTGCGCCCGCCCACGGTCCCCGAAGGAACGTCCCGGCTTCGTATTTCGCTCACGAGTGCCCTCACGGACGTTGAGGCCGAAGCCTTTTGCCTCGCGCTCGCGCGCCTTAAAACGGAACTCTTTCAGTGAAACATCGATTTCTCGCACATGACGCCGACGCCCGATGGCTCACGATCTTCTTTGCGGGCTGGGGATCGTCCCCCGCGCGTTTCCGAGACCTGCTTCCCGCCTGTGGAAAGGATCTCCTTTTGCTTTGGGACTTCGACGGCGCCGTCGGACTCATGCCCGACCTTACCCGATACGAGACGGTCGACGTCGTCGGCTGGTCCTTGGGCGTTCGCATCGCGGCCGACTGGGTGATGGAAAGCCCCGTTCCCGTGCGGCGCTTCACGGCGGTCGCGGGAACGCTCACGCCGATCGACCGGCGCCTGGGCATTCCGCCCGTCGTCTTTGACCGCACGACGGACCGTTTCGGAGAAGCCACGCTCGAAGGGTTTCTCCTCAACATGACGGGTTCCGTCGAAGCAGCGCGGACGCTTCGCGGCACGGAGCGCACGCTCGACTCTTTGGGACACGAACTGCGGCTTCTGCGCGACACCTACCGCGAGGCGCCCTTCGAAGGAGACCTTCGCACGCGCGTCGAAGAGCTCTGCGCCTTCATTCCGCAAGCCGACCGGATCGTTCCCGCCGCGGCGCAACTGCGCGCTTGGGAAACTTTGGACGTGACGCCCGTATGCACCGATGAACCGCACTGGTGTCCCGAAGCACTGCAAAGGGCGATTCATGGAAAGGAATGACACCGTCGCCGCGCGCTTTTCGAGCGCCCTTTCAACCTACGAAGAGCACGCCCACGTGCAGCGGGAGGCGGCCGACCACTTGACGGAACGACTTCTCTCGCTTCGCACGTCCTTCGGACGGGTCTTCGAAGTGGGCTGCGGAACGGGACGCTGGAGCCGGACGCTCGCCGCCCGGGCGGACATTGAAGCCCTGTGGTTGAACGACCTCTCGCCCGCACTCGCCCTCGAAGCCCGAAAGCGTTTCCCCGACGCGGTTCGCGAAAAGACCGACGTGGTCCCGGGCGACGCCGAGCGCGTCGTCTGGCCCGACGGGCTCGACCTCGTGCTTGCGGGCTCGGTGCTGCAGTGGTTTTCGCGGCCGGAAGCGTTCTTCGAAAACCTTCGGCGGCATCTTCGTCCCGGAGGACTCGCCGCCGTCGTCACCTACGGTCCCGAAAACTGTCGGGAAGTGAAGGCCTTGACCGGAAGGGGGCTCGCCTATCCCGACGCGGAGACGCTCTTACGCTTTGCCGCGGGCTTTCGGGTGCATCACCGATCGGAAGAGATTCGTCGCGAACGTTTTGCTACGCCCCGCGCGGTGCTTCGCCACCTGCGCGCGACGGGCGTCACGGGGACGCACGACGGTTTCCGGTGGACGAAAAGAAGTCTTTTCGCCTTTGAAGAGGCGTATCGGGCGCGTTTCGCCGCGGACGACGGCGAAGAGAGCGTGCATCTCACGTATCATCCCGTCATCCTGCTTTTGGAGAAACCCTCATGACCCTGCAGTTTGTAAGCGGCATCGACACGGATGCCGGCAAGACCGTCGCGACGGGCTGGCTCGCCGCACGCCTGATGGAAGAAGGGCGAAAGGTCGTCACCGCAAAGCTCGTGCAGACGGGCTCGGACGAACTCTCGCCCGACATCCTGACGCACCGCCGCCTCATGGAGACGGGACTTCTCCCCGCCGACCGAGACGGGCGCACGATGCCCGAAACCTTCCGCTATCCGGCCTCGCCCCATCTCGCGGCCGAACTCGACGGACGGGCGGTGGATTTTGCAAAGATCGAGGGCGCGCTCGCTTCGCTTGACGCCGAGTACGAGACGGTGCTCGTCGAAGGGGCGGGCGGCCTCATGGTGCCTCTCACGCGAGAGCTCCTTACGATCGACTACGTGGCCGAAAATGGCTGGCCCGTCTGGTTCGTGACCTCTGGGAAGCTCGGTTCCGTCAACCACACGCTTCTGTCGCTTGAAGCGATGAAGCGCCGCGACATGCCGTTGGCGGGCCTGATTTTCAACGACTTCTGTCCCTCGCACGACAAAATCATCGCTCAGGATACGAGGGAATACCTCCGCACCGCGCTCGAACGCTTCTACCCCGAAGCACCCTTCCTTGTCTGTCCGAGACTTGATCTCTGACGGAATTTTGCTGGCCCGTCAAGAGAAACGGGACGTTCGGCGTTTCTGCCGCGTCCCGCTTTCCGCTGATTTGTACGTAATCGCTTACTTCGCTTCGGCGAAGGTCTTGTCGTCCACCGGTTCAAGCCATTCGGACTTGTTGTTCGGCACGTTGGTTTCGACGGAAATGTGGGGCATCCAGGTCTTCTGCCCTAAATTGGGATGTGGAACCTAAACTCCCGGGTTAGCCTTACAAGCTAGACCCGTTTCCAGCCCTGTCGC
>ONZZ01000821.1_pt1 | contig 23291 bp, 12 predicted proteins | sample 1671101 | NCBI WGS metagenome assembly ONZZ01 (sample SAMN06348122, study PRJEB24527) | human gut metagenome | biome: human gut; feature: ankylosing spondylitis patient; material: feces | host: Homo sapiens | place: China | collected 2015-10
AACTGCTCTTTCAAGAATGAAAATCTTGCGTCCTAACCGATAGACGAATGGGCCTACTCACCGCTATTTCCGCCTCGCAGCGTACTTTAGCGGTGCAAAGATAAGCAAAAAAGCGATCGAAACAAAAAATGGAATAAAAAAATTGCGAAATAAACGCATTTTAAACTGCAATCTACCGATAATCAACGCACTGCAAGAACAAACGCAATCTATTCCGCAGTCACCTCCGCACCGTTACCGTGCGCGTCGAGGCATCGAAGGCCACCGTCCCGTTGTCGAAAAGCCGTTCGATATGGCCGCTGCGAATCATTTCGTCGGTAGGCAGGAGGTGCAGCCGCGGCGGATCGATCAGCGCGACGGCGTCGCACAGCGTCAGCGCGATGTCCAGTTCGTGCGTCGAAAAGAAGATGCACTTCCCCTCGTCATGCGCCAGCCGGCGCAGCAGCGTACACAACTCGTAGCGATTGGGCATGTCGAGAAAAGCCGTCGGCTCGTCGAGCAAGATCACCGGCGTGTCCTGCGCAAGCGCACGCGCGATCATCACGCGCTGCGCCTCGCCGTCCGACAGGCGATCCATCGGCTTGTCGGCGAAACCGCCCATCCCCACCAGATTCAAGGCACGGTCGACGACCGCACGGTCTCCGGGCCGCAGACGCCCCAGCCAGTCGGTATAGGGAGCCCGCCCCAACCCTACCACGTCGCGGCTGGCGAGGTTGGCGATGCGCACCTTCTCGGTGGTGACGAAACTCACGACCTGCGCGAGCTCGTGCGCCGGCGTCGCACTCAGCAGGCGTCCGCAGAGCCGTATCCCGCCCGACAGCGGCGCCTCGAGCCCCGCGACCGCACGCAGCAGCGTACTTTTTCCCGTGCCGTTGCGTCCCAGCAACGCGACGAGCCGTCCGCCGCCGATAGCCGCCGAAACATCTTCGAGCAGCACCCGGTGCCCGTAGCCGATAGTGATATGCTGCAATTCGACGTGTGTCATACGATATTCTTATTACGCACCACCACCCACACCACGATCGGAATGCCCATGAGCGCCGTCAGCGTATTGACCGGCAGCGCCAGCTGTTTCGAACAGAGATCGCAGACGAGCAGCATCGCCGCACCGAGCAGCATCGAGGCGGGCATGAGTAGGCGGTGGTCGGCGCTGGCGAAGAGCATCCGCGCCAGGTGCGGCACGGCCAGCCCCACGAAACCGATCGGGCCGCAGAAGGCGGTCACGGTTCCCGACAGCAACGTCGTGGCCAGAAAGATCAACGTGCGTGTACGGCCGACATTCAGCCCCATCGTGCGGGCGTAGCGCTCGCCCAGCAGCAGCAGATTCAACGGTTTAAGAACGGCGAACGTCAATCCCGTACCGACCGCCACGGCCGGCACGAGCAGCGTCAGCTGCGGGATCGTCACGTCGCCGAGCGATCCCATCGTCCAGACGACGAACGATTTGAGAGCCGCCTCGTTGCTCATGTATTGGAGAATCTCGACGAGCGCCCCGACGGCCGATCCGAACATCATTCCCAGAATCAGAATTACCATGATGTCCTTGATACGGCGGCTGACGGCCATGATCAACAACAGGATGAGCGCCGACCCGATCCATGCGGCGCCCGCCGTACCGACGCTGGCCAGCAACGAATGCCCTGCGATGCCCAGCAGCGGCGCCCCCAACAGAAACAACGCCACGCCGAGACTCGCGCCCGAGCTGATACCCAGCACGAAAGGGCCCGCCAGCGGATTGCGGAACAACGTCTGCATCAACAGGCCGCTGGCCGCAAGCGAAAACCCCGCCAGCACGGCGACGACGGCCTTTATCAACCGGATTTTCAGAATGATGTCGCGCGCCATGGGATCGCACGGCCCGCCCGTCAGCAAGGCCCACACCTCGCGGCCGCCCACGCCGACCGATCCCGATGCGAGATCGAAGGCGAAGAGCACGACGACGACGATCGCAAGGAGGCCGAAAAGAATTCCTCGGCGGATTTCGAGGGCGGATTTCACTTTTTACGAAAATTATTCGGACAAAAGTAGTAAATATTTCAGAAAATAATTATCTTTGCACCGCAAAACCGACCGAGGGTTTGCACCATACGCCATCGGGGTGTAGCTCAGCCCGGTTAGAGTACACGTCTGGGGGGCGTGTTGTCGCAAGTTCGAATCTTGTCACCCCGACTAACCGAGAATCCTTGATATTCAGTCGAATATCGAGGATTTTTCTTTTATGCCGTATGGTCGGGAAAATGGCGGTGGTACACAAGTGGGACATAAATGGTCGCTATCCGGAAATTTCGATATTAGCCGTTAAGTATTTGGTTGTCGGTTAGTTGCTGCATTCGGGCCTATACAGTCGCTCCGAACAGGCGGATAATGAATTTTATCGGGTTCATGACTATATGAATGAACTGTAATCGCGTCGCAGTATCTTATGCAGGGGGGGGGCGACGAAGCGACCTGCCGGATGGATTGCGGCAGGCCGGGACAACTAACGACGGTCGGGATGAAGATTCGAAAACGATGCGGATAACGACTCACTGCCATGGGCTTTATCCGTGGCTGCAAGTACATGCGAGACCATCAAAAACTACAATATTGAACATTTCGCCCTCCTCTTGTGGTTCCACAATTGGCGGAGATTCTTCAAATATAACGACAAGACTCATTTTAAAATAGGTATTCAGCCTCGGCATCGCCGGCTGCACTGGCGGTTCGCCGCTATCCGACGCAGCCTGCACTCGCAAAAAAAATGCGCGGCACCGACCGCAGACGGCGGAACGAGCGGAACATGCAAAACAAAACGAACAGGAGTATTCGGACGGATAAATACCGATATCGCCATTTCGAGCGGACACCTTGGACAACGACCCCTTCTCCTCGGAGGGGGGGGGGTAGTGCCGTTCGCAAAACGGGACGATTGCAATACGGAAGCCAATGACTCCGCAATATCATTCGCACGAATGTCGGAGATTTATCTTCGGCAGAAAAAGGTATCGCAACTTACACGAGTCACCGAAGAGAACGACGACGCCGGCGTCGCGGGACGAGTCAGAAATCGAGCCGGAAATCAAAGGGTTTCGCCTCTCGGTCGGACACCGGCATACGGCGATACGCTCAACAGCACCCCGAGACCTTCATGCCGCCGGCCCCCCCCCGCAACCCTCCGTACGGAGCAATTCCAGCTCCGGCAGCAATCCCCGCACGCCCCCCCCGAAACAATATCCCGCGATTTCATGCGCAGAAAAACTCCGGCCGGATGAAACGAAATACCAAAAACGACAACCAACCGCATGAAAATTTATTCGTTCCGTATTTTGCAAATTGAAATTTTTTATTTATTTTTGTCTAAATGCTTCCCCTTAATGGAGAAGCGACCCGACCACTACCGACCAAAACCGAACCGGATGGGAACCTCGACCATCGTCTATACGATCTTCGCTCGCAGGATGCGGCACGCTTCTACGCGCCGTAGCGAGGGAATAATTCCCCCCCCCATCGGTATTTAGATCGTAGCCCACTAACACACGTACGATTCACGTGCGCGCATTGTTTTCTGCAATGTGCGCTCCTCTTTTTGCATTCCGTTTCCGGCCGCATCCTGTCTCCGCAGAATTCCTAAATCCCATATACTATGCTTCAAAATCTACTAAGAACCTTAAACTCTTTCAGCAAAACGACAGTATTGCTGATCTGCTGTTGCTGTCTGGGGTGCGGCAACGGTGAAAAAGAAATCGACGACCCCGACCGTCCCGACCGACCGGACGGCGACGAATACGAGGACATCGAGGTGGTGGACGGCAAAGTGCGTTTCTACCTGTCCGAGTCGGAAAACGGCATCCGCCGGCCGATGGGCGTCGGCGAGCGGGTATGGAATGAGTCGAAGGTAACGGTCAACGGCAAGCCCTATGCGATTGCGACCGATGAGAACGACCGCCGCTATATCGACGTCGCGGCATCGAACGCCGGCACCTACAACGCCACACTGACCACTACGGAGTCCGGCAGTTGGTATGACACCTCGGTCTACACCGATGTGAAACTCCCCTACTCGCAGTTCTGGACGACGACCGCCCAAGCGCTGCAATCGTACCCGATGTACGGTTCGTACACCAAAGAAAACGGCAACAAGCTGATTTTCGACGACGCTTTCGCCGTGCTGGACGTGGCGCTGACGGGATCGGCCGAAATCGCTTCGGTGAAGGTCGCGTCGCCCGACGAAGAAATCGTGGCCGGATTCGCCAACTATCTCCCCTCCCGCGGGGGCTTCTCGATGACCGAAGGCGTCGACTTCGCCGTGCTCAACTGCACCGACGACGGCCGCTGCGTGGCGCTGGACAAGGGAACGACGAAACATTTCCACATCATGCTGGCGCCGGGCGACTATCCGACGGGGTTGGAGATTACCGTCGGCGACGCGGAGCACCGCGCCATGAAACATACGCTGGCGTCCCTGCAACTCGCCGCAGGCGAAGTATACACCGTCGATCTGGCCTATACGCCCGACGCCGACCTCGTCTTCTACGAAGGTTTCGACAACTTCGTCTGGGGCGGCGACATCATGGGCGGACAGGAGGCGTCGGGCTACGCCCCGACGGCCGAAACCGTTACGACGGACTCGGGAACGGACCGCGACGGTTATGCGGACGCCTTCGAACGGGTCGCCTACAACAACCCCGGGTCGGCCTTCATCCAGTCGAATACGTGGGATGAAGTCAACGGCAAGACGGTCGGCACGTCGCATCAAATGTCCGACTCCTACGTGGCCAGCCGCAACATCGCCGACTACACCTTCATGTTCCGCTGTCAGGAGTATCAGGGTTATCTCGCCTGCGGCACGGGGAACACGGGCCGCGGCATCTTCCAGACCGCCGCGCTTCAAGCCATAGAGGGCATCGGCTCCGTGCGCGTCGCATTCGACTTCTGCTACCAGTACGGTTCGACGGACGTCCTGCTGTTCCAAGTCCTCAACGGAGGAATGATCGCCTCGGCGACCGTCGACGGGCACTCCGTCACGCTGACCGACGAGAATTCGGGCTACTCGGGTGCAACGGGAAAATACATCGTCGAGAAAAACTACGTGACGCTCCCGTCGAGCGAGTCGGCCGTCAAGGAGTGGCACCGCGTGGAGGTCGTCGTGGAGAACGCGACCGACGGCACGATGCTCTACTGGGCGGGCAACGACACAAGCAGCGGCGTCCATGGCTTCTATCTCGACAACATCGAGGTGCGTTCGCTCGGCGAAGCGGAGCGGGGCGAGAACATTCTGCGCGTGCTCTACTGGAATATTCAAAACGGCATGTGGTCGGATCAGGCCAACGATTACGACAACTTCACGGCTTGGGTGAAGAAGTACGACCCCGACGTGTGCGTATGGTGCGAATCGGCGACCATCTACAAGGACAATACCAATGCAGGAGCGCCCGCATCCGATAAGTTCCTGCCCGACGGCTGGCCGGCACTGGCAGCGCGCTACGGCCACTCGTATACGGCCGTCGGCGGCTGGCGCGACAATTATCCGCAGACCATCACCTCGAAATATCCGATCGAGACGCTGCTCAAAATCACGGATACGGAGCAGGCGGGAAAACCCGTTTCGCACGGCGCCGCCATCCAGCAGGTCACCGTGAAGGGCCATAAAATCAATGTCGTGACGCTCCACACGTGGCCGCAGGCCTACGCCTTCGGCGTCACCGGCTCGGCAAATCAGGCGGCGAGCGCCGCCAACAACGAAGGCGACAAGTACCGTGCGTTCGAAATCGGGTACATCTGCGACAAGACGGTCAACGATCCGGCCTACGCCGCACAGGAGGATTGGCTGATGATGGGCGACTTCAACGCCCGTTCCCGCGTCGACAACTGGTTCTACAACTATCCCGAGAACGACACCCGTCTGCTGGTTCACGATCACATCCGCAACAATACCGATTTGGTGGACATCATCGCCGAGCGCAACCCGGGACGCTTCATCTCGTCGACCTACGGCAATGCCCGCATCGACTTCATGTACGCCTCGCCCTCGATGTACGGACGTGTCGCGAACGCGCTGATCGTCATCGACAAGTGGACGACGGCAACCAAGAGTCCCTACGTGTCCAACTTCTACGACCCCTCGGACCATCGTCCGATTTTGGTGGATTTCGAGTTGAAATGACCGTTGGGAACGAATCTCCGACATGAAACCAATACTACTACTGTTAACCTTATCGACTTATGAGAAAAACATTTCTGACGGAAAGTCTCGCCCGCTTGCTGCGGGGAGCGATCGGAATCGCGTGCCTGGCGGCGGCCTGCGTGTCGTGCGAAACGCACTCGAACTCCGACCGCAGCGAGTCGATCGCGGTCTACGCGGACCCGATCGAAAAGAAGCCGGTCGACGCCGTATACGTCGGCGTGCAGGGCGGGCAGGCGAAAATCTATGCGGAGGCGAACGTCGACTTCGTCGCCTCGTGGGAGGACGACGCCGACATGCCCTGGGCGGCAGTCCTGGACGACACTGCGGTCGACCCGCTGACGGGGTGCCGCATAGTGACCCTCGACGTCCAGCGGCGTGTCGAAACGGGCTGTTACTACACGCGGCGCACGGGTATGCTGATTCTGGCGGCGACCGACGGGACGCTGAACTACAACCGCATAGTGCCCGTACACCAAGGTTCGACAGCTCGCGTGAGCAACGATTTCTCCTCCATGAAGTACGGCAAAACCGATCCCCGCTTCACGGACGACGAGACGCCCATCGACGACTGGACGACCGCCCAGAAGGATTACGGCTTCTCCTCCACGACAATCGACGGCGAGGAGCACGCCCACTGCTACGGCAAGAACGGCTATCTGAAATTGGGCGACGACGAAGGACACGGCGCCGACCTGATTTCGCCCTACACCAACACGCTGCGCAGCGACTCGATGCTCATGGTCTCGTTCCGCGCTGTGGCGTATACCGACTTCTACACCGGAGCCAAGGACGACAACAAAATCAAGGTCGAGGTACTCGACGGGGGCGTAATCGCCGATTTCGCCGACACGGGCAAGACCTCGATCGAGCTCGAAGCCGCCTACTACGACCCCCGGAGCGACGAGTTCCCCGAGAACATGTGGGAGGGAAGCGACCTGCTGGTCTTCGTGGTCGGAACGCAGCTCAATCCGATTACGGTCAACACGCGCATCCGCATCAGCTGCGGCTCGTTCACACAGACGTCGCCGGTCAACAACCGCATCTTCCTCGACAATTTCTACATCCGCCGCCTCGAAGCGGACGAAGAGAATTACTTTACCGAAAACAACGGCAGCGGCAAGGACATAATCCTCGGAGCGCCTCTCGAGGAGGGTCAGGAGTAAGCAGGCCGGAACAAGTCGTATCACCTAAAACAACCTGAAATGAACAAATTTCTTCACACAATGAGCGTTTTCGCCCGTGCGATGTCGCTGGGGGCGATTCTGATAATGCTCGCAGCATACACGGCACCGGCGAAGGCTCAGGAACAGCCGCAGGCGGTTCACGGCATCATCTTCGACTCCGAAGGCAATCCGCTGGTCGGAGCCACAGTGGTCGTCGCTGGCGGAGTGCAGGGCACGACGACCGACACCAAAGGTAAATTCACACTCAAAGTCAAACCCTCCGATTCGCTGACATTCTCCTACCTCGGCTACACGTCACAGACGACGAAGGTGGGCAGCCGCACGAAATTCAACATCCGGCTGGAAAAGGACGCCTCCACCGACATCGAAGAAGTGGTGGTCATCGGCTACGGCCAAGTGGCCAAGAAAGACCTGACCGGTTCGGTCTCTACGGTCAAGATGAACGACATCAAGGACCTGCCCACGCTCTCGGTCGACAACGCATTGCAGGGACGTATCGCCGGCGCCGACTTCATGTCGACTACCGGCGAACCGGGCGCCACCACGACCATCCGTATCCGCGGCACGCGTTCGATCAACGCCTCGAACGAACCGCTGATCGTCGTCGACGGCGTGATGGACGCCATCCACGACCTGAACGACATCAACTCCGACGACATCGCTTCCATCTCCGTGCTGAAAGACGCCTCGTCGACGGCCATCTACGGTTCACGCGGCGCCAACGGCGTCATCCTCATCACCACCAAACGGGGACTCGGCACGACGGGCAAGCCGAACATCACGTTCAAGACCGACATCGGCTTCTCGCAGCTGCCCCGCCACCTCGACATCATGAACGCGGCGGAATTCGCACAATACCGCAACGACTACGCCTCGTTCGGCTCCGACGCCAACCATCCCGACATCGGCGCCGATACGCCGCTCTCCGGCTCGGTGTACCCCGACCCGCTCTCGCTGGGCGAGGGAACCGACTGGATCAAGGAGATCACCCGCACGGCCATCTACTCGAATTACGCGCTCTCGCTCTCGGGCACCAACGAGAAAGCCTCGTACTACTCTTCGTTCTCCTACAACGATACGCAGGGCATCATCGACGACAGCGGCCAGAAGCGCTTCACGGGGCGTATCAACCTCGAACGCCAGCTGTTCAAATGGCTGAAAGTCGGTTACACGGGGTCTTATACATGGAGGCACAACGACCAGAACAAGGCCACGATAGGCGGCACCAACTGGTGGAGCGGCGCCCAATACCTGTCACCGCTGCTCAAACCGACGGACACATACAACCCGCTGTACTACAACGGACAGAAAATCAATACGCCGCGTGCGTTGATCGACCAGAACACCCATTACCTCGAACGTCATTCGAGCAATCACAACTTCTCGCTCAAACTGGAACCGATCAAGAACTTCACGATCAACAGCACCTTCTCCTACTACCTCTACCAGCGTCACACGTACCGTTACTATCCGGGCACGCTGCCCATGAAGAGCGAAAACGAAGGCGGCGAGGCATACCGCGCCGACTGGGACGAGAATTCGTTCTCGTGGGAGACGACGGCCGGCTACAAGTTCGAGAAGAACGGCCATGCGCTGGACGTCCTCGGCGGCTTCTCGGCCTACCGGTTCGTGTCGCACGACTTCAATCTCTCGGGCAAAGGCTACATGGACGACGCCATCATGTGGAACAACATGAACGCCGTCCTGGACAAGGAGACCTACTCGGCAGGTACGGCCTACTCGAAAAAGACCAAAATGTCGGTCTACGCCCGTCTGAACTACAACTGGAAATCGCGCTACTACCTCACGGTGACCGGCCGTTACGACGGCGCCTCGAACTTCGCGGCCAACAACAAGTGGGCATTCTTCCCGTCGGCGGCCGTCAAGTGGAATCTGGCCAACGAGAACTTCCTGAAAGACTGCGACTGGATAGACGACCTGTCGATTCGCGTGAGCGCCGGTCTGACCGGCAACGACGCGATCAGCACCTACCGTTCGCTGGCCGTGCTCTCGTCCACCACAGGCGGCTATCTGTTCGACGGCTCGCAGCCTGTCGCCTTCTACCGCAGCCGTCTGGATTCGCCCGACCTGACATGGGAGAAGACGGCCGCCTACAACGTGGCCATCGACTGGTCGATGTTCAAAGGACGCCTGAACATCACGGCCGAAGCCTACAAATCCAAGACAACCGATCTGCTCATGTCGCTGGCCGTAGCCGCCCAGACGGGTTACACCTCGCGCTGGACCAATATCGGCTCGACGTCGAACAAGGGCATCGAGCTTTCGATCGAGAGCCAGAACATCGTGCGGCCGAACTTCCACTGGACGACGACGCTCACGATGTCGCATAACGACCAGATGGTCGACGATATCGGCTCGGAAGACTTCATTTCGGCTTACGACTCGCCGGGCAACAACAGCTACATGATGTACGGATACGTCAAGGGATACCCGCTCAACTCGCTGTGGGGCTTCAAGTACGGCGGCACGTGGAAAAACGCCGACGAACGCAAGGAGAACGAAATTACGAAGACCTACGTGAGCGTCTCCAACACCGACGGCGGCGCACGCTACTACGACGTCAACCACGACGGCGTGATGTCGCGCGAAGACCTGATTTATCAGGGCAACGCCGACCCCTATCTGTACGGCGGTCTGCAAAACACGTTCTACATTCACGGCTTCAAACTGGGTGTCTATTTCGCCTACTCGCTCGGCGGCAAGATCTACAACTATTCGGAGATCTACATGGCCGGTTCCCAGTTCGCGAACCAGTACCGCTACATGCTCGACGCCTGGCATCCCGTGCGCAACCCCAACTCCGACATCCCGCGCGCCGGAGCCAAGAGCGACGCCGCGCTACCGAGCGACTTCATGATTCACGACGCTTCGTATCTGCGACTGAAAAACGTCACGCTCGCCTACACGTTCGACTTGCGGAAGAAATGCTCGTGGCTGCGCGACCTCACGCTGAGCGTATCGGGCGAAAACCTCTATCTGTGGAAGAAATACAACGGATTCGACCCCGACGTATCGAGCGAAGGCACCTCGTCGACGCTGCGCCGCATGGACTTGGGCGCCTACCCCAAACCCCGAACCATCATATTCAGCCTCCAGTTGAGATACTAAACCAATAAGATCATAAGAACTATGAAAATCAAAAACATATTGTATGCGACGCTCTTCTCGGCTTCCCTCTTGTTCCAGTCGTGTTCGCTCGACGAGGACACGTCGGGAATTTCGAGTCCCGACAATTTCTTCCGCAAATACTCGGAGTGCCAGTCGGTCGTGAACAGCTGCTACATCCCCATCAAATCGATTTACACCTACACCTACATGCTCGCCACCGAATGCGTCACCGACATCGCATACTGCCCGTCGGGTACGCGCGACGCCAGTCTGGACATCTCGCCCGCCGTGCCGCGTTTCGGCTCGACCGTCTGGACGCAGGGCTACCTCGGCGTACAGCGCTGCAATTTCGCCGTCAACGGCATCGAACGCGCCTATCAGAACGAAGTACTCTCCGAAGAGCAATACCTGCAACTGCTCTGCGAGGCCAAGACTCTGCGCGCGTTCTACTACTGGACGCTGACCTGCTTCTTCGGCAACGTTCCCTTCTACTTCGACGACGTCACCGACAACGAAGTACTCAACCGCATTCAGGTGCTGCCGCGCATGGATGCCGACGAAACGCGCGCGACAGTAATCAAAGACTTGCAGTCGATCGCGCCGCTCGTCGACCAGACTCGCACCTACGACAACGAGGCCAACCGGCTGGGAGCCTCCTGCGCCTACATGCTCATCGCCAAAATGGCCATGTGGAACAAGGAGTGGGACACTGCCCTCGAAGCGCTGCAACAGATCGAGACCATCTACGGCCCCCTGTCGCAGTACGACTACGCCCAGAACATCCTCTTCCGCAACAAGAACACTCCCGAATCCATCATGGAGATTCAGCACACCTACACGCAGGGCGGTCTCACCTATACCTCCAACGTGGCCTGCATCTGCCAGCCCTATCCGCGTTCGGCCAACTCGTCCATCTACGACGGCGTCGACATTCCCGAACTCGGCGATCAGGCGACCGTATGGACGGCCATGCGGCCGAACGTCTACTTCTGTCAGGGACTCCAATCCAAGATGGGCAAGGATATCCGCGCCAAATACAACATGGCGTGGGGCTATGAAGACAAGACCTTCAACAGCACCAACACCCGTCCCTGGTGCGGTCCGAAATTCTGGTGCCCGAACATGCAGGCATCGGCCGACGGCAACAATTACAAGGTATTCCGCTACGCCGACGCGCTGCTGATGATGGCCGAGTGCTACTTCTACAAAGAAAACTACGAGAAGTCGATCGAGTACCTCGACATGACCCGCACGCGCGCCGGACTGGGCAACTACATCTACCGTACGCCCGCACGCCTGGAAGAGGAGATTCGCAACGAACGGGCGCGGGAGCTCTTCGGCGAATTCCAGCGCAAGTACGATCTGGTGCGCTGGGGCATCTGGTACGATGCGGTGACGAGCAACAGCGACTATGGCCCTCTGCAACTCAATACGACGTCCAGCCTCATCAAACCGTGCCACCGCTACTACCCCATTCCCGACACGGAGGTAACCTACTCGAAGAATAACCTCGACAACAACGAATACAAGGCCTACGGGTTGTAACGACCAGAAACTCTCAGACTATGAAAACATCACTCAATAAACACAAAAGATCGGCCGCCGGCCTGCTGATCGCCGTCGCGGCATTCGCGGCCGCCCTGACCGGCTGTCAGAAGGATTTCGAGATGGACCTGCCGCTGGCGGTGGCGGCACGGGAACTGTCGCTGAGCAAAGAGGCCGGCTCGACACACGTGCTGGTCTATTCGAACGGAGAGTGGACGGCACGCTTCACGCGCAACGTGAAGTGGGCGTCGCTCAACAAGCTCGAAGGTTACGGCAACCACGAAATCGTCTTCACCTACGCGGCCAACTACGGTATTTCGCGCAAAGTCGGGGTCGTCTTCCAGAAAGGCGAACTGGCCGACACCGTAACGTTCACCCAAGCGGGCACCGTCACCGAACCGTCGCTCGCGTTCGCCAAACCCGCCGTAGCGCTATTGAAGGCGCCATCGCGAATCTTCGCTCCCATCGACACCAACCTGCGGTACTGCATCGACGACGTGGAGGCTTCCGTCACCTACTACGATGCGGACGGAGTGCCCGGTGAACCCGTACCCGTCGTGACGCGCGCCGAAAGCGAAGAGGGCGACGACAAACCGCAGGCGCAACCCGTTACGCCCTGGATTTCCGAGGTCGCCATCACGCACGAGGGCGTGTCGTTCGCCGTCGAGGACAACGAGGCCGGCTCCACGCGCCTGGCCGACCTGACCCTCTTCATCGAAGACGCCGAGGGCACAGCCACCACCTCGGTGCTGAGCATCTCGCAGGGAATCGCCGAGCCTTCGCTCAAACTGGACAGCTCCGTCGAGACCTACGAGGGTTATGCACAACAGTGCACGATTCCGGCCACGACAAATAATCTCGTACCCTACGCCGACCAAATCGTCTACGATATCACCTACGATACCCCCGTCGAGGAGGGCAACGAGTGGCTGTCGGAACCCATGCTCACGGACGAGGGGCTGACCTTCTCGCTGACTCAGAACGACAGCTCGGAAGCCCGTTCCGCCACGCTCAACCTCAGTTACGCCGACGCATTGGGCGCCTCCGTTTCGGCAGTCTGCAAAATCACCCAGAGAGCCTATCCCACCGCCGTCGACTTCGCGACCGTACGCGGAATGACCCCGGGCGAAATCTCGCTGGCGGGCTATATCGAGGGATTCGTGGTCAGCGACCCGGCCAGCAAGAACATCGTTTCGAGCCCCCAGACCGGACAGTATGCGTTCGACCGTACCGAGAACGACCGCACGGTCTACCTCGAATCGACGGACGGCCGCTACGGTTTCTGCCTGAAATTCGCAACCGAAGACGACAACACGCTGGAACGTTTCTCGAAGGTGCGGCTCTCGCTCGACGGCGCCATCCTCGAAAAGAAGGCCGTCCCCGAATGCTACACCATCACGGGACTGACGGCGGCCAACATTTTGGAGACATCGACACCCGACGAATTCAAGATTCCCGTCAAGACCAAATGCATCGCCGAACTCACCGACGACGACATCTTCACGCTGGTCTCGGTACCCGACCTGGAAATCATGTGCAAGGACGGCGCCTACACCAACTGCACCGACGGTTACTCGCTCAAAGACGACGTGAACCCAATCGGCGCCACCGCGCCGCGCTGGGACGTCGCACCGCTGATGTGCTACGACAAGACGGGCGAAGTAATCCACATGCTGACCAATGCGGCCGTACCCTGGCGCCGTTTCAGCTCGGGACGCGATCTGGAATTCTATTCGGTCGTAGCCCAAGGTTCGGGCACGTTCCGGGGTATCGTCGTAGCCGACGACGTGGCGCCCGTCCGTTTCGGCGACCTCGGCCGCTACCAGCTGCGCGCCATGACGCAGGGAGAGATCGCCCTGACCGAAGAGCCATTCTCGAAGACCATCGTCGAGTGGAACTGGAACGACCGCCAGAACGACCTCACACCGGAAATCGGCGAGGGCGAGATCGACAAGTACGACGCCACGCAGGCCGGGTCACCGGACTTCAACAATGTCGTCTGCTCGGGCAACGGCGGCGGAACTTCCGAACAGAAGGGACTGGTGCCCAATGGCAGCGTCGTGCTCTCGCGCCAGTGGTGGGATTTCGACAAGGACGAAGGCAAATATTTCGACATCTCGTTCTCGACGCAGGGCATCACCGGATCGAACCTGATTTTCGGCATCGTTTGGGGACACGGAAACATGAACAACACCTCGTTGACCGGCCCTGCGCACTGGAATCTGCTCTACTCCGTCGACGGAGGCACGACGTTCCGGCCCGTTCCCGACTGCCCGATCATCAAGAAGCGTTCGATCGTATGGTGGAGCGGGACATCGCAGGACTCGACGCCGGGCTACACCGAGCATCTGCGCCGGCTGCCGGCCGATTGCTTCGGCAAGGAGAAGGTGGTGTTGCGCCTGCAAGTAGCCGACAAGGTGACAGACATCGCCCCGAGCAGCAGCGCTTCGACCTATCCGACGAATCTGGGCATCGAAAAAGGCACGCTCACGCCGGAGATCACGGCCGCCAACTGTCAGGTTCGAATCGGTACGCTCACGATACGTTACAACTAAACGCATTTCGGTCGGGCGGCGGACGACAGCCGGCCGCCTGACCGGAAAAACAACAACGACAAAACCGAAACAACATGAACTTTCGCAAATCGATATTCAAGTTTTGGAGCATCGCCGCTGCGGTCGGAGTCGCAGCTGCCTGCACCAATGTCGACGCCGAGGACATCGACCTCGTCAAACTGGGTGCATTGGAAAAAGAGTTCATCGTCGAGGCCGATGCGAACTCGTTCGACATCGACATCTACACCAACGGCGCATACCATATCGAACGGATAAACGAATCCGACTGGCTGAGCCTCGCGTGCGGCGAGACGACGGACGGCAAGGCCACAATCACGGCCGAATGCGAATTCAACGAGGATTTCAAACGCAAGGCGGGCATCGTCCTCTGCTCCGACGTGGATTCGCGGCGCGACACGCTCTACATCAAGCAGAAGGCGCTCATCGACGCGCGCATCGCATTCGCAAATTCGTCGATCATCGTCCCCGGGGCCGGCGGCGAGAACAAGTCGGTCATCGAGACCAACGTTCCCTTCTCCGACATTACGGTGGAGACCGAATACTCCGATCCCGAGAATACGGACTGGATCCAGGAGATCGAGATCGTCGACGCCGAGAGCGAGGAGCGCGAGCTGGTCATCACGCTCGACGCCAACCCCGCCGAAGAGGTTCCGCGCTCGGCCGCCGTGTCGCTCTCATTCACCGACGGATGGGACGAGACCGTCTCCGTCGAGTTCAATCTGCTGCAACGCACGGCCAAAGAGACGCTCGGCCGCAACATCACTTTCGAGGAGTTCCGCCAAAACTACGCCCTCAACAAGAAGATCGAAGACTACGTCATCATCGAAGGCATCGTCGTGAGCAACCCCGACAACCGCAATGCGGGCGAGAACACCCAACTTACCACCTCGACAATCGACTACACCGTTTCGGAACGGACCCTCTACCTCGAATCGAAGGACGGCCGCTACGGCATCGCGATTCTCACCAACGAGGTCGAGGACAACATCTTCGACCAGTACGACCACGTGCAGCTCCTCATTCAAGGCGCCACCGGCAACCTGGTCGAGAATCCTGACCGCTACGAATTGGAGGGTGTCACCAAGTCGATGGTCATTTCGCGCACCGCCGGTTCGGCCTCCGACGTTCCCGTCAAGGAGAAACACATGAACGAGCTGACCGACGACGACATCTACACCTACGTGACACTCAAAGAGGTCGAGTTCCCCGTACGCAAAGGTTCGATCACGCCGGTCAACGAAGGGTACGCAATCGGCACGAACGCACACCGTATCAGCAAATACCCGCTGCTCGTGCGCGACATCAACGGCGACGCCATGTACATGATGACCAATACCAACTGCGCATACCGCAGCGACGGCACACGGCTGCCCTACGGTTCGGGCGACATTTCGGGCGTAATCGTCCACGAACGTTTCTCGCGTTTCGAATGGCGCAACGGAGCCGACCCTGCCGAAATGACGGATGACCCGACGCTCGGCTACATCGGCCGCTATCAGATCCGCCACCAGAACAAGGAGGACATCTGGGGCAAGATGCAGAACAGCGTGGAAGACAGCTTCTCGGCACTGCTGACCGAATATCGTTATTGGAACCCCGACACGGAGAACGAGGTGCAGAAACCCACCTACGGCACAAACGGCTGGCTGACGCACACCTATCAGGAAAAGTATTCGGGTTCGGCCGCCAAGGAGTACCTGCAAGCCACCTACAAGCAGCACATGGTGGGCGGCGGCACGTACGAATACTTAGGGCCCGTCGGCAACAGCGCGAACAACCTTTTCGGCGCCAACTACGGCAACAAGAACGGTATCGGCATCGTAATCGACCCCTCGAAGGAGAGCTGGAATCCGAAGATGGACGCCTTCATCAGCCGCAATCCCGACGGAACGATCGAGTGGTGCGGCCCGTATGCCTCCGACCAATACGCAGCCAGCGGTTCGGGCGGCTGGCCCGGAAACGACGCAATCCCGACGAGCTCCCAGCAAATCAACTACAACGGCAGTACGTCAATGCGCGGCAAGGCCAACGTAAGCGGCAACTGTTACACCGCCTTCTCCAACCACTACTGGTGGGACGACGACACGGGACGTTTCTACGCATGGCTGATCAACTTCTCGACCGAGGGCATTTCGACCTCGCACATCTCGATGCAAATCTCCGTGATGAACACGCAGCAGACCTTCTATTCGCCCCGCTACTGGTGCGCCGAGTGGGCGCTCACCGACTCGCAGGCGCCCGAAGACGACTCGCAATGGAATCTCATCGGCGAATACACGGTGCCCGACGTCTCCGTCTGGTCGAATACGCTCTACTCGTCGATCGTGGCCTACAAGTACATCGACTTCGAACTGCCGCAGGAAATCCTCGGCCACCCGGACGTCTACATCCGTCTGCGTCCGACGAGCGACCTTTGCAGCGACGGCGGCGATTATGCCAACGCCCGCCTGAACGGAAGCGCTGCCGGAGCGGCTTTGGCCTCCCAGCATGCAAGCAGCCTCGAGTATTTCGCGATTCGTTACAATAAATAACCGCTGTATCCGATAACCGGCCGAGGGCCGGCAAGCAACGGAACGTCCGGGCTTGTCGGCCCTCTTTTCGAATACATCCGAAACAATGAAGCTGAAAATCACGCTATTTCTGACAGCATTGCCGTATCTCGCCGTCGCGCGCGCCGACATCGGTATCGTGCCTCGCCCGCTTTCGGCCGCGGAAGGCAGGGGGACGTTTGCGATCACGGAGCGCACGGTCGTCGCATCGCCCGATACGCTGCGGCAGGAAAAATAAGGTTTCGGAATCGCGCAGTCACGTATCGCAATCCCTGTTTCGTTCCGGCGGACCGGGAGGAGGCACCGCGAGCCGTCAGAGACAGTCCCGCTTCACAAGCGGGACAAATTGCGACACGGGAAGACCTGAATCCGCACCTTCTTGCGAAAACCGCCTGCCGAACCCTCCGGCGCGAACTCTCCGCACGAACCGCTCCCGTTCTCGTTTTTATTTCCTATCTTTGGCGGTGAAAACGACCTCGCTTTCGGCGGCCGGACAGGAACGACCGGTTCCGCACCATGCGGCCGCCCTCAAAACTGTGACCCGGCATGGACAATCTGAACCAAGACCTGACATCGCTGCTCCGCCGCGCGGGGCTGGACAACTCCGGCGGAGAGTGGGGCTCGCGCATCCTGCTCGTCGCAGGCATCGTCCTCGTCTGCTACCTCGCGGTGAAATTGTTCCGGCATCTGGTGACACCTGCCCTGCAACGCATCAGCGCCCAGACCCGGACGATGTGGGACGACCATCTGTTCGACGACAAAGTCCTGCACGCCGCCTGCCGTCTGATTCCGCCCGTCCTCCTATATCTGCTGCTGCCGCTGGCCTTCGGCGACGACCCCTCGCTGCTGAAACTGCTGCACAAAGGCTGCTCGATTTACCTCATCGTCGTGACGATCGCCCTACTAAACACCTTTCTCAGCGCGCTCTACGACATTTCGAACAAACACGAAACGCTGCGCGACCGGCCGTTGAAAGGCATCTACCAGATGCTCAAACTCGTGACCGTCAGCGTCGGCATCGTATTGATCATCGGGATTCTCATCGACCGGAACGCCACGAGCATTCTGGCCGGACTGGGTGCATCGGCTGCCGTGCTGATGCTGATTTTCAAGGACAGCATACTGGGGCTCGTCGCCGGCGTTCAACTCTCGGCCAACGACATGCTGAGACCGGGAGACTGGATAACGATGAGTAAATACGGTGCCGACGGGTATGTAATCGAGGTGACGCTGACGACGGTCAAGGTGCAGAATTTCGACAAGACGATTACGACGATTCCGCCCTATGCGCTGGTCAGCGACTCGTTCCAGAACTGGCGGGGTATGCGCGAATGCGGCGGACGGCGCATCAAGCGCTCGGTCTTCATCGACGCCCGCACGATTCGCCCGTGCACGCCGGAAGAGACGGCGCGGCTCCGCGAAAAGGGGTATCTTGCGGCCGATACATCGCAGGAAATCGTCAACCTGCAAGCGCTGCGGGAGTATCTCGCGAATTACCTGAGCAACTGCCCCGACGTGCGCAGCGACCTGATGTTGATGGTACGCACGCTCCAACCCACGTCCGAAGGCGTGCCTTTGGAGTTCTACTGCTTCACGCGCCACTTCGAATGGATTCCCTACGAAGCGTTCCAGAGCGCACTTACCGACCGCGTGCTCACCCTTCTGCCGGAGTTCGGCTTGCAGGCGTTCCAGCGGCCTGCGGGCACCGATCTGCATGAACGGCACTGACGGCATTCGGACACAGGAGGAATGTCTGTTTTCCGACGCAAAACGCGCGCTTTCTCCCCGAAGGAGCGTATCCCTGCAACGGTTTTTCCGGAAAAGGTGCGCGAAATACCACGAAATACGCTTTGCCTGCGTGCGTTCCTTCCGTCGCACGGCGCGGACGTCCGCGGAAGACGGCCCGACGAAGGACGGCGAGGGCAGAACGCCGTCTCCACCCTATCGGATATTATGCCTCCGCACTGAGACACATGCTGACATAGCGCACGACGACGGGATAAAAGCGCATGTATGCCGATGCATGCGCCGAATCGGGATTGCGACGGCAAGGCGCCCCCTGCTCCGAATACACCGCCGCAAGGGAACGAAAAGGGGCAGAGTTGTGAAAACTCTGCCCCGAATCGTCCTCCGTCGCGACGGAGGAGAGACGATCCCCGCTATTTGAGAATCTTGTAGGTCACCTTACCGCTCTTCACGGCCCAGGGATAAGCCACCTCGACGTTGACCGTCACGTCGACATCCTTCTGCAACGAGAGGTTGTTGAGGTTCGAGAAGGTGATCCGACCGGTCGTCTCGTCGACAGTTACACGGTCGCCGAGTGCCGCCGAAGCGTCGAATCCGTTGTCGGCATAGGTCACCGAGAAGCTGACGATGCGGATCGCTTCCAGTCCGAAGACGTCGTCGCTGTTGGGACGGACGCCCGTAGCGAAGCCGTTGGTATCGTCGCCCGTGATCCACGGATCGGCCAGCGTCGCATCGTGATCGATCAGCTCGAAGCCCTTCATATCGTCGGCGTCGCGCATATCGCGCAGCGAAAGTACCTCGCAGATATTCTTCGTATAGGTCGCTTCGGCCGTGCGGGTCGGGATTTCGACGGTCTCCGACTGCGTGAACGAGCGGATCGGGTCGAACTTGTTGACCTCATACGACGTATAGTCGTTCACGGCCGTGAAGGCGTTGCCGATGACGATGCCGTCGATCGAAAGCGTACCGACGACGGGCACGGATTCGTTGCGGCCGTAATACGAAAGTTTGTTACCGGCGATCTCGATGCCGTCGTGGGCGGGAGCCGTCGCGGGAATCTCGTAAGCGAAGACGAGTTTCTGTGCAGCGATCTCATCGTCCGATACCGGTACCCATACGCCCTGCGCATCCTTCTTGACGATCGTGAAGGCGGATTCCAGATCGATGTCGGCTACCGAGAAGCCCGTGAGCGCACTCAATCCGAAACTCGGCGACCAGAGCCCCTTCACATCCGACTGCCACTTGCCGTCCGCGTTGTAGACCCATGCGTCGACGTGCTGCGCGGCATAGGCGGGAATCTCGACCCTGGCCTCGCCCTTGACATAGATCGGCAGGCCGTAGTTGGGAACGAGCTTCGTCTCGAAGGCGAATACGTCGGCGTCGGTCTCCACATCGGCACGATTGACCTGCATGTGGGAGGTCATCTTGCCGTCGTTGGCCACGGCGATGCGGGTGATCGTCGCAGGGTTCGAACCGTCGAGGAACCAGTGGTTCTTCTCCAACGTCCGGTCGCCGCAGACAGCCTTATAGAATGCGTTCGCACTGTTGGGCGAGCCTCCATAGTAAGGACGGGTAAGCGACGTAGCCAGTTCGGCGGCATCCGTGAAGTGATCCTTCACCTGCTCGAAGAGCTCGTCGACAACGGAGGTATCCTCGGCCACGAACAGCTCCTCGGTGGCATCGTATGCGAGCGTAGCGTCGGGAAGCGTAACCTCGATCTTCTCGGGCAGTGCGACGAACTCGGCCTCGAAGGCGATCGTCACCTGTACGTTCTCGAACTCGCTCGACGCTTCGACGGCATAACGCTTGCCGAAGGTGTATCCCGAAACGCGCAGCGTATAGCCCTCGTCGGCATCGTAAGCCACAGGAACCACCTTCACATTGTCGTCGACGGTCTCGGTCGGCTTGCCCTCCGCGTCGAGCTCGACGGCCTTCACCACGGCGCTGCCGCCCTGGTTCCAGTAGGTCACGATGTTCTCGGGCGTGATGTCCTGAGGAAGCGTCGACTCGGTTACTTTGAGCGTGAATTCGCGCTCGGAACCTTCGTACTCGCCGCCGGCTTCGTAGACCGTCCGGAAATCGGAGTAGTTCCAGACGTACTTCAACAGGTCGAGCGTTACGCCGCGCTTGGTCTTGACGATCGTCACACGGCTGTTGAAGGTCGGGTTCAGCGCATCGTAGGCGGCAGCGACCGTATAGGCGTGCTCGGTGAGCAGGTAGTTGTTGCGCGTCGACTTGTCGGCGGCGATCAGCTTGACCGTCTCGTCGCAGACTTCCTCCCCGCCGTTCGCAACTTCGAAATTACCCTTGTCGGCCGACTCCAACTCCGTGCCGTCGGCCTTGAAAGCCTTGCTCGTGCAGGCCACGACGGGCGCTTCGAGCGAATAACCCATGTCGGCGAGCTGAGCCAGATCGTAGTAGGCTTCGCCGTCGGTAGCCCAGAGTTTGTAGCCCTTCATCAGTTCGACGACCATGTCGGTATCGTCGTAGGGAATCTCGTAGGCCACTTCGCCGTCCGCAGCGACGATCCGGTCGGCGTCGATCGAACCGTCCTCCTTGGCGGGAGCCAGCACGACGGCCTTCACGTCGGCGCGCGCCGGCACGAGGTTCACGTAATCCGAAACCACATTGGCCGAATAGTCGTTCCCGGCCTCCGCGTCGTAGGCTTTCTGTACGCGCAGCGCAATGCTGTACGAAACCTTACCCGTGAAGAAGTCGGGGGTGAAATCGGCGGGAAGCGCCGTCACGATGAAGCGGCCGTTGCCCGTCTCGTCGGCCTCGACCTTCTGAATATTCAGCGCAGGCACCGTAGCGCGCGTCTTCACCTGTTCCATTTCCAGCGAGAACATCTCGGGCTCGGCGGCATAGGCGGCCACGAGCTGTCCGGCAGCCTCGACGGGCGTAACGCGGAAGGTCATCTCCACCGTACCGTTCGCCAGCAGAACGGGCTCCTCGCCTTCGGGGGCATAGTAGAGCGCGTTGACCGACGCCTTGTGATCGTCGTAAGCCGGAACATAGACGAGGCTCTGGATACGGCTCAGGAGCTGATCCACGTCCATGCGCAGGCCGTCGATGAGGTTTTTCAGATCCTGCATCGTCCCCTCGTACTCACCGGCGACATCCTTAATCGCATTGGCAATGGCCTGATCGATCGCGCCGTCGTTGGCGAGCGCCTTGCCGATGCAGTCCTCCACGCCCTTCGTGAAGGCGGCGTTCGACTCGTCGTATTTGATCTCGGCATTTTCGAGCGCTTCGAGCCGGCTCTTGATGTTGGCCAGCGAACCGTCGGCGTCGGGCTTGCCGTTGAGGGCATCGATCTGCTCCTGCAAATCCTGGATTTCGAGATCGAGCACATCCTTTTGGACGAAGTTATATTTCGCCAGGATCGGCTCCATCGCTTCGCCCAGCGAGTTCTTCATCGCCGTCTCGCTCTGGCGGATCGCCTCCTGTAAGACGGTCAGCGTCGGATAATCGGCCAGTTCGGCGTCGGTCACGTAACCTTCGAGCGTCGAAGCCAGCCCTTCGGCCGAAACGTAGTTGGCCTTGATCTGGTTGAGCAGCTGCGACAGACTCTCGACCGTCGTTTTGGTGGCGTAGGTCGCCTCGGCGTCGCTCTTGGTCAGGTAGTTCGCCAGCGAACCCTTCACGGCGTCGATTTCATCCTGCAAACTCGTGCGGGCGCTTTCGAGCGCCTCGATCCGCTTCTCCAGCTTGCCCCTATCGCTTTCGAGCGTCTCGATCTGTTTTTTCAGCGCTTCGACTTCCGATGCGGAGGCCGCCTTTCCCAACTCCTCCTGCAACTTTCCGATCTCTCCGGCCTGCGTCTCGGCTTTGCCCTGCAACGCCTCGATTTCGTCCTTCAAGCCCGAATCAACCCCGTCCAACCGGTCGACCGCATTTTGCAGAGACTGCATCTGCTTCTCCACGGAAGCGATCTGCCCCGTCGTCAGCTCGTCGATCCGGTTGTTCAGACTCGTGATGTCGTCATCGTAGTCCTTGCAACCGACTCCGGCTACCACCGTTCCGACAAGGAACAGCGATAGGAGTCTACCTAAGAATTGTCTTTTCATAATGAAGAAATTAAAGATGTTTTGAAATGGTTTGAACTTCGTGTCTTTTCGGTATTTATTTACTGATTCCTACATAGTTGTCATCCCTTATCGGCAGGATTTCATGCCTCCCGCCGCCGGACTGTTGGTATCGTATATGATACGCATGATGCAAAGATATATGAAAATCTTTGCAATACAAAACTTTTCGTAAAATTTTTCGGGATGCCAATCGACTATACAGAACAGATAAAACTTATCGCTCTAAAAATCAGAACACTAAGAAAGGCTCGAAAGCTCACGGTACAGGAATTGGCCTACCGCTGCGACATCGAACGTTCGAACCTGAG
>ONZZ01000827.1_pt1 | contig 23191 bp, 14 predicted proteins | sample 1671101 | NCBI WGS metagenome assembly ONZZ01 (sample SAMN06348122, study PRJEB24527) | human gut metagenome | biome: human gut; feature: ankylosing spondylitis patient; material: feces | host: Homo sapiens | place: China | collected 2015-10
TATTAAGAATATGAAACATTCATTGAACCCACAGCACAATACAACTGCCGGCTCACACCCTGTTAAATCATCAATACGCTGGCATAACATCAGAACATCTTCTTACTGGAACATTTTCAAATTATCAGCCTGTTTCTTCCTTATTATTATACTGCTCTATTTTACCCATATTGGCTGTCCTATTAAATTCATAACAGGCATTTCCTGCCCAGCCTGCGGTATGACGAGAGCTGTGCTTGCAATTCTTCACGGTGATACACACGCTGCACTTAATTATCATCCTCTTGTCCTTACACTTCCAGTGCTATTAATAAGTGTTATCGTATATATAGTTAATACCAGACGTATTAAGCCTTCCGTCAGGTTAAGCCGTCTATTGAATTGTATCTTTATATTATCTGCAGTGCTATTTATCGCCGTGTATGTACTACGAATGTTAAATACTACAGATACTATAGTCACATTAGCACCTTCACAATCAATATTGGTTAGATTATTCAGAAATATCTTCAAATAATTGTGAAAAGATTATCTATTCTTTTAATAAGCAATCACATATGCTAGAATATAACCAGAATATTAGTTGGCACTAACATTTCCTGCTGACTATATATTCTGGTTATTATTATATGGCGCACTAGCGCAGAAAGCAGGTATATATGGCATTACATGTTATGGATGAAGCCAATCGTTGTCTTCAATGCAAAGTTCCACAGTGTCAGAAAGGCTGCCCTATAAGCACCAACATTCCACTGGCAATTAAGTTACTCAAAGAGAACAAGCTTGATGAAGCAGGTAAAATGCTTTTTGAAAATAATCCTCTTACAACTGTATGCAGTCTTGTCTGTAACCACGAAAACCAATGCGAGGGGCATTGTGTTCTTGGACGTAAGGGAGCACCTGTACATTTTTCAACAATAGAGAATTATATCTCAACTACATATGCTAACAAAATGACAGAAGGTCCTAAGCCATCTAACGGTATGCGTGTAGCTATTATCGGTTCAGGTCCTGCTGGAATTACAATCGCTATTATCCTGGCAAGATATGGATATCAGGTAACTATATTTGAGGGCAAGGACAAAATTGGCGGTGTCTTAAGATATGGTATTCCTGAATTTCGTCTTCCCAAATCAGTTCTTGACGATATCGAATACCGTCATCTTGAATTAAAGGGTATCAAGGTACGTCCTAATACTCTTATAGGAAGTGCAATAACTATTGAAGATTTATTCCGTGATGGTTATAAGTCTATATTCGTAGGAACTGGCGTATGGAATCCTAACACACTTCACATAAATGGAGAGACATTTGGAAATGTCCACTTTGGAATTAACTATCTTAACAACCCCGACAGCTATAAGCTTGGAGAACGTGTAATCGTAATCGGTGCTGGTAATGCTGCTATGGACGTTGCAAGAACAGCGATAAGAAAAGGTGTCCGCAGGCTAACCTGCTTCTCTATCACTAAAGAAGTAGCTGCCAGCCAGTATGAATTCAGCTATGCCACTCTTGAAGGTGTTGAATTTGAATATAACAAACGACCAGTTGAGATTAAAGATAACGGCGTAATATTCAGAGATGTAATAGAAAATGAAGATAGCTCATTCACTGATGTAGATGGAAGCGACACATTATATGAATCAGACAGCGTTATTATCTCAATAAGCCAGGGACCAATGACAAGGCTTGTCAACAGCACTAAAGGCTTAAATGCCAACAAACGTGGTCTTCTTGAAGCTGACGAAACAGGTCATACATCACGCCCGGGAATATTCGCATCTGGTGATGTCGTTAATGGGGCAAGAACTGTTGTAGAGGCTGTAGCACATAGTAAGATTGTTGCAGAATCTATGCATGAATATATGCAGTCGCTTAAAGATACTACAGACTAATACATATTGCTTCACGATAGTCATTCAATATATGACACTAATACAGTAATAATTAACGGACGACAGTAAAGAAAATCGCGGTTATCATCAACGTCAGGCACGCTCTCGCTACTCTCGCACGCAGCGGATACTAAGGTGCTAAAATACAGCACCTAAGTACCGGCGTGCTCAAAGTACCTGACTTTTGATAATAACCGCGGTTTTCTTTGCAATCTGTTTTATAACAATATCCAATTAAATATTCTGGCGTAAGCCCCTGATACCAGCCGCCACCTAAGCCATATACCGTCCGTTATGCCACCACACTTACTTAACCTGCGTAACCGTTCCGTCATCTGCCACATTTGCATTAATACTCACCTTATTAAGAAGGCTGAATATTCTGCTTTTATCTTCTTCCTGTGTGCATATACGTGTCACACAGCCCTGTAATGTGCCGTCCTGAACAGCTGGCACTACTGATACATCAATTTTATCACCATCATCATTGCCGCTTATTCTGATATTAACGAGCATTGTATCAACATTATATTCATCGAACCAGAAATTACCAAGACTATAGAATATAGGCTTATCCTCATAATACTCTATACCCTGAAGGCAATGGCTGTGACCGCCGATGATAACATCTGCTCCTGCATCTATATATTCCCTTGCACTAGACCTCTGAACGTCCTCAAGCACAGTTGTATGCTCAGTACCCCAGTGGACAACAGCAACTACATAATCTGCATTAGCTCTGGCCTCTTTAATTGTCTGGACAAATAACTCTGTATCATAACATCTGAGTATTCCCGGCGTAGTATCTGTAGCCTGTGGTGTCATCTTATACTTTTCAGCTCTTGAAGCTGCCACGATAGCTATCTTCTTTCCGTCAACTTCTGTATAATATGGTTTCATTGCTTCTTCAAGCGTTCTTCCAGCACCAACATACGGAATCCCAACTGCTTCTAAAGCAGAAAATGTATCATACATTGCCTCCTGTCCATAATCATATACATGATTATTAGCAAGCTGTGCAACATCTACTCCAAGTGCATTAAGCACCTTTGCTCTCTCTGGACCAGCTCTGAATGTCCACATTTTATTAGCAAGAGGTGCACCTCTGTCACTGTAGCAGAATTCATTATTAACCAATGTAATATCTGCATCTTTCATATACTTTATAAGCTCTGGCGATATACATTTAGTAATATCTCCGTTATTCTTATCAAGTTCTTTAGTTGTCGGCTCACCCTCCGCAATGTTAATATCACCTGTAAATGTCATTGTTATGTCAAATGGGTGTGTATTAATTGTTGTTTCTTCCTGTGTTGAAACCTCGCTTGTATCTAATACATCATTACTGCTTACACTTGATGATTTCCCACACCCTGATATAAACAACACACTCATAATGACAGCTATAATAACGGCTGATTTCGTCTTTAAAGCATTTTTTACTATGCTCTTTCTCATTATATAGTATTCTCCATTCCTGACCTATATGTATTCTGTTCTCGTTCAATCATTCATAAATAATTATTGATTATTATCAATTATTGATTATTCACAATTACTTATTACTATCAATCATTTATTCTTAACAATTATTTATTCTTAGAGTTCTTTGAATCCTTATGTTCACTGACTGATTCGTCCATAACGCCTCCTGCCGCAAGCAGTGCTTTAGCTCTCTCAAAGGAATCCATATGAACTAAAATATCACATTTGGCATTCTTATCATTATTAAGAAATCTAAGAAGTCCTGTATGTAACTTCCATCTTTCAAAATATGAAATATTGTTCTTTCTAAGAACCTTCTCTATCTTCTTACATTCTTCCATTGATACATCAGAACGAATTACTCTTTCCATTGTTGAAACTTCACTCATCACATAACACCTCTTTTATTATAGTTTCAATTCACTTTTTCAGCCTAAATTTTATCACATAAGAATCAAAAAATCTATAAAAAAATAAAACTGCCACTTTATGTTAATCATAAAGCGGCAGTTTTTGTTACTATATATTAGGTTAACCGGATAAACTTTTTAATTATCTTGATAATCCTTTTCTCTTCTTCTCATAGAAGAATACACCTGCAAGTGCCATAACACTCATAATCATTAAGATTACATATACTACTGAGTTAGTTGTATCACCTGTTGCTGTGCTCTCTCCTGTTTCTGGATTACCAGTTGCTGGCTCACTTGTTGATGGTTTATCTATAACCCCTCCTGAGCCTTCAGTCTTAGCATCACTATAGATGATTGCATATGTTGAGAACTTATCTGACTTAAATGTAAGTTTACCTGTTGCTGCATCAAATGCTGCATCAAGGATAGTTGTTTCACCATCGTGTACTCTCACAATCTTATAAGTTCTTGTTACTGTAGAATCTGTATTAATAAGATTTTCTGGAAGAGCAATTGTAAATTCAATCTTCTTATCTGTAGATGTTATTGTTCTCTTATCGTTACCAACTGATAATATAATGCTTATATCGAAATATGAACCAACTACATAATTACCAGATATAATACCTTCTACTGCATTCTTATCTTTAGCAGTTACGCTGTCAGCAATATTCTTAACATCAACTTCAATCTTTACATCAGCACCATTAGCAATTGCCTCTTTTTCTGCTTCTGTAAACTCTATGTCATCAGTATCTACTACAACACTTACGATGTCTTTCATATCACCTGACGCAACTGTATCTGGTGTAAGCTTAGCAATTGAAGTAACATCTATCTTCTCAGCACAGCCTTCGTGTTTACAATGACGAGACTTAGAACCTTCTTCCAAAACTGTAGGTGCTTTATCAACTGTAAATTCATCGCTGAAATCATGTCCTAAAGCATCTATTTCCCTTGTCTGTTCAGCATCACACTTAGTACATAATCTGTGTTCAACACCCTTTTCTGTACATGTTGGTGCTGTCTTAACTGTCCACTCACCCCATACATGCTCTTCTGGTCTGTCCTCTACAAGCTGAAGGAAGTCGCCTAACACAACCTTACCACCTTTTCCTTCTGGCATTGTATCAATACCACCAGTAACGATATTCTTGAAATCACTAAGATTCTTGAAATCTTCTGCTGTAAGCTTTGCACCTTCACTATTAACTGACTCGCCATTCTTGTTAATAAAGAAACTTTCGAGTGAATAGTAACGGCTGATTACATCTTCCTTTGCTTCCTTATCTGTCTTATTAAGTAATGCCTTACCTTCTGCATCTACAATTTCCTTGTATGTATCGTCTGAATAAGACTTAACATTCTCTACTGTAAACTGAGGTTCAACACCTGTATATACATGTAATTCTAAGTTAGAACCACCATTATTATAACCTACTAAGTTAACATAAGTTCCCATTGGATCTGAGTTATTAGTAAATCCATTAGCTGTATTACCAAATGAGTAGCTGTTATATATCTTGTGATTAACTGCTATACCAGAACCACCCATCTTAAATCCATTACCATCACCCTTTGAGTCATGTAATGCACCATTGTAATATAACATACCATTACCGTAGCATACGCTGTCATAGATTTCTACCGCTCCAATAGCTCCTGTTGAACCCTTAGAGAAGAGATCCCATCCATCATCAGCGTTGTATGCTGCTATACAACCCTTAAATACATTGCCTTCACCACAAGTAAGCTTAGCAGCGAAACCATCTGCATTGTTCTGTGACTTATCGCTATTGTTATATGCGTTACAATTAATTATCTGATTGTATGAAGGCCAGTCTGCCTTATTGTTAGAACCATCTGTTCTTGATACTGAAAGTCCTGAATTAGAGTGACCATAGAAATCACAGCCTTCAAGAACGTTGTGACTTCCACCAAGTGTCACACCACCACCGTTAGCAAACTTCATATTAGCTACATACCAGTAATCACCTGATAAGTCAAATGTATTAGATACAAACTTACTATCTACAAAACTTCCGCCAAAATCAAATATTACATCTTCTGTATTATCTGGTGCTGCCATAAAGTACTTCATTCCGTCTTCGCCAGTACCATCATTACCATGCCATATACCTGTTGTCTTAGTAAGCTTGTATGTACCACCAAGTGCATATACAGCCTGACCTGACTGGCAGTATGTTAATGCTGTCTGAACATCTACAGGATCTTCCTTAGTACCTGCTGCTGATGAAGTACCTGTTGGAGAACAATATATAGCTTCCTTAACTGGAGCAATTATTCTACGGTTAACTGTTGTATTCATTACAACTGGTGATGCTGATGTGATATTCTGAGTAGCATCTGGCTCAAAGTATACCTGGAATCTGTTATCACCAACAATTAATGTTGTATCAAATGTATATGTTCCTGCTTCTACTGACTGCTGGCTCACAATTGTCTTAGCATTCTGCTTAACTGTAAGAAGTCCCTTTGTATTAACAGATACACCATATTCATATCTTTCTGATGAAGTCTGGCTAAGTGTTGTCTGTGATACACCTGGCTTTGTAGCTGCTGGCTTGTCAAATGTCTGTGGAGCATCTGCTGCTCTGTCTGTTACATTAAGTTTAACTGATGATGTATCAACTGTAATCTTAGCACCTCTTGCTGCGAAGAAACCAAGATACATATTATCTTCATCTATTGTTGAGAATGTATCTGCTGGTAAGTAATAGAAGATATTCTCTAACTCACCACCTGGATTAGTCTCACCTGTTACTGCACTTGTAACATCTGCGCCCTTAACATATTCACCTGTTGCTGTATCCTTCATCCAGGCATATATACCTGAATTATCTTTCTTTAATCTTAATTCGTAAGTCTGAGGCTTATCCTCTTTAATCTGATATGTTAATGCTTTATTATACTTACCATATCTTGTAATATTATGTCTGTTAGATGCATCGCCATCTGTAACACCATATCTACCGAATACATTTACCTGTCCATAATATCCACCGACTGCAATTGAATTAGAGTAGTAGATTGATGCATCACCATCTTTACCGTTAGAATCTCTTACCATAATACCAAAGCCTTCCTGAGCATCAGGAGCTTTCTTTGTAATAAAGTAATTAACTGTTACGTTAGCTGTTATATCAAAGTTATCATTCTTAGCATCTAACTTTGTATAATAATATGCTATACCATCCTGTCCATCATCTGTACACTTACCTTTTCCTTCTGGTGCTTCAATTATAACTGAACCTTCAGTAGCAGTATTTATTGTCATTGCCTTTTTGTCGATAGACTGACCAAATATAATTGAATTCCAAGTAAGATCTTCAAACTTAAATTCTTTCTTATCTCTTACTGTTGCCTGAATTGTTGTCTCAAGCGTCTTTCCTTCTACTGTTGCAGAAATCTTAATGTCATATGTTCCTGTTTCATCTTTCTTGTATGCTGATGAATCGACCTTAACATCTGATCCAGCAACTGCAACTTCTTTTCCACTATCATATACAGCAGCTACTTCAAGTCCGTCTGAACTAAAGTCAGCACCCTTAACGTATGTAGTAGTTGTTGGATATACATCTACTTTAAGTGAATGTACTGTAGGTTTAACAACTTCAAGTGTATATTCAGCCTTAGCACCATTGTATTCTACTACATATGTGTACTCGCCTGCCTTAGTTGTATCAAGTTCAGCAGCCTTAGCCTTTACATAAGCCTTAACTGAATCTGTACCCTGAATAACCTTAGCTGAACCATCTGAATAATCAGCTGTTATTGTAAGACCTTCTACATAAGCATCTGCATCATATTCTGTGTCTGTATAAAATCTTGTTGTGTTAGGTGATGTTATTGTAATATTCTTAACTGTTGCATCTGATACGCTTATAGGAATAACAACTTCCTTTGTAACATCACCATATGTATGGCTTACTGTTACTTCTTTGTTTCCAGCAGTTGTGAAATCAACATCACTTACTTTTGTATTAGTATCATTACTATCAATAAGTGTCTTTAAATCGAAGGTTCTACCACTATTATATACAACTTTACCTACTAATCCTGTAAAATCAAGAGCTGTATCAGTTACCATATAATCTGTCTTAACTGGCATATATTCAATATACATATCAGATACTACTTCTTTGATAACTGTTATTGGCACTTCTATTGTCTGTCCAAGATATAAAAGATTAAGCTTTCCAGCATCTGTAACTTCTGCAAATGGGTCATTGCTCATATCAACAACACAATCTGATGCTGTGATTTCTCTTTCTTTTCCATCAACTGATACTGTAGCCTTAAAGCCTGTCAAATCAACATCTTCATATGTATTACCAGCACAGTATGTTGTCTTCTTAGGTGCTGTAACATTTGTTGTTACCTTTACTGATGAGCTGTCCTGTGTGTAAGCTAACTTAACATTATTAAATGTAACCTTAGCATTTCTTGCAGCAAATAATCCAACATACATTGCATTATCTGTAATTAAATCATCTGCTGAACACTCTGCAGCAACTTCACCATTAAAATAAAGTTTAACACTATCTCCAACCTTCTGAATAGCAAGGTCGTATGTTCCACCTACTTCTGGTGATTCACCTAATCTTGTATGTGCCAATGCTGTTGTCTTATATCCAGCATTACCATGTCCACTTGCTGCCTGATTACCATATCCACCAACAAATGCAAAATTATTCTTATCTGCTGTTAACTTTGCAGTATTTCCATGTGCTCCCACATTATCTCTAATTGTTAAACCAAAGGCTGCCTGAGCATTTGCTGCTAATGTATCAACCTTAGCCTGTGCTGTGATTGTAAAATCATAAGATTTATCAAGTTCATACAAGAATGTATTTAATCCCTGATCACTAGCTGAACCATTAATCTTACCTTTATCACCTGTTACTTCTAATGTAACTCCTCCATTTCCTGTATCTGTAGCAAATGCCTTTGTCACATCTGTACTGCTACCAAATACATTCCAGGTCCATCCTTTCCAAGTTCCGTCTTCGACTGTCTTTCCACCTTCAAAAGTAGTTTTTGAAGCTGCATTAGCTTTTGTCATAAGACTATTAACCGGAATAAGGCTTACAACCATTAAGAAAGCTAATACAGAAGCGACAATCTTCCTAACTTCTTTTTTAATCCTCATAACTAGGATTCCTCCTTCTTCATTAATACGCACTTTTAATCAGATACGAAAAAGGCTTGCACATAGTAATATAGAATACAGCTTTCATTCACTATATTAGTCACTATGCACTAAACCTTTATCCAATACCTCAAAAGTTGAGTTAATATTAGCACAACCAACTTGGTGGGTCAAGATGCCCATTGGGTATTTTTTATATTTTCGGCGGTATATACAGTTTTATTTTAGATAATTTGTACAAAAGTAATGAAAATTGTATGAAAAACCTCTTAAATTTTAATTGTATACCGGTACGACTGAATTCAAAAGCTCTTTTGCAGTTATCTACATATACTTTATGTGCGTTTTTATAACCAAGCAAATAGTATTATCACATTGTATAACTTGAATATATCCAATATAAAAATTATAATTATAAACAACGGAGGTGAAATTTATATGACTAAAAAAGAGATGTTAGATGAAATGGAGGAAGCTGGCTGGAGTTATGATACAGATTTAGATTCCCCATATAAAGCCGTCAAAGAGGATTACGATGAAATGAAAAAAGAACTTTCCGATGATTCCTTACTTTTCCCTAACGGCAGAGATTATGATGCTGAAGATGAAGATGGTATTTAATCCGTAATAACATAGTAAGAGGGCTGCCGCAGCAACAACCCTCTTACTGTCTGTCAGCCAACTTTTCTTTATATCCTTCTACTACTGACGTTATTATATTTATTATGACTATGCTCTAATTAATGTAACAAGAATTAATTCATTATTTTACCAGATTACAATTTATTAATACCAGATTCTTTATTTCTGCATTTATAGCAGCTTTCTATACGTCTCCCTATCTTTTTCCTCTATATCCAGTGTATCCATTGCCTCTTCTGCTGTCTGATTCAACTTTCTCATTAATGTTCTTATGCTGTCAAGACGCGCCTGTTTCTCCCCTCGTTCCATTCCTCGTCTTTCTCCGCGTTCCTCGCTTTCTTCTACCAGCAAATCACTTATGTTACACATATCATTCACACACCCTTCTAATTCTGTTGTCATCTCAAGTCCGTATTCTTCTAACTGGTTCATCTTATCCTGTCTTGCCCTGCCAGAAAATAATACTTCTAGCATTGCTATAAGCCTATTTTTTGATTCTTCGACATCTGCTCTGCTTCTTATTCTTATAACCGCTCCATTCATTATGCTTCGCTGTGGAAGCCAGCTTGTATTGCCATAGATTACTCTTGGCTGCAAGCCTAATTCTATTATAGAGTCTTCATCGGCTTCTGTATCCATACATATCCATATGCTGTATACATCTTTGATGTCATCATAGTTTGATTTTATGAATTCTACATTTTTCTGTGAAGACACTAGTCTTGCCATATAATACACCATTCTTGATTCGATATGATAACCAAGCTTTGTATATGAAATACTTTTCTGTGCCTCAACATTTACAAGTATTTTAATTGTTCTATTATTATAATACAATGGAAATCTTATGTCGTAAATAATTTTTCCATCTTTTATATCTACGTCTTCGGTTCCATCACTTTCAATTTTAATGCACAGCTTTTCCGGAACTGTAAGTGATACTATTGTCTCTCCTATGCAGGGAATTATGTCTTTTATGCTGTATTCCCTGAATTCTGGCACTATTACTTTTACTATATTGGCTAATATCTGCGGGTCTGCCAATATACATTTAGCATAGTCGTCTCTCATTGCTTTATCTACATCAAGCTTTGACATTGTTTCTGCAAGATGTGTGGTTACTCTCTGATACTTCATTAAACCTCCTTTTCATTGGTTATCATTTATCCACCATAGTCAGTTATTCGCACTAAAATTTTAAATATTGGAATTATATTGGCGAATTGCCATTAGATTTCATATATAGTTCCGATATGGTTGCCACATATTACTATCAAACATTATTATATTTAGATTAGATACTATATAAATAGAATACCACATATCACTATGTATTGCAATAGAATATTTAAAAAACAAAAAGGCATTGCCAGACCACTCAAATGGACTTTCCTTCCGTGCACACCTGGCCAGTCAAGAAAGCCCATACCATAGACCCGATAATACCTCTCTTTATTAATTACATTAGGTGATTGCGGTTACTTGTGTTCACAGTACAAATAACAATCAATTTTGCTGAGTTTCTCAAACGCCTATTAATTACATAATTATGCCAATGACCCTCTCTTAAGCCATCTTCCACTAACAAACCTTGCAACAAAGCATACTGACCTTGCTGCCCAGTCAATGAACATTCCTATCCATACGCCAAGAACTCCCATTCCAAGCATTACGCCAAGGACGTAGCTGCTTCCGACCCTGAACAGCCACATCGAGATAATACTTGCTGTCATTGTAAATTTTACATCTCCCGCCGCTCTTAATGGATTGGATAATGTAAATGAAAGCGGCCATATAAATAATGAAACCACATTAAAGCATCTTAAAATCATTACTGTAATCTGTGTTGCCTCACCTGATAAGTTAAACCACGAAGCAATAAATGGTGCTAAGAAGAATAATGGAATATTACATATCCAGTCGCCGAAATACGCACATTTAAGCACTTTTTTAGTATACATTTTTGCCTGTTCTTTCTCACCGGCACCTATGCACTGTCCAACAACTGTGATAAGTGCAAGTCCCATAGATGAAGCCGGAATATTTGCAAAATCGATAACTGTATAGCCAACCGAATTAGCGGCTGTAGATGCTGTTCCAAATGTTGCAACCATACTTACAACCATAAGCTTTCCTATCTGGAACATACCATTTTCTATGCCTGATGGAATACCTATTGTCAGAATCTTCTTTATATATATCCAGTCTGGAACAAAATATTTTATATGATCTATTCTTATCGGATTAGTCTTTCCGCATACAAGTACTGTCATAACTATTCCAGCTGCAACACGGCTAAGTGCTGTTGACAGTGCAACACCAGCTACACTCCACTTAAATACGAATACAAACAAAGCATTTCCAGCTACATTAATCACATTCATAAGTATGCTTATATTCATACTTACCTTACTGTTGCCTACGCTCCTGAATATTGCAGCTCCTGCATTGTACATTCCAAGGAAAGGATATGAAAGGGCTGTTATCACAAAATATAACACAGCACAATCCATAACTGAATCTTCAACAGTTCCGAATATCACCTTAAGTAATGGTCTTGTAAATGAAACTGAAAATGCTGTCATTATAACTGAAAATATTAACAAAACAGTTTCAAGCTGTGCTCCTGACTTTCTCGATTCATCATCCCTGCCTTTACCTATATACTGACTGCAAACAACAGCGCCACCTGTCGCAAGTGCTGCCATAACCTGTATGATAAGCCTGTTGATATTATCAACAAGTGCAACTCCTGCAACTGCCGCTTCTCCTGACTGTGATACCATAAGTGTATCCACAAGTCCTACAAGTACTGCAAGAAGCTGTTCAAACATAAGGGGTACTATCAATTTTCTTAAATCTTTACCACTAAACAACATATGTAACTCCATTATCTTATAATTATTTTTTTATCTGATATCTGTAGTTAACACAAAAATTCGGTCAGAACGTACTTTTAACATTCTAACCGAATATAATAATTACATTATCAGCTGTAATAAACATCTATAAACCAGTTATCTAAGCTTCTAACCAGCCTGTTAACCATCAGCAATATTAGTCTACTGTATAAATCCAGCCCTTAGGAGCTTCGATTCTGCCCATCTGGATACCTGTGAGTGTTTCGTATAACTTCTTAGTTACAGGTCCCATCTCGTCCATACCACTTGGTAAGCAGATTTCCTTGCCGTGGTCAACAATCTTTCCTACTGGAGAGATAACTGCTGCTGTACCGCAAAGACCACATTCAGCAAAGTCCTTAACTTCATCAAAGAGAACTTCTCTTTCTTCTACTTCAAGTCCAAGGTATTCCTTAGCAACGTGTACTAATGAACGTCTTGTAATAGATGGTAAGATACTATCTGACTTAGGTGTTACAACCTTACCGTCCTTAGTAACAAAGAGGAAGTTAGCTCCACCTGTCTCTTCAACCTTAGTTCTTGTAGCTGGGTCAAGATACATATTCTCAGCATATCCTTCTGCGTGAGCTGTAACGATTGCGTGAAGGCTCATTGCATAGTTAAGACCAGCCTTGATATGACCTGTTCCGTGTGGTGCTGCTCTATCAAAATCTGAAACCTTGATTGTAAGTGGCTTAGCACCGCCCTTGAAGTATGGTCCAACAGGTGTTGTGAATACTCTGAACTGATATTCATCAGCAGGCTTAACACCTATAACTGGATTGCTTCCGAACATATATGGACGGATATAAAGTGATGCACCTGAACCATAAGGTGGTACCCAGTCCTCATTAGCTCTTACTGTTTCAGCAATAGCTTCTACGAACTTATCTTCTGGGAATACAGGCATCTCAAGTCTTCTACAGGAATCTGCCATTCTGCTTGCGTTCATATCTGGTCTGAAAATAACTGTGTGACCATTCTCTGTTGTGTATGCCTTCATACCTTCAAAACATGACTGTGAATACTGTAATACACCAGCACATTCGCTGATAACGACTTTATCATCATCTGTGATAACACCATTATCCCATGCTCCATTCTTATAATTAGCTACGAATCTCTTATCAGTCTTTACATAGCCAAATCCTAAATTAGACCAATCAATATCTTTCTTTGCCATAACTTTATACTTCCTTTCGTATTCGACAGTCTACTCACCTTACTGTCAGGAGCTTCTACAATACCAACCATAAATGTCTGCTTTGCTGTAAAATGTCCTTACAACACCGCTGACAACCAGTAAATACGCTGACCCCTTGGCATAACACTCTTTCTTTGGTGTTTACTATAATGGATCCCATCGATTAATTAAATTAGGGATATTTTATACCCACATTTTATATAAGTCAATAAATTTTGCCTATCTAATAATTTCACAAGTATATTTTTTATGTATTTTACAGCTTTTTGAGCCGCGCTATTAGTCCAGCGCCGCTTCGCCGCACTGGACACGCGGGCGTTCGCCCTATCAGACATAATGCAAAGCCACAATTTTGTGCAAGCACAACTGTGTCTTTACATTATGTCTGGCACGGCTCATTGCTTTCGCGATCATTCATAGCTTGTAATCTGTGTGTAGAAGTTGTCGTAGTCTGTTCTGCCTTCTCCTGTGAATGCGATTGCTGTTCTTGGGTGCTGGTTAGCATTTCCTGTAATCATATACTGGACGTCACACCCCCATACAACTCCGGCTTTCTTAAGTGGAACCATATGATTTTCAATGAACTTAAGAACTGGTGAAATTCTGTACTTTGGATTTCTTAAGAAGCCCATAAGAAGCTCTGTATAACAGTTGCCTGCACCTCTGCCCATTCCGCTCATTGTAACATCAAGATAGCTTACACCTATTGTGCACGCCTCAATAGTATTGGCAAATGCAAGCTGCTGGTTATTGTGTGCATGTATACCAACTCTCTTTCCGTATTTCTCAGCAATCCTGATATATTTATCTGCAAGTCTTCTTATCTGTTCAGGATAAAGTGAACCGTAGCTGTCTACAAGGTAGATTACGCTTGCCTTGCTCTGTGCAGCAAGAAGTTCAAGTGCAAGGTCTAACTCATTCTCACTTGCTGTAGAGATAGCCATAATATTAATAGTAACTTCATATCCCATATCTGCACAGTAATTAATCATCTCTATAGCCGCAGGTATAGTATTAATATATGTAGCTACCCTTACCATATCTATAACACTTTCAGACTTAGGAATTATATCCTTCTTATAATCAGTTCTTCCTACGTCTGCCATAACAGAAATCTTTAAGTCTGTATCATTATCACCAACGATAGCTCTTATATCTTTCTCATCGCAGAACTTCCACTTGCCGTAATCCTCAACCTTAAAGACTTCCTTTGATGCCTTATATCCAAATTCCATATAATCAACGCCTGCGGCTACATTTGCCTTATACAAATCGCGCACAAAATCTTCGCTGAATTCAAAATTGTTAACAAGACCTCCATCTCTAAGTGTACAATCAACGACCTTAATATCTGGTCTGAATGATACTAACTCGCCTTTCTGTTCCATAGTAATCCTCCATTCTTTCCCGGTAAAAGCTAAGAAAATAATTCGCGCACCGGGTGTTCTCAATCTAGTATCAGTGTGCAGGAAAAGATTGCATATGCCTGATATGCTTCTGCACACGCTTTATTATACTTTAAAGCGTTACACTTTAAAGTGCTAAATTGTCATTATTATACCACTATATTTAATTTTGTAAAGTACTAATTGCATCTTCCATAATATCCATCATATCTAAAAGTCCGTTAAGGTATTCTTTCTGGCTTGTAAATTTTCTTTTAGTAACTGTCCATATAAAATGTGGCACTCCATTTACTTTAAAATCCAAAGCCCCACCGAAGCTTTCAAGAAGTTTAGGAATTGCATCAGAATCTATATCAGCCTTAGGATATATATTCATAACTGTTCTCCAGTTAGATGCACCTCCTGCCGGATTAGCGGCAGTTTCGCCCTTAATCTCCATAATTCCTATCTTATGTGCCTTGCTCTTTATAAGTGCTACCATCAAAAGATTAGAAGCACACGAAGGAATACTTCCATATCTGTCTGAGAGTTCATCTTTCATATCTGACAATTCTTCCCTCGTTTCAAGTGCTGCAATCCTTTTATAGATATCTAATTTCTGGTATTCGCTCTTAATATATGAAGCTGGAATATATGCATCAACTTCCAGATCAACAGTAGTCTCAAAACTGTATTCGTTCTTTATGCCCTTTAAGTTATTGACTGCCTGATTAAGCATTTTACAATACAAGTCATAACCTACTGCCGCCATATGCCCGTGCTGGCTCTTTCCAAGCACATTTCCTGCACCTCTTATCTCAAGGTCTTTCATAGCAATCTTAAAGCCCGAACCAAGGTCAGAGAATTCCTTTATAGCACTTAATCTCTTCTCTGCAACCTCGGATATCATCTTATCCCTTTTGTACATAAGAAAAGCATATGACGTTCTTGTACTTCGTCCAACTCTTCCCCTTAACTGGTAAAGCTGGGAAAGCCCGAACTGGTCAGCATTTTCTATAATCATAGTGTTACAGTTAGGTATATCCATACCTGTTTCTATAATTGTCGTAGATACAAGAACATCTATCTCTCCATTGACGAACTCATACATAATCTTTTCAAGCATACGCTTATCCATCTGTCCATGTGCATACGCAACAACCGCATCAGGAACAAGATTTTGTATATACTCAGCACGTTCCTCAATGTCCCTTACCTTGTTGTATACATAATACACCTGTCCATTTCGTGCAAGTTCTCTTGTAACCGCCTCTCTTATCATCTCATCATTATGTTCTGTAACAAATGTCTGTATCGGATGTCTGTCCACCGGCGGCTCTTCAAGAACACTCATATCCCTAATACCGACAAGGCTCATATGAAGTGTTCTTGGAATAGGAGTTGCACTTAATGTAAGAACGTCTATGTTGTTCTTTAATTCTTTAATCTTTTCTTTATGTGCAACACCAAAACGCTGTTCCTCATCAATAATAAGCAGTCCCAGATCCTTAAACTGCACATCCTTTGACAATACACGGTGCGTTCCTATAACAACATCTATCGTGCCATTCTTAAGCCCTTCAATCGTCTTTTTATTCTGTGCACTTGTCCTGAAGCTTGACAACTGACCGACATTAACAGGAAAGCCTTTCATTCTCTCCTCAAATGTTGAAAAATGCTGGCTTGCAAGCACCGTTGTAGGAACAAGGTAAGCCACCTGCTTGCCGTCCTGAACAGCCTTAAATGCAGCTCGTATTGCAACTTCTGTCTTTCCATAGCCGACATCGCCGCATATAAGTCTGTCCATAACCCTGCCGCTTTCCATATCCTTCTTGGTATCCTCAATGGCATTAAGCTGGTCATCTGTCTCCTCATAAGGAAACATTTCCTCAAATTCCTTCTGCCATACAGTATCCTGTGAAAATCTGTAACCCTCAACCTTCTGCCTTATCGCATAAAGCCTTACAAGCTCTTTAGCCACTTCCTCAACTGCCCCTGTAACCTTGGCTTTTGTCTTCTTCCACTCAACACCACCAAGACTGTTAAGCTTAGGCTTTTTCTCCGTATCCTGATTAGCGTACTTCTGCAGACGGTCAAGCTGTGTTGCAAGCACATATAGATTGCCGTTATTCGCATACGCAATCTTAATATAATCCTTCTCAACACCTTCTACCTGTATCTTTTCTATTCCCTTGTATACACCAAGTCCGTGGCTCTCGTGCACAACATAATCACCTATATTAAGTTCGTTAAAGCTGGCAATGTTCTTTCCATCGTGCTTTTTCTTCTTAAGCTTCTTCATCTTTCTTGCACTGAATATATCATTCTCTGCAATAACAACAAATGAAAGAACAGGATACTCAAAGCCTTTATGCAGGCTCCCATATGTCACTATAATAAGCCCGCTTCCGTAATCCTTATTAAAATCCTCGCTGTAAAAGCTGGCAATTCCAAGCTTTCCCAGATCATCAACTATTCTTAATGCCCTCGTTCTTGAACTGCATACAAGTATTGTTGTATATCCATTTTTCTTGTACTTTTCCAAATCCTTGGCCAGATACTCAAAACTGTTATTATATGAGCTTATGCTTCTTGCCGTGATGTACATAGAATAATCTATCTCAAAGCCCTCAGGCTTATAATCAAGTGTCGTTAATATAAGCTTTTTATTATTCCTTAAATCACTGATAATCTCATTCATAGCCTTGACCTTATTAGTCTGGCTTGGAAGCACATAACCTGCAGCAAGACGGTTCTTCATACTCTCGTTGTATTCATACAATGTCAGCTCATTACATTCTTTCAGCCTGTTAGGCTCATCTAACACAACAAGAGTATTCTCCTCTGGAAAATACTCTGCCAGTCCAACTGTATCTGCCACAAGTGTATCTGTGAACTTCTCATAATTACCGGTACGCTCGACATCTGCAACAAGCTTGTTAAGATTATTACCCGCCTCAATCTGCTCCTTTGTACGCTTTCTCTTACCATAATCAAAACACTCAAGCTGCCTGTCACACTCTTCCTTAATATTGTACAGACCATTTTTTAACTCATCTTCTGTAAATATATATTCAGTAGCCGGGAAAATGCTGTAGCTTTGAAGCCTTTCGATTGACCTCTGGCTCTCAACATCGAACATTCTTATAGAATCAACTTCCGTATCCCACAACTCAATTCTTACCGGTGCTTCATCTGTGTACGAGAAAATGTCTATAATTCCACCACGTATTGCAAACTGTCCCTTGTCCTCCACCATTCCAGTACGCACAAAGCCCATAGCCACCAGCTTCTTTGCCAGCTTCTCTGGTTCTATTTCGCTGGAATAATCAAGGGTTATAACTGCCTCCTTAAATCTTTCGACAGGTATGAGCCTGTCTGCAATTCCGTCCATAGTTGTAACAACTGTAAGCACACCCTCGCCTGTACTGCTATGTTTGATTATGCGGCTTATACACCTTAATCTCTCACCTGTAATCTGGTTGCCGTGTACGTCCGCACTATAGAATATGGCATCCTTGGCTGGATAGTATATTGCTTCTTTATTAAAAAATGAAGCATCATCACACATTTTTCTTGCTTTTGCTTCATCACTTGTAACAATAAGCATATACTTATATCCTGATGCTATTGCACTTGATATGTGCACCTTCTGTGTATCAATACAGCCGCTTATAAGCACAGTTCTTCCGCCGTCTTTGCCAAGCTCTTTATTTAATTGTTCAACTGCCGCCGTATTATTTACAGGGTCAAAAAATGTGTTCAAAATATCTGCTCCTTATCCATTGAATTTATTCATTCCACTTTCAATACCTTCTGTCATTATGCACTCTACTGCCTCACAGGCTCTCTTAGTTCCCTCTCTTAAAGCTGGATAAAGTTCCTCCGGAAATCTTCCAAGAACCCAGTCAGCAAGATCCCAGCCCTTTGGCTTATCCCCAACTCCGAATTTAACTCTCTTAAACTGGTCACTTCCAAGGTGTGCAATTATGCTCTTAATTCCATTGTGTCCGCCTGCACTTCCCTTTGGACGGAGTCTTAACCTTCCCGGTTCAAGGCTTATATCATCAAATATAACAATTAAATCATCTATATCTGCCTTGTAATAATCCATAACTTCTCTTATACACTCGCCTGAATTATTCATATAAGTCATAGGCTTTACAAGAATTACTTTCTGTCCTTCTATAACACCTTTTCCTATAAGACCTTTATGTTTAGATGTATCTACACTTATATTATATTGGTCGGCAAGTTCATCTATGCAGGCGAAACCAACATTGTGTCTTGTTCCTGCGTATTGTGCTCCTGGGTTGCCTAATCCTGCTATTATATACATATTTTGTTCCTTCCTTTGGTGGGGATTTATAATTATTTTATATTGTACAGATTTTGGGGAGGTTATTCAATGTATTATTGAATATATTATTGGGTGTATTATTAGGTGTGCTGGAAAAATAAACTGCCATCAGGTTAGTAGACTGATGGCAGTTATTTCATTAAGATACTTTTTCGTCTGGGTGTTCTATATGACCTGTGATTTCGCCGTCATAGATTTCGTATATCTCATCTGAAAGATAGTTAAGTTCTTCTGTGTCGTGGCACGCAATTATTATAAGTGAACCATTGGCTTTAAGCTCATCTAAAAGTCCCTTTATAAGTCCTGCTCCTGCCTCATCAAGTGCATTGATAGGCTCATCAAGAATAACTATATCAGGGCGTTCCATTATAGCCGCCGCAATTCCTAATCTCTGCTTCATTCCTAATGAATATTTCTTAAATGTTCTCTTATCGTCCGGGTCAAGTCCGACCTTTCTTATAGCATCTCTTATCTCATCATCACTAATACGGTTCTGGATAGATGCAAGTATCTTTAGGTTCTTAAAACCTGTATAATTGCTTATAAATGAAGGATTCTCAATTAAAATCCCTATACTTGGCGGGAATGAAATCTGCCTGCCAAGCTCCTTATCGTTAATGTATACCTTTCCTGATGTTGGAAGTATAAGCCCGCTTATAGCCCTCATAAGCATTGTCTTACCTGAACCATTCTTACCTTTAAGTCCTATAACTTTCCCGCTCTCTAGTGTCAGGTTAATATTCTTTAATACCTCAGCACTTTTGAATGACTTGCAATAATCTTCAAGTCTTACCACTGTACCCATATGCGTACCTCCTCATTACTCTTTTAAAGTTATTCACTATTATAATCATTTAACATTAAAATCACTTATAGCTTTATTTATAATAACACTTTTTAAGCTAATTGTATATACACAATGTACATGTATACACTAATAATCTGTCATTAATATATAATTATAAATTCATTTACATTACAGCTAATCGTGTGTAATATTATTATATAATGATACCAGAGTCAAAGGGTCTAAACCCGCATAAGCTTGCTCATAGGTGGGGGCTTTTGACCCCAACATCATATAATGCAGATACTAAAAATATAAAAGCTATTATTCCTTAGCAAAATAACTTTTTTACCTATAGCACACCCAACACCGAAAGAGGTATTCTATGGCTTCAAGATTTGAAATATCACAGCAGATTTATAATTCAGCCTATGCTATGCACTCTGCCCATTCACATTCATATTATGAGCTTTATTATCTTATGAATGGCTCGTGCAATATGTTTATACACGATAATACATACCGTATGGAAGCTGGCACAATATTGTTTATTCCTGATAACGTGCTTCATAAGACCACTTATCTTAATAACGCTTATCACGAACGCCTTTATATAGAATTCACTGACGATTATATAAGCGACCTTATCGACATACTAGGCTTTGAACAGTTTAAAGATACATTTTATATGCACTTCTTCTCAATACCGGATAATCACAGGCACGAATTCCTATCTATATTCAGTGTTCTGATTAACGAAAGACAGAACAGTAATGCTCTTTCACCCTGTGTATACAAGAATTACCTGCAAAATCTGTTAATACTGCTCTGCCGGTACTGTGATAACAAGCCTGCTTCCCCTGCAAGCCTTGTTGATACTGTATCCATCGCAGATGTATCCGTACAAAAGGCTATGAATTATATTATGCTTAATTATAATAAAGATATTACACTTGATGAAATAGCTGATATGCTTCATCTGAACCCATCTTATTTTTCTAAAAAGTTTAAAGCTGTTAACGGATTTGGATTTAAGGAATACCTCAATACAATAAGAATTAACCATTCTGAGCAACTTCTTTTAGAAACGGATATGAGCATAACAGAGATTGCACTTGAATGCGGTTATGATAACAGCAACTATTTTGGTGATGCCTTCAAACACCTCAACCACTTATCGCCAACACAATTCCGCAAAGCAAAGGGTAATAAAGGAATATAGTGCGAGTGTGCATCCCCGGCACATAAAAATAACTAACAAAGCCTCCAGTGTTATATACACCGGAGGCTTTTATTAATTATTTAATATCAAAATGGCATTAATAATATGATGGGCTGTCCTCAATAACTATCTTAACACCATTCTCGCCAACATATCTTGAGTTAGCTTTTATAGTGCTGTTGCTTTCAACTATGCAGTTCTCAATATAAGCATTATCACCTATATAAGCATTATTCATAATTATTGAATTCTTAACAACTGCGTTATTACCAATATATATCTTCTTGAACAGCACTGAATTCTCAACTGTACCATTAACGATACAGCCACAGGATACAAGGCTGTTAGAAACATTTGCCCCATAATTATACTTAGCTGGTGGCAGATCCTCAACCTTAGAATATATATCCGGATACTGCTTGAAGAAGTAATCTCTTACATCTCTCTTTAAGAAGTCCATATTGGTCTTATAATATGAATCTACTGATGATATATTATTCCAGTATGTATCAAGCATATAGCCATATATCTTCTTGATATTTCTGTATCTTACAAGAATATCCCTTACAAAATCGTATCTGTCTTCTTCAGCAGCTTTCTCAAGAAGTTCAATAAGAAGCCTTCTTCTTACAACATAGATACCTGTTGATACTGTTGAAAGATTAGTCTCTAACGGCTTCTCATCAATATCTGTTATACGTCCCTCGTCTGTAAGTGCAACAACTCCGTATCTTCCAATATCTGCTCTGTTATCAAGCTTCTTTACGACAACTGTAACATCTGCCTTCTTCTCAATATGATATTGAAGAATCTTGTTATAATCAAGCTTATATATTCCATCACCAGAGGCTATTACAACATATGGCTCGTGGCTTGACTTTAAGAAATCTATATTCTGATACAATGAATCTGCTGTTCCTCTGTACCAGCTGCTGCTCTCAGCAGTGATAGTAGGTGTGAACACATAAAGTCCACCCTGTTTTCTACCAAAATCCCACCATTTAGATGAGCTTAAATGCTCATTAAGTGAGCGTGCATTATACTGTGTTATTACTGCAACCTTCTGGATATGCGAATTCGACATATTACTAAGTGCGAAATCTATTGCTCTGTAGCTTCCTGCAACAGGCATTGAAGCAATAGCTCTCTTATTAGTCAATTCGCGCATCATTCTGTTATTACCACCTGCTAATACTATACCTATTGCTTTCATTCAACTTCACCTGCCTTAATAATAATTCCTCCGCTTGGCAACAATCCATCTGGATAATCTTCAACAGTTGTAACACCTGATATAGCTGTGTTCTCTCCAACCTTAACTCCATCAGGAACAACTGAACACTCACCAATTGTTACAAGTCCAGAATTATATATCTTAGGAAGTTTAACATTAGGTACTTCTTCTCCTACACCAAGCTCTACGTTGTCACCTATAACAACTTCCTCTGCAATTATTGACTTATTAACGATTGTATTCTTACCAATAACAGAATTATTCATAATAATTGAATCTCTGACTACGGCACCTTCTTCGATAGTAACACCAGAACCTATTACTGAATTATATATTCTTCCATATACTTCTGTTCCATCACCAATAATACTCTTCTCTATAAATGTATTATCCGCAATATACTGTGGTGGAATTGTATCTGTTCTTGTATATATCTTCCAGAATTCTTCATAAAGATTAAATACTGGAATAATATCTATAAGTTCCATATT